>Ga0194116_10003204_pt1 | contig 19963 bp, 21 predicted proteins | sample TA2MahsurfametaG_4_FD_148617 | JGI IMG/M metagenome (GOLD analysis project Ga0194116, IMG submission 148617) | Freshwater microbial communities from Lake Tanganyika, Tanzania - TA2015008 Mahale S9 surface | ecosystem: Environmental > Aquatic > Freshwater > Lake | place: Tanzania: Lake...
TGCGCTGGTCGGGTCTGCTGGGACTGCACCCGGATGACCGCGATCGCCGCCGCTATCGGGAGCTTCTTGAGGAGCTGGATCTGCCCTTCCAGGATCGCCTCGATACCCCGGTGGGTCAGTTCTCCGGCGGACAGCGCCAGACCATCTCCCTGGTGATGGCGAGCCTGGGGGAGCCACGTTTGCTCCTGCTCGATGAGCACACCGCCGCCCTTGACCCCCGGGCTGAAGCCAAGGTGATGGCCCTCACCGATCGCTTGGTGAGCCGACTGCAGACCACCGCTCTGATGGTGACCCACAGCCTCACGCAGGCCCTGCATCACGGCGATCGTCTGTTGATGCTGCACGACGGTGCTCTGATCGGCGATTGGAGCGCGCAGGAGCGCGAGCGCTTCAGCCCCGATGACTTACGCGGTTTTTATGGCAACGTCGGAGTCGATGCACGTCCGGAGAGCGGTGAATGACGATGCGACGCCGCGACGTTCTTGCCCTGGGTAGTGCGGGCTTGAGCAGTGCTCTCCTGCTGGCGGCCTGTGGACGCTGGGGTGGATCCTCCAGCCGCAAAGGCCCCCTGATCGGGATGTTGCAGATGGTGGATGCCCCACCCCCAAACTTGACCCGCGAGGGCTTTGAGCAGGCCTTGGCCGCGGCGGGTTATCGCGATGGCGAGACGGTGACCTTCCTACGCAAGGACGCTGCGGCGGAACTGCCCAACACCACCTTGGTGATGAAGCAGTTCCTCAGCGATGGGGTCGACATGGTGGTGGCCATCGGCACACCCCCCCTGCAGGCCGCCATGAAGGTGATGCCTGTCTCCGTTCCGGTGGTGTTCTGTTACTGCTCCAACCCCTGGGGGGCCGGCGCGGGCACCCCGCCTGGTGGCGTGGGACAGCACCGCCCCAACGTGGTGGGCACCGTGGGCACCAATCCCGTGGGCAAGGAGCTGGATCTGGCCCAGGAGATCAACCCGGCGATCAAAACGGTGGGTTTCATCTTCAATCCCGGGGAGCCCAACTCCGATTACGAGGCCAAGATCCTGCGCCGTGAGGCCGCCCAGCGCGGTCTGCAGCTGCTGGAGCAGTCGGTGGCTAACTCCGGGGAGGTCTTGCAGGCCGCCAAAACGCTCGCGGCCAAACAGGTGGAGGCTTTCGTGAAGATCGGCGATTACGCCACGATCCAGGCCTTCTCCTCGATCTGTCGGGTCGGTCTGGAACACCGCATTCCCGTGTATTCGGTGGATCCCCCCGACATTGAGTTGCCCGGGTGCCTCGCGGTGATCGGTTGGAACTATCAAGACGACGGCATGGCCGCTGGTGCTTTGGCGGTGCGTGTCTTGAAGGGTGAATCACCCGCGGCGATGGCCTTTGAACCGCTGAAAAAGACCGACCTGCTGCTCAGTCAGGGCACGGCCAAGGCAATCGGGGTGACCCTGCCGGAACCCTTGCTGAAGCGCGCCAATCAGGTGTTCCGTTAAGTGCTCACCTGGGCGTGGGGAGAGACCTGCTCCAGGCGAGAGGCCACCGCGAACGGAAAGATCACCAGGGCAAAGCTCCCCACCAGCAGCAATTGGCTGATCTCACCACCGGGGATCCAGCGTCCGGGGCCGCTCAGCTCGCCGAGGGCGAGCAGGCCCAGCAGGTAGACGAACCACCAGCGCCCATGGGGGGCATCCAGCTCGCGTCCCCGTCGCCGTTGCAGCAGTTCAAAGGCCAGCGCGGGCAGCAGCACCAAGGGAACGGCTCCTTCCAAGGCGGCGCGACCGCACCAGATCACCGCCCAGCTGGCCGCCATGAATGTGATCGGGCAGAGCACGGAGGCCCACGGCAGTGCAAAGGCGCGGGGGGTGTGGGGCAGTTGCTGGCGCAGGGCCATCAGGCTGACGGGACCCACCGCCAGGGCCATCACCAACGTGGCGGTCAGAAAGCTCACGACCTGCTGCCAGCTGGGGCCGGCCATCAGCATCACCACCCCGAGCACCAGGCTCCAGAGCAGGGCCGTGCTCGGCACCGACTGACGATTGAGCTGCCCCATCCCCGCAGGCAGCATCTGCAAGCGGCCCATCATCCAGCCCACCCGCGCCGAGACGCCGAGGTAGGTCATGGCGGTGGCCCCGGGGGAGATCACGGCGTCGCTGAGCAGCAGCCCCACCACCCAGGTCAACCCCATCCCCATCGCAATCGCGGCCAAGGGGCCGCCGTGGGCTGCCAGGTGCAGCTGCCCCCAGCCCTGGCTGAGGCTGGTGCTGGGCACGGCCACCAGAAACGAGAGCTGCAAGAGCAGATAGATCGCTAGGGACACTCCCAGGCCCATCCCCATCGCCAGGGGCACGTTGCGTTGGGGATTGCGGGCTTCCCCGGCCAGGTCCATCGCCGTTCGAAAGCCCAGCAGGCTGAACAGGATTCCCCCGCTGCCGATCGCCTCCAGCACTCCAGTGAGGGGGATCTCGGCTGGGGCAACCCGCAGGTTGCCCCACTGCCCTGCCGTGACCATCAGGGTGATCGAGATCAGCAGGGGCACCAGCAGCTTCCAGCTGGTGAGGCAGTCGATCCAGCGGGCCAGCCAGCGCACGCCCGCCAGATTGATCCAGGTCATCAGCACCAGCAGCAGGCTCGCTACCGCCAGGCCCGCCAGGCTCAGCACCTGGCCTTGCCCCGCATCGGTCGTGAGCCAGGGGAGATCGCTGGCCAGGTAGTCGATCATCGCCAGCACCTCGATCGTGGGCAGGGCGAGGTAGGCGATCCAGGCGCACCAGCCGCCGATGAAGCCAGCAAGGCGGCCGTGGCTCAGCAGAGGAATTTGGGCCAGGGCTCCGGAGCTGGGCACCAGGGCCCCCAGTTCTGCAAAAACCAGAGCCAGGCCAAAGGCCATCACGCCCCCTGCCACCCAGGCCAGCAGGCTGGCGGGCCCGGCGCTACGGGCGGCATAGAAGGGGGCGAATAGCCAGCCGGAGCCGATCGTGCTGGTGACCACGGCCAGGGTCAGGCTGCGCAGGCCAAGGCTGCGCCGCAAGCCTGGAGTTGCCGGATCCATCGGGCCGCTGCGCAGGGTGCCTCACTTCCCATCCTGGGCAGCTCTAGCTAAAGCGGGATGGTCAACCTGTTTTTTCATGGTGCGTCTGCTTCAAGGGGGCATGGGCCTGCTCATCGGTGCTGCTTCCCTCATCGCGGCTTCTCCTGTGAACGCCGCCTGCCAATTCCTGGCGCCCGTGGGTGGTGATGGGGTGACCAACATCGTCACCAAAACGATCAGTCCCGGTAATCCGCTGCCCTTCAGCCGGCCGAACTGGAACACCGACTTTTTTGTGACCCAGCCCTACAGCTCCTACAAGCTGTTCTTTACGGCGAACTCCTCAGTCAGTGCCACCTATCCGATCCAGGGCTATCTCAAGTTCACCGATGGATCCAACCTGCAGGTGATCAACGATTCCTATGCCCCCCAGACCGGTACCGGTCGGCAGTGGGTTGTGCAGTCGGTGCCCGGTAAAACCGTGAGTCAGGTGAATTTCAAGGTGGGCGCCACCGCCGACCAGGCGGCCACCGGTTTCACCTATCGCATCTCGGTGCAGGGCTGCAACTAAAGCAGGCTGCGCCAGAGCGCTTCAGGCTCAGGCCAAGCCTTCAGTGCTGCTCCATCAACGGACAGCACGGGCCGGCAGCTGAGGCTGTTGATCAGCAGCCACTGGTCTCCGGGTTCCGGCTCGGGGGCCAGCTGCTGCTCGCGCGCTAGGCCGCGAACGAGGAGTTGAGCGCGCATCACCCCGGGCAGGCAGCCACTGCTCAGCGGCGGCGTGAGCCATTGGCCGCGGCGGTGCACCAGCAGATTGGCGACACTGCCGCAACAGAGCTCGCCGCTGGTGCTCAGCAGAAGGGCGTCATCGGCGCCCCCGAGCCGGGCTTCGCGGCGCGCCTGGATCGCTTGTCCGTAGGCGAAGGTCTTGCATCGACTCAGCTGGCTGGAGGCGTTGCGCCGCTCATGGCGACTGATGAGTGTGCTGATGCTGCCGAACTGCGGTTCGCCGGAGTTGAGTTGCAACCAGAAGCGCTCTTGCCCCGCGCTGATCGGGCGATCGATACCGCGACCTGTGCTGTCACCACAGCTCCAGTTGAGTCGCAGGTTGCCGTTGCCGCTGGGCCAGGCTGACTGCTTCAGGCCGGCCTCGATCAGGGGCAACACTGTGTTTTGCGTGGGCGGCGCTCCCATGCCCAGCAGATCGGCTCCGAGGCGCCAGCGCTCCAGGTGTGGCTCCAGCAGCTGTGGCACCCCCTTCAGGATCAGGATCGTCTCGAACAACCCGTCGGCCAGCAGCAAGCCGCGGTCATGCACAGGGAGCTGCAGCTGCTGCGGGCTCCCCCATTGCCCATCGATCCAGGCCAGCTGTGCTGCACTCATTCCAGGGCCTCCAGCAGGGGGTTCAGCTTCCAGCCCAGTTCGCGGGCTTCCGCTTCAGGATCGGAGTCGGCCACGATGCCGCAGCCCGCATGGGCCCGCAGCTGGGCACCCCGCTGCACCACCGTGCGAATGAGGATGCTGCTGTCGAAGCTGCCATCCCAGTCCAGGCGCAGCAGGGAGCCGCAGTAGGGCCCCCGTGCCACGGGCTCCAGTTCGAACAGCCGCTGGCAAGCCCTCAGCTTCGGGGCTCCGGTGATCGAGCCTCCCGGCCAGCAGGCTTCCAGCAGATCCACCCAGGAGAGGGTCGCCTTGAGTTTGCCGGTCACCACGGAGGTGAGGTGATGCACGCGGGCAAAGCTCTCGAGACCCACCAGTTGCGGCACCGAGATCGAACCGCTCTCGCAGACCCGGCCCAGATCGTTGCGCAGCAGGTCGACGATCATCACGTTTTCTGCCCGATCCTTCACGCTGCAGACCAGCTCAGCGGCCTGGCGAGCATCCAGCTCGGGACTGTTCGCCCTGGGTCTGGTTCCTTTGATCGGGCGGGTTTCCACCAGACCGTCGGCGCTCACCTGGAGGAAGCGCTCCGGAGAAGTGGAGATCACAGCTTCCCCAGTGGCCTTCTTCCCAGCGACCACCAATCCGGCAAAGGGGGCGGGACAGTGCTGCCTCAGGCGTTGAAACAGCGTGAGGGGATCGGCGCGCTGTCCCAGTTCGGTGCTGCAGCAGGCGGTGAGGTTCGCCTGAAAGATGTCTCCCGCCGCGATCCACTCGCGAATGCGCTCCACCCCTGCGGCGTAGTCCTCCCGGCTGGTGTGCCAGTGCCATTGGGAGCGAGGGATTCCTTCCAGCGGGGTGGCGCTGGGCTCCGCTGAGGCGTGGAACCAGCCTGAGACCGCTCGCAGGCGAGCGCGGTCGTGCCCTTCGAGCCAGAGCTGACGCTCCACCAGATCGAAACGGAACAGGGGGTCATGGCGGGCGATCCAGAGCTGGGCGAGGTCATCGCTGTGCCAGGGGTTGCCGGGTTCCACCCAGCTGGCGGCTTCGTAGCTCAGCCAGCCACACCAGTGACCGGGGCCCAACTGGCGCAGCTGATCAAAGGGATTGCGATCGCCGCGGCAGCAGATCTGCTCGAGCGGATCGGCGGCCAGGGTGACCCAACGGCCGAGGGAGCTGCCATCACCATCAAGCCAGATCAGACCATCGCTGCCCCATCTCTGCTGGAGTTGTTGGGCCAGCAGAACCGGCTCGCGCCAGGGCAGAGGCAGGCGGGTGGGCTGCATCAGGCCGTGGCCAGATCGGCCCGGCCGGCTTCCCGCAGGGCGGCATCGCGGATGCGGCAGCTGTCGCAGACTCCGCAGGGCTGCTCGCCGCCGCTGTAACAGCTCCAGGTATCGGCGATGGGGACGCCGAGCCGCAGGGCTTCCTGCACGATGCGTGTTTTGCTCCAGCTCACCAGCGGTGCCCAGAGCTGGGTGCCATGCCCTTCGCGCCCCGCCTTGCTGGCCAGGTCGGCCAGTTGTTGAAAGGCCCCCAGGTAGTCAGGGCGGCAGTCGGGATAACCGGAGTAGTCCACCGCGTTGACCCCCAGCACCAGACGCTCGGCGCCTCGGGCCTCGGCCAGGCTGAGGCCGATGGCGATGAACACGGTGTTGCGCCCCGGCACATAGGTGGAGGGGATCACCCCCTCCTGAACGCCTTCGCTGGGCACGGCCATCCGCTCATCAGTGAGGGCTGAGCCGCCCCAGGCCGCCAGGTTCACGGCGATGGTCTGGTGCTCGGCCAGTTGCAGGGCCTCCGCCACGGCGGCGGCGGCCTTCAGTTCGCGGCGATGCCGTTGCCCGTAGTCAAACGACAGTCCGATCACGCGGTAGCCCGCTTCCTGGGCCATGGCAGCGGCGGTGGCGGAATCCAGTCCGCCGGAGAGCAGGGCGATGGCTGTGGGCAAGGCAGAGGATTCGGGCTCCAGCTCCATGATGCCCAGTGGCTTCAGCGCACCCCGAGCCACTTGTGGGTTTGCAGGCTCAGGCGCCACTCGGGATGGCTGCGCACGTAGTCAATGGCCAGTTGCTGGCCGGCCGCGCTCTGCCAGCCGGGTTGGAGGAGCAGAACCGGAGGCGGCTGATCCGGCGCTCGCTGGGCAGACGCTTGATCAGCTTGTGCTTCTGCGAACGCCAGATCGCTGGCTTGATGCACCACCAGTTTCAGCTCCTGGCAGGCACTGAGGGCCTGAGCCGTCGGCGGGCGATGGGGCTTCGGCGAGAGGGTGATCCACTCGAATGTTCCGCTTAGCGCGTTCACGCCACTGGTCTCCAGATGCAGGGGCAGACCCACGGGGCGCAACGCAGTGCAGAGGGCATCAAGGTTGTGCTCGAGCGGTTCACCGCCCGTGATCACCACGAAGGCGGCGCCCTCTGCGGCCGCCGCTTCGGCCTCGGCAGCCAGGTCCTTCAGCGTGCGCTGGGGGTGCACCTCCTGCGGCCAGGAGTGCTTGGTGTCGCACCAGCTGCAGCCCACCTGGCAGCCCCCCAGGCGAATGAACAGGGCGCTGCGGCCGGCATGCATCCCTTCGCCCTGAAGGGAGTGGAAGGTTTCCACAACCGGCAGGGTGCAGGAGCCTGCTGGCTCCTGGATGCTCATGCCGAACGGCTCAGGCTCTGCCCGATCGCTTCGCTGGGGCTGGAGGGAAGACGCTGTTGTGCGGCTTCGATCAGACCGCGGAACAGGGGGTGGGGCCGGCCAGGGCGGGAGAGGAATTCGGGGTGGTATTGGCAGGCGGTGAAGAAGGGGTGGTTCTTCAGCTCGATCAACTCCACCAGGCGGCCATCGGGGGAGGTGCCGCTGATCTCGTAGCCCGATTCCAGGAAGAGGTTGCGGTAGGCGTTGTTGAACTCATAGCGATGGCGGTGGCGCTCGTAGACCACCTCATCGGCGTAGAGCCGGTGGGCGAGGGTGCCCGGGGCGACGCGGCAGGGATAGACCCCCAGGCGCATCGTGCCGCCGAGATCCACCACGTCTTGCTGTTCGGGCAGCAGGTGAATCACCGGATGGGCTGTGTCGGCATCGAGCTCGGCGCTGGTGGCGCCGGTGAGGCCGGCTTGGTTGCGGGCCCACTCGATCACAGCGCATTGCATGCCCAGGCACAGGCCCAGGAAGGGCACCCGCTGCTCACGGGCCCAGCGGATCGCGGCCACCTTGCCATCCACGCCCCGGTTGCCAAAGCCGCCGGGCACCACCACCGCATCCATGCCCCGCAGCAGCGCATCGGCCCCCTGTTCCTCGATCTGCTCCGCACAGATCCAGTGCAGATCCAGGCCGGCGCCGAGGTCGATGCAGGCGTGGCGCAGGGCCTCCACCACTGAGAGGTAGGCGTCGTTGAGCTGCACGTATTTGCCCACCAGAGCCACCTTCACGGCGGCACCGGGGTTGCGCAGCTTCGCCACCATTTCGGCCCAAAGGGCCATGTCGCTGTCGTGATCGGTCAAGCCCAGCAGGTCGAGCACTTCGCGGCAGAGGCCTTCCTGCTCGAGCGTGATCGGCACGGCATAGATGCTGTCGGCATCAAGGGCCGGGATCACCGCCCGCTTGGGCACGCCGCAGAAACCGCCGATCTTCGCCTTGAGCTCCTCGGAGATCGGCCTGTCGCTGCGACACACCAGCACATCGGGCTGGATGCCGATCGAGCGCAGCTCCTTGACCGAGTGCTGGGTGGGCTTGGTTTTGAGCTCCCCGGAGGTGCCGATGAAGGGCAGCAGGGTCACGTGCACGTAGGCCGTGTCGTTGCGGCCCACGTCGCCCCGGAATTCACGGATCGCTTCGAGGAACGGCAGCGATTCGATGTCGCCCACGGTGCCGCCGATCTCGGTGATCACCACATCGGCACCGCTGTTGGCGGCCACACGGTGAATGCGTTCGCGGATCTCCCCGGTGATGTGGGGGATCACCTGCACGGTGCCGCCGTTGTAATCCCCACGGCGCTCTTTATTAATGACCGACTGGTAGATCGAGCCGGTGGTCACGCTGTTCAGGCGTGACATCGCCGTGTCGGTGAAGCGCTCGTAGTGACCCAGGTCGAGGTCGGTCTCGGCGCCGTCTTCGGTGACGAACACCTCACCGTGCTGGTACGGGCTCATCGTGCCCGGGTCCACGTTCAGATACGGATCGAGCTTGAGGATCGAAACGCTATAGCCCCGGCTCTTGAGCAGGCGCCCCAAGCTGGCGGCCACGATCCCTTTGCCGATGCTCGACACCACGCCACCGGTCACGAAGACGAATTTGGCCATGGCACCGCAAGCGACCCTTCAATTTACCGGCCGGTTCCAGCCCTGCTGAGCCGGGTTTGGCTTACTGATCCAGGAGGCTGCGCAGCATCCAGGCGGTCTTCTCGTGGATCTGCAGACGCTGGGTGAGTAGATCGGCGGTTGGTTGGTCGTTGGCCTCCTCCGCCAGGCTGAACACGCTGCGAATCGTGCGGGCCACGGCCTCATGCCCCTGCACCAACTCATGCACCATTTCGAGCGCCTTGGGAATGCCTTGGCTCTCAGGAATCGAGGAGAGCCCGCCGTAGGTGCTGCCTCCGAAGGGCGCGGGATGGCCGAGGGCGCGGATGCGCTCCGCGATCGCATCGAGCGCCGTCCAGAGCTCGGTGTACTGCTCCATGAACATCAGATGGAGCGTGTTGAACATCGGCCCGGTCACGTTCCAGTGGAAGCCGTGGGTCTTGGCGTAGAGCACGGTGCTGTCGGCCAGAACCCTGCCCAGCCCTGCGGCGATCTGGGCCCGTTGACCGTCGGGAATGCCGATGTCGATCGGAGGTGCGGAGATGGTCATGGCGTGGTGTCGGTGTCGATGTTGACGAGGTAGTCGTGCACGCGGCAGCGCCGCTGAGGTTGGCGCAGCTTCAGCAGGGCGCGGGTTTCGATCTGCCGCACCCGCTCCCTGGACAGGTGCAGGTCTTCGCCGATCTGAGAGAGGGTCTGGGGGGTGTCGTCGTCCAGGCCGAATCGCAAGCGGATCACTTCGGCTTCCCGGCTGGTGAGCTCCTCGAGCAGAGCTTCGAGGTCGTCATGCAGCTGGGCTCGGGTGAGGGCCTGCTCCGGGGTGGCGTGGGCATCTTCCAGTAGATCCCCCAGTTCCGTGTCCTGATCGCGGCCCACGCGGGTGTCCAAAGAAACCGAGCGCGGCACCCGCATCAGGGTGAGACGGATCACCTCTTCGCTGAGCCCCAGCTCCCGCGACAGATCGGCCACGGAGGCCAGGCGGCCATGTTCTGTGGCGATTTGGCGCTGGGCCTTTTTGATGCGGTTGAGCTTCTCGGTCACGTGCACCGGCAGCCGGATCGTGCGGCTCTGGGTGGCGATGGCGCGGGTGATGCCCTGGCGAATCCACCAGTAGGCGTAGGTGCTGAAGCGGAAGCCGCGGGTGGGGTCATATTTCTCGACCGCCCTCTCCAGGCCAAGGGTGCCCTCCTGCACCAGATCGAGCAGCTCCATGCCCCGCTGCTGGTATTTCTTGGCGACCGCCACCACCAGGCGCAGGTTGGCCTGGATCATCCGGTCGCGGGCGCGGCGGCCCTGATGCAGCGCTTGCTTCAGTTCTGCGATGCCAAGACCTGAGCGCTCCGCCCAGGCCTCATGGCCCAGGCGCATGGCCTCCCGCAGCTCCTGGATCGGGCGCTGGCTGTGTTCGGCCCAGAGCTGCTGGCTCGGCCAATGGCCCAGGTGAGAGGCCAGCTGCTGGCGGTTGAGCTCCAGATCCACCAGTTGCTGCAGATCAGGGGAGTGCTGCGCCAGGCGACACCGCTCCTGCAGGAGGGCTTCCCGGCGCTGCACCAGGCGCGCCAGGGTGAGCTCCTCCTCATGGCTGAGCAGATCAACGCGGCCGATGTCCTGCAGGTAGAGGCGCACCAGGTCACTGCTGCTGCGCCGGCTGCCAGAGCTGGAGGCTGGACGGGGAGGACCCTTGGCCATAGGCCGATGGCAGATGCCACCATCCACCATCAGGTCTCAGGCGAGACTCAGGCCAAAACCAAGGGTTTCTGTTCGGGTTCTGGGCTTCGGCCGGTTACTCCTCTTCCTCGACCCAGGTGCTGGCCACGTGCAGCTCCTCGAGTTGTTTGTCGGCTACACCGCCGGGTGCGCCGGTCATCAGGCAGCGGGCCTGCTGGGTCTTGGGGAAGGCGATGGTGTCGCGGATCGATTCCTCGCCCGCCAGCAGCATCACCATCCGGTCGATGCCGAAGGCCAGGCCGCCGTGGGGCGGGGCGCCCATGTCGAGCGCCTCCATCAGGAAGCCGAACTGCTGGTTGGCCTCTTCCAAGGGCAGACCCACGGTCTGGAGCACCTGGCGCTGCAGGGCTGAATCGTGGATGCGCAGGGATCCGCCGCCCAGCTCCAGGCCGTTGAGCACCAGGTCGTAGGCCTGGGCGCGGGCGCCGGGAAGGGTGTCAGCCCAGGCGGCGGGGTCGCTGCCGAGGTCTGTGGTGTTGGGAGCGCAGAAGGGGTGGTGCAGCGCCTCGTAGCGGTTCTCGTCGGCGTTGAACTCGAACATCGGGAAGTCCACCACCCAGAGGAAGTTCCAGCTGTCGTTCTCGCTGTCGGGCTTCACCATCCCGAGCTCGCGGGCCAGGTACTGGCGCACGCGATCGAGGGCTTTGTTCACTGTGGCGGTATCGCCGGCGCCGAACAGGATCAAGCTGCCTGGCTCCGCGCCGGTGCGGGCCAGCAGCTCAGCTTTCTTCTCTTCGGAGAGGTTGTCTTTGATGGCGCCGATCGTGTCGATCTCGCCGCCCTCGCGCACGCGGATGAAGGCCAGACCGCCGGCACCGGCTTTCTGGGCCTCGCCGAACACATCACCGCCGGGCTTGATCCGCACATTGCTCACGGCCTCGTTGCCGCCGGGCACGGCGATGCACTTCACAGAGCCGCCAGCGGCCACGGCGCCTGAAAACACCTTGAAGCCCATGTCGGCCACCAGATCGCTCACGTTGGTGAGCTCCATGCCGTAGCGGGTGTCGGGGCGGTCGGTGCCGTAGCGCTCCATGGCGTCATGCCAGGTGAGGCGCGGGAAGGGGCGCGGCAGCTCCACGCCCTTCACGCTCTTCCAGATGGAGGCGATCAGGGCTTCGTTGAGCTCGAGGATCTGCTCCTGATCCATGAAGCTCATCTCGATGTCCAGCTGGGTGAATTCCGGCTGGCGATCGGCGCGCAGGTCTTCGTCGCGGAAGCAGCGGGCCACCTGGTAGTAGCGCTCGATGCCGCCCACCATCAGCAGCTGCTTGAACAGCTGGGGCGACTGGGGCAGAGCGAACCACTCACCCCCGCACACCCGCGAGGGCACCAGGTAGTCGCGGGCGCCTTCCGGGGTGGAACGGGTGAGCACCGGGGTTTCCACCTCGATGAAGCCCTGGTCTTCGAGGAAGCGGCGGGCGGCCTGGATGGTCTGCGCCCGCAGGCGCAGGTTGCCGTTCATGCGCTCGCGGCGCAGATCGAGGTAGCGGTGGCGCAGCCGCAGCTCCTCGCGGGTGTTCTCCTCGTCGTGCACCGACACCGCGAACGGGAGGTTGCCCTTCACGCTGTTGAGCACCGTGATGCCGCTCGCCAGCACTTCGATCTGACCGGTGGACAGCTTCTCGTTGATGGCATCGGCGGGGCGCTGGCGCACCTTGCCCTCCACCTGGATCACCGTTTCGTTGCGCAGGTGTTCGGCCACGGCGAACATCTCAGCGCCGTTGTCGGGGTCCACCGTGATCTGCACGGTGCCGCTGCGGTCGCGCAGGTCGACGAAGATCACACCGCCGTGATCACGGCTCCGGTCTACCCAGCCGCACAGCTGCACGGCCTGGCCGGTGGCGTCTTGGCGCAGGTCGCCGCATCCGTGGCTGCGCATGCTGAGGTGGGAACGCAATCGGCGATTGTCCCACCCGGCGCTTCAGCGCCGGTAGAAGGGCCGGCGCACCACCTGAGCCGGTTCTGCTTTGCCGCGGATCTCCACCGCCAGCTCGGTGCCGATGGCTGCGCAGCTGCTGCTCACGCTGGCCAGGGCGATGCCCGCCTGCAGGCTGGGAGACCAGGTGCCGCTGGTCACCGTGCCCACCACCGCTCCGTTGTGGAGCACGGGATAGTCATGGCGGGGGATGGCCCGGCCCTGGAGCTTCAGGCCCACCAGCTTGCGGGTCACCCCTTCAGCTGTTTGCTGTTCCAGGGCCTCCCGGCCGATGAACGGCTTGGGCATCTCCAGATGGACCAACCAGCCGAGGCTCGCCTCCAAGGGGCTGGTGCTGGCATCCATATCGCTGCCGAACAGATGCATGGCCGCTTCAAGACGCAGGGTGTCGCGGGCCCCCAGGCCGCAGGGCTTGACCCCTTTCTCGAGGCAGGTGATCCAGAAGCGTTCTCCCGCTTCAGCCGATAGCAGCAGTTCAAAGCCGTCTTCACCGGTGTAACCCGTGCGGCCAACGAAAGCCTCCCCAATCCCCTCGAGCTGGAGATCGCGATGGCCGAACCGTGGCAGGCCCGCCAGGGAGCAGCCGCACAGGCTCTCCAACAGGGCAGGAGCCTCGGGACCCTGAAGGGCCAACAGCGTGCCTGATCCTTTGCGATCGACCACCGTCACCCCCTGGGGCTCCAGCTGGCTGCGAATCCAGGCGGTGTCGGCTTCGGCGCAGGCAGCGTTGATCACCAGCACCAGCTCGTGGGTTTGCTCAGCCTCAAGCCAGCCGCGGTCGTAAATGATCAGGTCATCGCGGATCCCGCCCTGCTCATTGAGCAGAACCGAATAGCAGGCTTCGCCGGGGCCAATGCGGAACAGATCGCTGGGCACCAGGGTCTGCATGGCGTCTTTGACGCCGGAGCCCCGCAGTTGCAGCACTCCCATATGGGAAATGTCGAACAGGCCGCAGTGATGGCGCACCGCCTGGTGCTCATCCACCAGGCCGCTGAACTGCACGGCCATTTCCCAGCCGGCAAACGGCACCATCCGACCTCCGGCCTGGACGGCAGCCTTGTAGAGAGGGGTGCGCTGCAGGGCTGGCGTAGCGGCCATCGGGGCTCAGCGATCCACTGGCCGTTGATCCTATGGAGATTCGGTCTGTGCACAAGCCGAAGAGAACCCGCAGCTTTGCCGGGGCCGCTGGTCATCCCTTCAAGGCGTGATTAGTTTTGGCGACCCAGAGGCCCAACCCATGGGCGCCCGACCCTGTTGCCGTAGTTGCCGCCATTGCTCTCCCCCCACCGGGGTGGAGATGGGCTGGTGCCGGCTGCGCAAATTACCGATTCACCAGGAGCTGGCTACCGAGTTGTGGTGCCACCACTGGACCGCCCGGCCACCGCGGCTGCCGGTGATGGGAGATACCAGTGCATTGGAGCCCCGGCAGGGAGACCGTCAGCTCGCTCTCAGCGATGTCCTGGAAAGCTGAAGCAAATCCGCAGCTTTTGCAGATCGTTCGAGGTTGTCGTCCACGCGTCCTTTTGTTTCTCTTTAAAAGTGCCAAGCTGAGCTCTAAGCAGCGCTAGGCACTGGGGAGGGTTGAGGTCGATGGTTGCAACGACCCTGGGTACGCCGGTTGAGTTGATGTCCGCTCAGGTGGACAGCGAAACCATCTCCTTCCCTTCTGGAGCCTCGATCTTCAGTCGTGGTCAAGCCGCCAATGTCATTTTTGGCGTGCGGCGCGGCATCGTTGAGGTGATCAACCAGGCGGGCGACAAGCTTTGCGTACGCCCGGGAGAGTTGTTCAGCTACGAAGACATCGTTTGGAAAGATGGCGTCTTCCGTAACGAGGCGATTGCCAGTACCCCCGTTGAGCTGGTGCGTCTGGATCGCCTTCGCTTCCTGAACCTTCTCCACAACCACCCCACCCTGGCGGTGCAGTTGATCGCCCAGCAGCACGAGCGCCTACGGGAGCAACGGGCCAGCGGCACCGTGGCTTACTGAGGCGCGCTCGCTCGGCCCTTAGGCGTTGAGGGCTCGCTCGATCGCGATGGGGATGGCGTCGAAGGCGCCCCGCTGCCAGCGGGGGCTCCAGATCTCACAGCCCTCGACCACGGCCGAGGCACGGGAGGGATCCGGCTCCAGATACCGGCGGCCGTCGAGGGCGGCGAAGGTCCAGCTCCACCACCCGCTCGGATACATCGGCACCCAGCCATACATCGGATCGGCGTGGCCGAACACCTCGCGGATCACCTTGACGGTGTCGATGTGCACCTGGCGGAAGGCTTCGGGCGATTCGCTTTGGGTGGCGAACACACCACCCGGCTTGAGGATGCGGCGGCACTGCTCGAAGAAGGCCCGGTTGAACAGACCTTCCGCTGGGCCGGCTGGATCGGAGCCATCCACGATCACCACGTCGTAACTGGCGTCAGCGGCGTTGGCGGCCCAGGCGATGCCGTCGCCCACGGTGAGCTGGAAGCGGGGATCGCTCCAGCAACCTCCGCCGATGGAAGGCAGGTGTTTCTGGCTCCACTCCACCACCAGCCCATCGATCTCCACCATGTCGAGGTGCTGCACGCCGGCGTGGCGCAGGCACTCGCGGGCGGTTCCTCCATCACCGCCGCCGATCACCAGCACCCGTTCGATCGAGGCGGCGCTGCAGAGGGCCGGATGCACGATCGCTTCGTGGTAGTGCCGCTCCTGGCGCTCGGCGGTCATCCAGCAGCCATCGAGCAGCAGGCCTTTGCCGTAGCGCTCGCTCTCGATGATCGTGACCGTCTGGAAGGGAGATTGCTGCTCGGCAATCACCCTTCCGGCGAGGCCATAGCGGACACCGTCAAAAATCTCGTCCACCCAGCCCGAGCTGGAGAGGGGCCAGCCGGGGGTTGGAGCGGGAGCGGCACTGTCGGCCATGGGCGAGGAGCTTGGTTTCTCCAGGTTTGCGCACCGCTGCCCCTAGGTCTCCAGGGCGTGGATCAGATCAGGACGGGTGTACCAGCTCCAAGGGCCGCTGGTGACGGCTTCGATCTGCAGCTCCTGGCGCAGTTCCTCGAGGTTGCGCTCCATCAGCTGTTCCCAGGGTTGAGCAAAGAGGGGTTTCGCGGCCAGTCCCATTTCCAGGCCTTCACTGATGCGACCAAAGGCATAGGCCGCGGTGTGGTGGGCCCGCTCCATGTCGGTGGCGAGTTCCTCGAGAGGAGTGTCGTCGTGGAACCAATTCAGCAGCAGAACCATCAGATCGGTGAAGGCCAGGCCCGGGTGGGAGAACTGGGCCACGCTGACGCTGATGACCCCCAGTTCGCCGAAGTTGTCGAGGCTGAATCCCGTGAGGATGTGGTGCAGGTCATGGGTCGCGTAGACCCTGTAATTGATGTAGTCCGCGTCGGTTTCGAGGTTCCCGAAGAAGCTGGGCTTAGGGAAAAAGTTGATGTCGTAGCCCAACGCCTCCAGCACCGTGGCGTAGGTGTGGCCGAGGCTTCCCTTCGGTAGGGCTTTGAGCGCGCCTGCGTCGTACGGACCACTCAACTGCCGTTGTTGGATCAGTGCCTCGGCAGCAGGGTCCCGGGCTAGGCGCTTGCGGCAGAGCTGCATCGGGCGCGAGTCCTGCAGCCTGCGGGACAGTTCAAACACGTTCTGAGCCGATTCAGCGCCACCGGCCGCCAGGTCCATCAGCCCAAGAAAGCCTTGGATTTGTTCAGGGCTGGCGAGGCGATCGAGGTAGCGAAAACCCATCGGGGCTTAGCGCGGGATCCTCAAGCTAGAAAGGGTTTTGGCTTCAGACCGCGCCCTGTTGCTCGCGGCGGATCTGGGCCTTGGCCTGCTGCCAGAGGCCTTCCAGTTCGCGGATGCTGCGCCCCTGCAGGTCACCTCCAAGGGCGGCCTCGACCCGTGAGAAGCGATCCAGAAAACGGTTGTTGGTGCCGGCCAGACCGGTTTCGGGATCAATCCCGCACCAGCGGGCCACGTTCACCAGGGTGAACAGCACATCCCCGAGTTCCTCCTGGGCGTGGGCCTTGTCGCCCGAGGCCACCGCTTCCTTGAGCTCATCGAGCTCTTCGTGCACCTTTTCCCAGACGCCGTCCATGTCATCCCACTCGAAGCCGGCCTTGGCGGCTTTTTTGGAGATGGTCATCGCTCCGGCTAGGGCGGGCTGACCGCGAACCTTGCCGGCCAGGCGATCACTCAGGGGGCTGGCGGATGGCGGGGCTTCGCCCTTCTCGCTGGCCTTGATGGCTTCCCAGGTTTCTTTCACGGCAGCGCTGTCTTCGGCGATGGCCTCTCCAAAGACATGGGGATGGCGGCGGATCAATTTTTCACTGATGCCTTTGGCGATGGCTTCGAGGTCGAAGCGTCCGTCTTCGCTCGCGATCTGGCCATGCAGTACCACCTGCAGAAGGAGGTCCCCGAGTTCCTCCTTGAGGTGCTCGTCATCTCCATGGCGGATGGCATCGGCCACCTCGTGGGCTTCCTCGAGCACGTAGGGCACAAGAGACTGGTGGGTCTGCTCCAGATCCCAGGGGCAGCCGCCATCGGGATCCCGCAGCTGGGCCACCACGGTGATCAGCTCCTGAAGGGCTGCGGTGGGCTCGTGCGGGGTGGCGATGGCTCGTACGGCCAAACTTCCTGGCCACCATCGCACCACGTTGCGCTGTCTGCAGCCCCTGATCGGTGGCTCGACGGCAGTGCAACCATCAGTGTTGCGTCCAGTGTTGCGCCTGCTCTTATGAGGCAAATCGCAGCTTGTTTATCTTTGAGAGTGCCGAAGAACAGCGGAAGGAGAGACTCCAAATCGTTTTTGGAAATCTCTTGAGAAGTGCTGGCTGTTGGTGTAGCCACACTCGCGGGCGATGCTGCTGACGGTATCGCCGGGCCTCCTGACTTGCAGTTTCTCCATGGCATTAGAAAGTCGTTGATTTCTAATAAACTGCATTGGGCTGCAATGCAGCTTTGCTTTGAATGTGTATTGTAGCTGCCTGGCGGAGTAGTGGCTAATTCTTTCGAGGTCGGTGAGATTTAGAGGCAGGTGGCTGTTGGTTTTGATGTAGTCAATGAGTTCATCGAGTCGCCAGTTCCAGTTTGGATTGATATTGTGCTGATGGCATTCTCGGCTGTCCCCATCATCGAGGAGTGATAGGGCTAGCATGCGGTAAATTGTGTCGTCTAGGCACAGGGCAGCGGGAAGGGACTGGTTCTCTTTGAGTAAAGAATCGACAAATGCAAAAAAGGCGATAATGTTTGAGCTAAAGGTTCCTTCTTTGCCTGGCTTGCTCGACTCAAAAAGCAAGGGCTGATCAAGCTTGATTGATGCCTTTTCCTGGTCGATCGTTCGGATTGTTTTGTTCAGCCTCTTGTGGTCAATCTGGCAGTAAATACCTGACAGGTATCCGGTTGTGGCGACTCCACCATGGCGTGGATTTAAAAATGCGCTTTTTGCTCGGATTCTGGTTTGATACGTTCCCTCGCTGTATTCCACGTCATCTCCTGCTAGGCAAATCGCCAGCGTGCTCGACCCGCCGGGTTCGTCTTCGTTGATGATTGACGGAGTTTGCCTCGACGCCACGACTGGGAGCTCTCCCAAGCTTGTTAGGGAGAAGTCGGCGCAAGGAGCGTCAACGGTTGGTCTGTTGCCGTGATTCCCGCGGCTGAAGACTTCGGGAATGCTCTCGGCTAAGACGAGGGGATTGAGGGAGAAAAATTGACTTGAGCTTTGAAGGCCCAGGGGCAGCTGACTTAGGCGTGGGTCATGCACTGGCGCTCGGAGGCGTGCCTTGCGCTGAAATTAGCATGCATGACACAAGGCCGCTAAGGCTTTTCTGCTCTTCGTTCTTTCTTTTCAAGAGAGCGGAGTGTGTGCGCTGAGGTAGCGATATTGTTAGGCGTTTAGATCCTTGGCTTCCGGGTAGATCTTGGTTGAGCTGTTGTTCAATAATGCCTGTAATGACTTGACTCAGAGGCTGACCTTCTTGCTCGGCTTGTTTCACTAGCTGGAGATAGGTCTGACCATTGATTGTGATAGTGACGCGGCGATGGCTGCCGCTTTGCTGCGTCTCGCCAGTGTCCGATTGGTTCCTTTTCACTTCTAATCTCTAGCTTGGAAGAGATTGATTATTAAGTTTAAAGACCGCGCTCCTCTGAGCCTCGTTTTGTTGTAGGGGTTTGCGCTGCAATTCGCTTTCGCGCCACTTTTGCGTTTTTGTGCACGGTGGGGTGCTGTCAGCGCCGTTTCCGGCGTTTGGGCCAGCTGGGCATCGGATCGCCGTCCTGCAGGAGGTGCAGCCAGGCGCTCGCTTCAATGCCAATCAGTGCCACCAAGAGCAGGCGCTCCGGCCGGCTCCACTGCTGCTGGAGCCAGCTCAAGATGTTGGTGCTGGTAGGGGTGCCCCAGGGGTGAGCAAGGCCGCTCAGCAGGATGGCAATCCCGCTGAGATACCCGACGCGCACGAGAGTCCCCAGCACTGGGCTGTGGGAAAGCACGGAGCGATGCCTCAGGGCCCTGCGGTAGGGCCACCACAGCCAGCGCAGTGGCCCCCAGCGTTGGTAAGGGCGGGAGTTGGTGTCGAGGTCGGGCGACAGCCATAGGCCTCCGAACAGAAAAGCGAAGGCGCTGATGACGGTCCCCTGCGGACCAAGCCATGGCCACCAGAGCAGGCCGTAGGGCAGGGCCAGCCAACAGGTGGCGCGGTCGTGTTGCTGGCCGCTGGCCATCGCCGAGGGGGAGCGCTGCCCTGCAGAATGCCTCAATCGCCCGGTTAGCTCAGTGGTAGAGCGCCTGCCTTACAAGCAGGATGTCGCTGGTTCGAAACCGGCACCGGGCATTCGGGCACTGGCCGTTGATCTCACTGCACGATGGTCACTGTGCTGCCATAACGCTCCAGTTGGCGGTCTGAGCTGAGTAGCAGCATTGGTTCCGCCCGGCTCTGGCAGACCAGCAAGCGATCAAAGGGATCACGGTGCTCGCTGTCGTTGCTCAGGGCGCCTACGAGCAGCAGGTGGACATTGCGGATCGGCAGCCAGTGGAACCCTTGCAGGGGAACCTGCCTCTCCAACTCTGGAAGATCCACTTGCAGCCGGCCGAGGGAACGTTTGATCGCTATCTCCCAGAGTGAGGCCTGGCTGACAAACACTTCCGTGTCGGGGCCTTGAACCTTCTCGACAACCGCTTTAGGTAGACGCGGATCGTCGTTCATCCACCACAGCAGCAGGTGGGTATCCAGCAGCAGGCGCGTCATCGAAGGGCGTCAAATACCTCGTCGAGAGGCGTGTCGAAATCCTCAGAGAGGCTGATCTGCCCGCGCATGGCTCCCGGTGGGGCGATGGTCTGCGGGGCTGGGCGCCACGGCACGAGCCGAGCCACCGGAACCCCTGAACGCGCAATCACCACTTCGGTGCCCCGCTCCACCTCCTGCAGCAACTGAGAGAGGTGGGTCTTGGCCTGGTGAACGTTCACCGGCTTCATGCAGCTCATATGACTAAGTCTTAGTTTAGTTTGATTGTCTCTTTTGGCCTTGGAGCTGCCGCCAGGCCTCCTGCGGATCCATACCGCGCCGGCAGAGGTTCACCCAGGGCCGCAGTGGGCCAAGCCAGTCTTCAGGGTCTGGGCGGCGCAGCAGTTCAAGCACCGAGGGTTGGCTCGGCTGGCGGAGTTGGGGCA
>Ga0194116_10003208_pt1 | contig 19960 bp, 19 predicted proteins | sample TA2MahsurfametaG_4_FD_148617 | JGI IMG/M metagenome (GOLD analysis project Ga0194116, IMG submission 148617) | Freshwater microbial communities from Lake Tanganyika, Tanzania - TA2015008 Mahale S9 surface | ecosystem: Environmental > Aquatic > Freshwater > Lake | place: Tanzania: Lake...
GAAGAGGATTGTCTAACTGTTAGATTTAATAAAACTGGGAAGAGATACAAATTTGTTCTTGAGCCTGCTCCTGAATTTGATTAATAGAATAATTTAATAAAAAAATAAAATTGAATCCTTAACAAGTACCTGATAGTTATAAGCAAGAGAGGAAAACATGGCATTAGTCGGTAGTATATCAGGTTCCAACAGTCTGATAGGGGTCTCTGGATCCGTAATCTTCGCCAATCGACCCGATTCCCTATTTCCAGCATCACTGCCTGGAGCTGATGTATCCTTCTTCGTCTCTGGTTCTAGAGATTCTAGGGGTGGATCGAGCAGGACCGTAGCGGTCTTCGGTGGTGACGCAGTCGTATCAGGCTCACTCACGATCGGCACCGGCTCGGTGACGATCACCTCGAACGAGATCCAGTTCCAGGGCGGTGCCGCAAAGATCGTCTCGGGATCAAGCGGCCTCACATTCTTTGACTCAGGAAACACAAGCGGCGTCACCCTGAGCACACTTGTTGCCGGTGGTGGTGGTGGGAGCTCATTCTTCTCCTCTCCGTTGAACGGTAAGCTAAACTCGACTGGCTCACTTTCTCTTGCTGGTGCTCTTGGAGCGTCGCACACAACAGCAAATGTAGGCTCGGACGTCTTCTTCTTTGTCTCAGGCTCAACTGCAGACGGATCGAATAACGCACTCTTCGGCGGACAGCTGATCTCTTCCGGTACATTGAAGGTCAAGAATTCCTCAGGGACCGTGGTCGCAAGCATCAGCAACGGCGGGGTGATCAGCGGCTCCAGCGACCTGCAGGCTGGCGGAACACTCACAGTTGCAGGTGCTACTACGCTTAACGGTAACGTCACCCTCGGTGATGCTACTTCTGATGTTATTACAGTAACAGGACAAGTTTCGGGATCTCTGTTTGACATCAACGGTGGGACAATCGACGGGACGGCGATTGGTGCCAGCAACCCATCAACTGGTGTATTTACAACACTGTCGGCCACAGGCAACACGACCCTCGGTGATGAAGCGACAGACACAACAACAGTCGCAGGAAGCCTCGCGGTCAATGGCACTGCCGCATCCTCGACGAACAAGATCACGTCAACTCAGACCGCCTTCAACCTTCTAAACGACACAGTGACGACCCTCAACATCGGTGGGGCTGCCACAGCAGTCAGTCTGGGCGCTGGGTCAGGAACGACAACGGTAAACAACAACCTCACGGTCACTGGAGACCTCACCGTCAACGGCACGACCACGACGATTGACACAACAAATCTGCTGGTCGAGGATCCGATTATCCTCATGGCGTCGGGTACTGCAGGTCCAAATAGGAACGGCGGCATCGCGATCTTCTCTGGGTCCGCAGACACAACCGCTGCTGGTGCTAGGACAGAACTGGTCTTCGGCCGGGTCGCAGCTGACACGTGGGGCGCTGGTAAGATCAATACAAGCAACGGAACATTGACAGATCTCACAGGCATGTCCCTGCTCCCTGTGAGAGCAAGCAAGTTTGAACTAGGGGGAACCACAGCATTCGTCACATCGTCCAATGGAACTACTCTCACCGCCCAGGGCTCCATTGTAGAGATCAAGACAACCACCGGAGCCGGCGTCATAGATTTCAATCTCGGTGGCACGTCCTTTATTAACTTCACCTCTGCCAACGGGGCAGTCGGCGGCGCTGCCAAGTTCGGCGCAGTCAGCGGCAAGAACCTCGTCCTGAGCGGTACAAAGATAGAGATGAATGCCGGTGCGTTAGGCTTTACTCTTCTAAGAGACGACGTCTCAATCGCCGTCATGAGCGGCACGACAGGGACCGGCGGAGGATTCAGGGTTGCTGCGCAGGAGGGCTCGGTCCTGAGAGAGCTCACGCTCAGTGGATCATTGGTCACCATCGGCGCAAATTCCGGCACCACCACGATAAAGGGCGGAACGCTGGTCGGTGATCAGACGACGCAGAACCTCTTCAACACAGTGGCGACGACCCTCAACATCGGTGGGTTTGCATCCACACTTCTCAATATGGGTCATTCATCCGGCGCGACCCACATCTCAGGCTCCGTCACCATTCCAGGTACATTGGCTGCTATCGGTAACGTCACCCTCGGCGACAACGCAGCATCTGATACCATCACGTTCACGGGTCAAGCGGCATCAAGCCTAATTCCAAATTTAAATAATGCGTATGATCTTGGATCAGCATCCCTTCGCTGGCGTAACATGTTCACAGGTGACTTGCACCTGAAGAATGAGCGCGGCGACTGGACCATTATTGAGGAAGAGGACTACCTCACAATCACAAATAATAAGAATGGTAAGCGCTACAAGTTCATGATGGAAGAGATCTAGTCCTTTATTGGTCAAAGACCAAGCCGGGCCTTGTGCCCGGCTTTTTCTTTAAACAATGTGACAAAAATGTCTACTATTTAAATCATGGAAAATAGAGTAATTTTTGTTGCTGACCTTTTTGCAGAGAGCTATGCAGGAGGAGCAGAATTAACAACTGAAGCTCTAATCGAAAAGAGCCCGTTTCAAGTCATAAAAATTAGATCACAAGAGCTCACAAGTGATTTAATATCTGAATACCAAAAATGCACCTGGGTTTTTGGAAATTTTGCAGGTCTCAATCCCACACTTGTTCCGTTGATTACATCAAATCTTCGATATGTCGTGCTTGAGTATGATTATAAATTCTGTCAATACAGATCTATTGAGAGACATCAGCATGAGACTGGAAATCCTTGTAATTGTCAAGAGTCAAATCTTGGAAAGATAGTTTCCGCATTTTATTTTGGAGCAGATCACACGTTCTGGATGTCTCAGGATCAAAGAGACAGATATATTCAGAGATTTCCCTTCCTTGAAGAAAAACCAGCGACTATCCTCAGCTCTGTTTTTAGTGATAGCTTCTTTGAGAAAATCATCCAGATTAAAGATAAAAAGTCAAAAAGGTCTGGGTGGATAGTCTTGGGCTCTAAGTCCTGGATCAAGGGTGCTGATGATGCAGAAAAATGGTGCAGAGACAACAAGAAGACCTATGAAGTTGTCTGGGATGTTCCTTACGAAAGAATGCTTGACAAGCTTTCACGTGCAGAAGGTTTTGTCTATCTCCCAAAGGGAGGAGATACTTGTCCGAGAATGGTAATTGAGGCCAAGCTTTTAGGTTGCACTGTTGAGACAAATGAAAACGTCCAGCACTCAAAAGAGTGCTGGTTCCAGGCAGCGCCAGATGCTGTCTGTGACTATCTCATTTCAAGGCCAGGTGTATTTTGGGATATTGTAACAAAGATCTCCAGAAATGAACCTACACTGTCTGGATATCTAACCACACTTAACTGCATAAATCATAGATACCCCTACGAGGACACAATCAAGTCCTTAATGGGTTTCTGTGATGAAGTCGTCGTTGTTGACGGAGGATCTACAGACGGTACCTGGGAAAGAATGCTTGAGATGTCGTCAGGTAATCCAAGATTAAAGGTAATTCAAAATAATCGAGATTGGTCACATAAGAGATTTGCAGTTTTTGATGGAGATCAGAAAGCTGTAGCTAGAAGCTATTGTACCGGAGATTTCTGCTGGCAAATGGATGCTGATGAAATTTTGCTCCAGGAAGATTGGGAAAAAGTACGCCAGCTATGCAAAAACTTTCCTAAGTCAACAAACCTTCTTTGTCTGCCGGTGGTTGAATACTGGGGCTCAAAGGAAAAAGTTCGAATTGATGTGACACCCTGGAAGTGGAGACTGAGTAGAAATCTTCCTCACATTACGCATGGTATTCCTATGCCTCTGCGTAGATTTGATGAGAACGGTGATCTATACTCAGTGCAAGGAACAGATGGATGTGATTACATACACGTCAAAACTGGAAACCCTATTGCAAGTGGAAACTTTTTTACTGACGAAGCAAATAGAGTGAGAGCTGTAGCTCTAGGTGGACATTCTGAAGCAATTCATGCTTATGAAACATGGTTCAATCATGTCGTCGAAATGCTTCCTACTCCTAGACACTTTTCTTGGATTGATATTGAGAGAAAAATTAGATTTTATAGGGACTACTGGCAGAGACATTGGGAGAGCTTGTATGATTTCCATCAAGCTGATATTCCTGAGAATAACATGTTTTTTGACAAATCCTGGAAGGAAGTATCTGATTCAGAAATATTAGAGCTTTCCAATAGGCTTGAAAAAGAGATGGGAGGATGGATTTTTCATAGAAAAATTGATTGGAGTAAATCAACGCCTCACATTAGAATATTTTCGGAGAAATAATGGCTTACCACGGCTACATTCCATTCATACACGCCTACTTGATGAGGAAAAAATTTTCAAAAATTCTTGAGATAGGAATCAGTACTGGAATTACAATGTTCTCTCTCCTGCAAAGGCTGTCAAGAACCAAAGAGTCATTTGAGTACACGGGAATTGACATACGCATTGAAAATTCAATTGTTGAAACTCTTAAATACATGATGTTTGAAAAAAATCAAAATGTTAGAATAATCAATAACAATAGCTTGAGCTTTCTTGATGAATGCAATGAAATTTTTGATGTTATTCTGATTGATGGAGATCACAATTATTATACTGTTTTTAATGAATTAAAGAAGATTGATAAAATTTCTCATGATGAGACAGTTGTAATCTGCGATGACTACGAGGGAAGATGGAGTAATAGAGATCTTTCCTACTCAGAAAGATCAGATTACACTGATAATAAGCTTGCAACTCCTAAGATTGATCAAGAAAAGCAAGGAGTAAAGTCAGCTATCGATGATTTTGTTGAAATCAATTCATCGTGGAAGAAGGTCTCTCTAATGAACGGAGAGCCAATTATGCTTGTCAAGAGTAACAATAAGGATTTTTTCTAATGTCAAGATTTGTGTTTGTGATGCCAGCTTATAATGCTGAAAAGACAATACAGCAATCAATAATGTCAGTTATTGCACAGTCGTACGGAGATTGGAAAATCATCATGAGAGACGATATGTCGACTGACAATACTGTCAAATCATCAGAAATTCTAAGAGATCATCTCGGGCTCCAAGAAAAGATTGACATACAAGTAAATTCTGAAAAAAAGTGGGAAGTTAAAAATGTTCTAGAGATGATAGATCAGTGCGAAGACAACGACATAATCTGTAGACTTGATGCAGATGATTGGCTAACTGATCTAGATGTCCTCACAATTCTTAATCATAGATACGAGAACGAAGGTGTGGATGCTGCATGGACTGCTCATAGATGGTCATTTACACACAGCAATATTTCTGCTCCTCTGCCCCAGGATGCTAATGTCTACCAGCATCCCTGGGTTTCTTCTCACTTCAAGACTTTTAAGAAGAGTCTAATAAATGGGATTAGTGATGAAAACTTTAGAGGAGAAGATGGAGATTACTTTAGAAGAATAGGAGACCAGGCAATATATCTTCCCATTCTTCATCTTGCAAAAAAGCGTCATTTTGAGCCAATTGTTGCATACCATTATTCTATTGAGCTAAAAAAGGAAACTTTCCATACAGAAGATGCAAAATTTCAAAAGAACGAGGCTAGCTTTTTAAGAAGCAGAGGCTTTGTATGAAAATTTTCTTCAATAGGGTCCCAAGGTTTGAACCCTACGGCGGTGGAAATCAATTTTTGATTAAAATGGTTGATTCTCTAGAAAAAAGAGGTCATAAAGTCTGCTTTCATTTAGAACACAGGATAGACTTAATCTTCATGATGGATCCAAGGCCTGGAGACATAGGATATTCAATTGACCACATTGAAGAATATAAGAGAATATTTCCGGAGACAAGAATACTCCACAGAGTAAATGAGTGCGATGCGAGAAAGTCTACAAACGATATCGATAACCTACTAATCAGGGGAATGAACATATCTGATGAAGTTGTCTTCATAAGTAGCTGGCTCAAGGACTATTTTATAGATAGAGGATTCAAAAGAAGATCTCATGTTATCTACAATGGTTGTAATCTAGACAATTTTGAATTTCTAAAAGAAAAGTCTCTTTCTAGCCCTGTCAAAATCGTTACACATCACTGGTCTGATAATTTTATGAAAGGTTTTGATGTCTATGTTGAAATAGACAAGTTTTTATCAAGAAATCCCGGTTTATTTGAATTTACTTATATTGGAAGGTATTGGAATGGATATTCTCCTATTGCAACAAAAATTATAAGCCCACTTGCTGGAAGAATGCTCGGACAAGAACTTAAAAATCACGACATCTATGTCACAGCAAGTAGAAATGAACCATGCGGAATGCATCATATCGAAGGCGCAGCAAGCGGATTACCTGTCTTGTACCACTCAGAGACAGGAGGAATAAAAGAGCTTTGCAAAAATCATGGCGTTGAATTTTCTAGCTTTCAACAGTTTCTCTCGGGATTTAGTGAGATTGTCAAAAACTACCAAAGCTATAGAGATGCTATTGATGTAAATTCTCTTGATATAAATTATTGCTGTCAAAAGTATATTGAAATAATTGAGAATTAAATTGAGAATTCATCTCTCAAACGTCAATCTAAACTCGAGAAGCGGACCAAACTCTTTTGCAGGACGTTTATCAAATCAACTAATTAAGAACGGACACAAATTAGTTGATCAAAATGAAACCTATGATTGCATGCTTGCATTCATCGAAGCAAAGTCATTCTGCGATCCAAGAATAAAGCTTGTACAAAGACTTGATGGAATATGGTTCAAACCAGAAGAATTTGAGAGAAAAAATAGAGAAATAAAAAAAACTTATGAATCCAGTGATCATGTGATCTTTCAATCAAACTTTGATAAAGAAATGGTAGAAAATCACTGGGGCAAATCAAAGTCATCAAGCGTCATTCACAATGGAATAGATCTAAAAAAAGTCGAAATTACTAATCAACAGATTAGGTCTCTAAGAGATAGTTTTGATAAAATATTTGTTTCATCTGCCTCTTGGCACAGACAAAAAAGATTGAAAGAAAACACAGATCTTTTTCTAAAAATTTCAGAAAATGATTCAAATTCTTGCTTTGTTGTTTTAGGAAAAAATCCAGATTACGTTGTTTCACACCCAAGGATTTTTTACACGGGTGAAATTGATCACAATTCTTGCCTGGAAATATACAGGGCTTCTGATTGGATGATTCATCTCGCCTGGATTGATCATTGTCCAAATGTTGTTGTTGAGGCGCTCTCGCAGGGATGTCCTGTTATATGCACAAATTCAGGAGGAACAAGAGAGATTGTTAGAGAAAACGGTCTAATAATTCCCGAAAAAGTAGAGTACAAGTTTGAGCTAACGGATTATGACTCTCCTCCTTCTCTTGATTTTGATTTTAACTTACCCGATAGACCTGATGTATTTTCTGAATATCTTGACATAGAGATCGTAGCAAAGCTTTATGAGAAAGCTCTTTCTTCTTAGGAGAAAAAATGGGATTAGGTGGTTATTTGACCTGGACTGCTGTTGCTAGAGAGATAGTCTCTGCAATTGGAGTCCCTGGAATGAAAGTTCTTCCAATTGAGCAACATCAAGGAGGAATTATTAGAGTTATAAAAAGTGATATATTTGAAAATAATCCCTACATTTTACAAGAAATCAAGGAAAGTGCACATTGCTTTCCAATGATTCTAAACCACCCACAGTCTAATTATTGCAAGAAAGACACACCTGATCATGCTGTTCATCGATATGACAAGCACATGATTGATCAAATTTGTGAATTTTATGGGATTCAAAGTTCTAGACTGAAGTGTGAACTGTATTTTACAGAAGAAGAAGAGAAAAAAGTCTCTGCTATTCTTAAAGAGGTTGGAGGACCTTACGTTTGCATCGAACCTCAATCAAATGATGAATATTGTGTTAACAAAAAATATCCTACAAGCAAATGGCAAAAAGTCTCTAATGATCTCAATGAATTAGGGTATAGGGTCGTTCAAGTTGGTAGAAAAAACAGGGATCACAATCTGGAAGGTGTTATTAACTTATGCGGTAGGACTTCTTTCAGAGAGGCTGCTATTGTTATTAGAGAATCTCTTTTGTTTGCTTCCACAGATGGCGGATTGATGCATGCTTCAAATGCTGTTGGAACAAAATCTGTCATAGTCTACACTGGTTTTGTTCACCCAAGGCTGACAGGATATCCCGAAAATAGAAATATATGGATAGGAGAGAACCACGGACCCTGCGGAATGAAAACATTCTGTCAAAAATGCTATGATGAGTCTCAATCTCACGACCATAGAGAGGTAGTTGAGAGTATTATTTCTATGATTGGAAACAAAAAATGAGAAAGAAGAGAATATTATTTTGTGCAAGCTACTCTGCAATTGAGCCACTTGGGATACTTCATCTTGCCGGAGTTGCAAGAGATCTAGGCTGGGAAAGAAGATTCCATTTAGTAAAAAATCATAATTTTGATGAATTCTTTAGAATCATCAAGGAATATCAACCCGATGTCGTAGGTTTTAATGTTTATACTGGAAATCACATTCAGCTCAAAGAGGCTTTTCTAAGGCTCAAGAAAGATCATAGCAGTATCGTTACGATTGTTGGAGGTCCGCATCCTACCTACTTCCCATCAGAGTCTCTTGCATATTCTGATTATGTCGTAATGAGCGAAGGGCTAGGATCATTGCGGAAAATTTTAACAGGAGAAGCTTCTCCTGGAATTCTTCCTATGTCATCTGCATCTGAATTTCCTCTCCCGGATAGGGAGACTTTCTATAAAGAATATCCAGAACATGCAAAAAGCAAAATAAAAAGCATCATCACAATGACCGGATGCCCATACACTTGCACCTACTGTTATAACAGCAGCACAGTTGGTGATCTTGTGAAAAATGTTCCTCCGGATCTAGCAGATTCGATTGCAAAAGGTCTAGGAAAATCTGGAAGGCTATTTCCTAAGAATGTTAGAAACATAGAAAGCGTAATTTCTGAAGCCAGAGAGATATCTGAGAAATGGAAAACAGACGTAATCTATTTTCAAGATGATATCTTTGGGTTTGATGTTAGATCAGGTGGATATCTGGACCAGATGTCCAATAGATGGCCAACTGAGGTAGGAATTCCTTTTCATGCGCAAATGAGATGGGAAATGACCGTGAAAGACGCAGGAGAGAAGCGTCTTGATTTGACCAGAAAGGCGGGAGGATTTGGTCTAACTCTAGCGATTGAAGCAGCAAATCACGTGATTAGACGAGAAGTTCTTGATAGGACTATGCCTCAAGAGATGATTTTTGAAGGAATGAAGAACGTCTCTAGCAGAGGTTTTAAGGTTAGAACTGAGCAGATTACAGGTCTTCCGTATGGAGCAACATCTGAGAAGACAAAAATGAATCTAGACGCTGATCTAGAGCTTTTGTCTCTAAACGTTCAACTCAAAGAACATTCTGGCGGACCAACAATGGCCTGGGCGTCAACACTTGCTCCCTATAAGGGAACAAAGATGGGTATTTATTGTGAAGAAAACGGACACTATGAAAGCGATAACAGCGATGTCCCGGATACTTTTTTTGAAAAATCAGTTCTAAGATTCCCCAGAGAATGGATCGGACCAAGTCTTAAGGATAGAAAGAATGATCCTGGAGTTTGGCTTTCTAGCGAAGATCTTGAGAAGTATAGATTGCAGAATGCAGAACTTAGAAAGCATTTTAATTTCTTTGCATCTGTCCCGAAGGGAGATGAATTGGCATCTAGCTATCTTAGGACAGAAGGAGAATATTCTTTTGAAAATCTAGGATCTGCGACAATTTCTCACCTTGAGAAAATTAGCAATTCTAACCAGGAAGCAAGGAATGCCCTTGATAACATAGAAGACGTTAAAAGAATCATTCAAAAAACTCATGTTTCTGTGCCAAGAAAGGATCTACGAGACCTTGTGAACCTTGCTTCTTATTTCGCGTGTCTTCCCAAATACGATCTTGCGATTGAAAAGGCAGCGAGCTATTCAATCAAAAACGGAGAAGATCAGATTCTTCCTCACACCTTGTCGACAGCAGTTAGGCATCATTTGTATGATAACATTTTGTACAACAACGATGCAGGAGTCGAGTAGATGACGTCTTGTGTGACTGGTGCTGCAGGATTTATTGGAAAGAATCTTGTTGAAGAGCTAAGAGCCAAAGAAGGGGATGTAATAGAATGTGATCCTAGAGATTCAAGGATGATAAATCCCGATGATCTTTTGTCTCACATCTCTGAAAAAAATATCAAAGCTGTCTACCACATGGGTGCGATATCTTCAACAACTGAGAAAAATACAGAATCTCTCATCAGAGAAAATATCCTTTTTAGCTCAAAGATTCTTGAATTCTGTGAAAAAAGAAATATTCCAATGATTTACGCATCTTCAGCTTCTGTTTATGGCGATGGAAAATTTGGATTTACTGAACATAGTCGATGTGATCCAATAAATTACTACGCAATTAGCAAGCTATCATTTGATATGATTGTTGATCAAAAAATAAGAGATAATTCAGATTTAAAGGTTTTTGGATTAAGATACTTCAACGTCTATGGCCACAATGAATCTCATAAAGGAGACATGGCAAGTCCTGTTTACAAATTCTTTGATCAATCAAACAGATCTAGAGAAATAAAAATATTTGAAGGAAGCGAAAATTTTCTTAGAGACTTTATTCATGTTGAAGATGTTGTCAAGATTACTATTGAATCGAGACAATTCGAAGAATCAGGAATCTACAATGTTGGAACAGGAAATCCAAGATCTTTTAGAGATGTCGCAGAAATAATATCGAATCTAACAAAGTCAGATATTGTTGAAATTCCATTTCCAGATCATCTAGTCGGAAAGTATCAAAAATTTACCTGCAGCGATAATAAAAAGATCTCAAAATTCATTAAATTTGAGAGACAAGATATCTTTTCTGGGATAAAGAAAACTTCTAAAATATTGGAAAATAAAAACAAATGAACAGATTAAAACTTGACAAAGAATCAGAAATTTTCATACACAGCGCTTCTCCTTCAAGCCAGATTTATGACAGCATTTGGCTTGAGCAACACGGTCTGAATTGCCAAAGTGTTCAAGATAAGAAACGAACACTGCATGATGAAGAATCGGGTCGTAGAAGCTTATCTGCGCTAATAATTCCTTCTCATTTTTATGAGAGAAATCAAGTTCTTAATTTTTCAAAAGACTTAAAAGTTCTCGATGTCTGCGCTGGGCACGGTAGTTTATCTCTTGCTGCAGTTGACTCCGGTTCAGAAAATGTCTACATGTGTGATGGGTCCAAAAATACGCTTATTCACATGTCAAGATTGATTAGAGAAAATGAAAATTTTGGAAAATATCTTGGAAAAATAACACCAGTACAGGTCAATGCTGAGTCCATTAATGAAGCTTTTGAGCCGCATTTCTTTGATGTTGTTTTTCAGAGATTTGCAATTCACCACCTAAGAAATCCTTTCTTGGTCGCTTATCATCTTTCGACTCTTGTAAAGCCAGGTGGGATACTTTCTTTTAACTACTTCACAACCGGGTGCACGCCTGAGATATCAAGAGAGTTGAGGAAATTTCTACTTCAGAAAGATCCAGATTATATTAGAGATCTTTTTATTTCTATGGGATCTTTTTCCAAGCTTGATAAAGTTCAAAATCTTAGAGATCTTATTTTTGGAAAAAATCTTGAAGATGCAAGAATATTTGATTCAATTCTATTCTTCAGAAGCATCATAGAAAAATATGGATACGATCTATTTTCAAAGAGAATCCATTATGAGGATGCTAATACACCCTATCTCCATAATATTGATAGGAAGAAAATGGAAAGATTTGTATCCCTAGATCTAGGATTGTCAATCATTGACAAGAGAGACACTGATGATGAGCAGTCTTTAACAATTAAGATTCCAGAGAAGGGAGTTAACAAAATTTCTATAGAAGAAATTCCTCATCCAAGTATCTTTTCTACAGAAGATATTTCAATAGGAGATGGATTAATTTCGAGGATTTCTTGTCTAGGATGAAGACTGTATTTACTAACGGATGTTTTGACATACTTCATCTAGGCCACATATCTTTGTTAAAATTTTGTAGATCACTTGGTGATGTTGTCATAGTAGGGATCAACAGTGATGAGAGTGTAAAGCGGCTAAAAGGTTCCAGCAGGCCTATAAACGGACAAGAAGAAAGAAAAATATTTCTTGAAAGCATAAAATATGTTGATGAAGTTCACATCTTTCACGAGGACACTCCTTTTGAATTAATATCTCAAATAAGACCTGATATTATTGTGAAAGGTGGAGACTACAGGCCTGAAGAGGTCGTAGGAAATAATCTTGCCAAGGTCGTCATATTTGAGACAGTCGATGGATTTTCAACAACAAAAAAAATCAAAGATATTAGTGATAGGAGATGTTTGTATTGATCGCTATATCTTTGGAACCTGTGATCGTTTAAGCCCAGAGGCGCCTGTTCCTATTATCAAGCAGACAAAAGTCTTTGACATTCTAGGAATGTCAGGAAACGTTTTTTCAAACATCTCCTCAATGATGAGAGAAAAATTTGAAATAGACTGGATCTGCCCAGATCCAATAACGATCATAAAGACTCGATTTATTGATTCTCGTACAAAAAATCAAATACTTCGACACGATGTAGATCCTCTGCAAGTATCTCTTGATTTTGAAAAAATAAAAACTTTCAAAGATTATGACCTCATAATCATAAGCGATTATGACAAGGGTTTTTTGGATCGAAAAGCTTTATCTGAAATTACAAGCACGTCAAATTGTCAAATTATTGTAGATACTAAGAAGTCAGATCTTTCTTGTTTTCATAATTGTCTCCTAAAAGTCAATGATTCTGAGGCTAAAAATGCAAGAAATATCAACAACTCTTGCGAGATGATTGTCACACTTGGCTCTGCTGGTGCTAGATACAGGGATAAAATTTACCAAACGAAAGAAGTTGAGGCCCATGATGTCTGCGGTGCTGGAGATGTATTTTTATCTGCACTTGCAGTAAGATTTCTTGAGACAAAAAATATAGATCTATCAATAATGACCGCAAACGCTTGCGCAAGTTACAGCGTGACCAAGGTTGGAACTTACACTCTGACAGGAGAGGAATATGAAAACCTATGTTTTTGACATTGATGGAACAGTTTGTTCTCTAACATCAACCGGGGATTACACTGATTGTTCCCCTATCCTGCACAGAATTGAAAAAATCAATAAAATATCTGAATCTGGTGATAGGGTTATCTTTTACACTGCCCGCGGAATGGGTAGAAGCTCAAACAATCCAGAGGTTGCACATGAACAATTCTACCTTCTTACGTTGGATCAGCTGCGTAGATGGGGAATTAATCACAATGGATTATTCATGGGAAAGCCTAGCGGAGATCTCTACATTGATGACAAGGGGATAAAAGATGAAGACTTCTTTAGAGACTAAATTCGTGCCAAAGGGGTGGGGATTTGAAAAATGGATTGTTAATTTTCCAGAATACTGTGGAAAGCTTCTTTACTTTTCAAAAGATAGAAAGTGCTCATGGCATTATCACAAAACAAAGGATGAGGTATTCTATGTTCAATCTGGAAAAATACTAGTCAAATACTCAGACACAGATGACTTGAAAACTGCAAATGAGCAAGTCCTTGAGAAAGGAGACAGTTTTCACGTTTATACAGGTTTGAGACATCAGATGATTGCAATACAAGACACTGAGCTTTTTGAGTTTTCAACCCAGCACTTAGACGAAGATTCTTACAGAATTGAGAAGGGCGACTAGGGTTTATTCTTAGAAAAAATAATTTATAGTTTTGAAAGGAGATTGGTACTTTGAAATTTCAAGAAAACTTGTATCTGGTTAATGGCAGTGAAGTAGATACGCTCTCTCTAGAAGGAGGATCAACTTGGATTTTTGCTCAAAATTCTCTAGCAGCAATACATTATGACCTCACGGGAAAAAGCTACTTTGAGGTTGGACCAAAGCACGGTCTCCACACTATGCTTATTGATCTATATGAGCCAGGAAGCATTACATGCGTCGAGGCACCAAATAAGTTTAGATCACAGCAGCACTACGCTAGAGAAAATGGAAGCTGGGTTTCTAGGATAAGAACAGAAAATTTTGATTTTCACTACCAGGATTTTGGAAAATTTACTTCCATAAAAAAATATGATCTTCTTTTTTATTCTGGCATAATTTATCACAATGTTGACCAGATGGGACAGCTAAGGAAGCTACATGAAATTTCTAACGATGATGCTTTCATGGTTTTTGAATCTTCTACTACTAGAAATGAATCTCTAATTGATTTAAACGTTGTAGAGGTTCATCACCCTCCCTATTCCAGCCTGTATCGAAACATAGAGACCTGTAGTTTCCATCCATCAAAAAAGGCTTGTAAGTCAATGCTTGAGATGTCTGGATGGGAAATAATTGATGATTCTGATAACTACAAAAATCTCTCCAACAGGGAGAGGATAATAATTTTGTGCAAGAGAAGTACTCCGAAGAGAAATCGTCACTTGATCGAAAAATAAAAAACAAAGGAAATTTGATGAAAATCGCAGGTGTGTGGTCGGGTCACGACTGTTCATTTTGTTTGCTTGAGAATGGAATTACAACAGTTCACGCTGAGCTGGAGAGATATTCTAGAGAAAAGAACCCCCCAGGAGACTCTATTGGATTCCTATTTGATAGGATAAAAGAAAAGTGTGACGATGTTACACACTTCGTTTCTGTCTACCCCAAGAAAAAGGTTCTTCAATATGAAAAATCTTTTGAAAAGGCAAAGATGCTTTGTGAGAAGAACGGAGGAGATTTTCATTTTGTTTCTCACCATCTTGCACATGCAGCACACGCTTTTTATTCAAGCAACATAGAAGACTCAATTGTAGTAACAATTGATGGCGGCGGAGTCGAAGATGATCGAGGCGGAGAATCAGCATGTTCGGTCTATTCCGGAATCGGAACCAAGCTTAATCATGTCAGAACTTTCAATCCTGCTGAGATCAACATAGGAGGAGTCTGGACAAGGGTTGTTAGATATGTTTTTAGGCTAAATAATGGTTGGCCCCTTGGCGGACAAGAAGGAACTGTCATGGCAATGGCAGCGCTTGGAGACCCTCAAAAATACGTTGAAGACTTTAAGATAATGTTAACAAGAGACAAGATTGCGGCTGGGTTTAAACCACCAAATCAGCCGCAGGGAGCAACCTCTCCTAGCGATCCAGTTCATCCTTATCTTGATCCCTGGGTAAAGCTGGCAGATAGCTCTGAAGAAGAAAAATATCACCTTGCTGCAGGATTTCAAGCTGCAACCGAGTGGATTATTCAGGCTCTGCTAGGTGAGATAATTTCTCAAACGGGTGCAAAGAATCTCTGTCTTGCAGGAGGGGTTTCTCTCAACTCTGTTGCAATGGGAAAGATCAAGAGATGGTTTCCAAATCTTGAAAATGTCTACATTCCTCCAGTTCCTTATGATGGCGGTCTTTGTATTGGAGCAGCACAATATCTCTGGCATCATGTTCTTGGAAATTCAAGAGTGAAATGGTCTGAAAGCTTCTCTCCTTACCTGGGAGAAGACTGGGGAATTGAATCTGTCAATCAAGCACTAGAAAAAATGACTGAATATGTGATTCATAGAAAGACATCTGATGATGAAGTTGTCAATCTGATGTCTAACGGGAAGATTATCTCTGTCTTTAATTCAAAGAGTGAATCTGGAAGACGTGCACTTGGAAATAGAAGCATACTTGCTGATCCCAGGACAACGGAGATGAAAGACAGGGTAAATCTCAAGGTAAAACACAGACAGTGGTTTAGGCCCTTCGCGCCTTCTATTCTTTCTGATCATGTAAGCAACTGGTTTGAGTCTCCGCAAGACAGTCCATACATGCAGTTCGTAATTCCATTTAAGGAGGAGGTTAAGTCAAAGGTTCCCGCTGTTGTTCACTTCGATGGATCGGCAAGATTGCAGACTGTGCATCGAAATGACAACAAGTGGTATTATGATTTCATTAAGAAGTGGTATGACTTAACAGGCGTCCCTATTGTCTTAAATACTAGCTTTAACGATAGAGAGCCAATTTGCGAGACTCCTGATCATGCACTTGCCTGCTTTTTAGGGACTGATCTTGATTATCTTTATTTTCCAGAGTTTTCAATTCTTGTAGAGAAGAGGAAAAAGTGAGAGTACTAGTAACAGGATCGGGCGGATTGATCGGAAGTGAAGCAGCACTTCACTGGATAAAGAAAGGTGCAAAAGTTTATGGAATAGACAACAATACTAGGATGACACTTTTTGGTCCCGGAGGAGATGTTACCAAAGTTATCAATGAATTAAGGCAGCATAAAAATTACAATCATTTTGAGATTTCCATTACAGACAGATTGTCTATACTTGAGACAATCAGAGAGATCGAGCCAGACGTCGTGATTCATGCAGCAGCTCAGCCCTCGCACGACAAGGCAGCTGATATTCCTTTTGATGACTTCAGCATTAATGCTGTTGGAACACTTAACCTGCTAGAGTCAACAAGACGGTATGCAAAGGATGCGACATTTGTGCATGTTAGCACAAATAAAGTCTATGGTGACGCACCAAACCATATTCAAATGGATGAATCTGATCTTAGATACGATTTTCGTCCAGAAGAGTACAAGAACGGAATAAGTGAAAAACTATCAATAGATCAGTGTTTGCATTCACTATTTGGTGCCTCAAAAGCATCAGCCGATTTGCTAGCACAAGAATATGGAAGATACTTTGAGATGAATGTGGGTGTCTTTAGGGGAGGGTGTCTAACTGGGCCACAACACGCGGGTGTTGAGCTTCATGGATTTCTATCCTACATCATAAAGTGTGCAATTGAGGGAAAAAAATACAGAATATTCGGATACAAGGGAAAACAGGTTAGAGATCAGATACACAGTAGAGATGTGATATCTTGCTTAGAGAGATTCATCGAATCTCCTCGAAAGGGTGAGGTCTACAATCTTGGAGGAGGAAAAGAGAATAGCGCATCAATTCTTGAAACGATTGAAAAAATTAAAAAACTAACAGGATATGAGCTAGAATTTGAGTATGTTGATCAAAATAGAATAGGTGATCACATCTGTTATTACACTGATATGAGTAAATTCAAGAAACACTATCCAGGTTGGTCTATTTCAACATCTTTAGATGATATTATCGCAGAGATAGCAAATCAAAATGGAGCATAGCAATACTGTGACTGTAGAAGAATTAATTGGTAGAGTTTTGGTTTCGGTCCAGAGAGCAAACAATCTTGACTCATCTCTAGGTGAAGAAGTTCTGAATATGCCTGGAATGTCCTCTCCGAAGGTTAGACATTTCTTGAATAATATTTGCTCATATCAGGATGTTAGATATTTTGAAGTTGGAACTGCGAGTGGTTCAACCTTCATATCAGCAATGAAAAATAACACCCCCGATTACGTTTGTGCATCAGATCTCTGGGTTAAGATAAAAAATGGAGAAAATGGCAAACAAAAATTCTTAGAAAATTGCAATTATTATTTGGGCTTTTCTCCCCAAGATGAAAAACTAGGAGATAATTTTTCACTCTTCACTGGGGACTGCTTTTCAATTGATAAAAGCTTGATAAAGAAAAAATTTAATGTTTTCTTTTTTGATGGCGGACATGAAATAGAAGATCATATAAAATCAATGACTTATTTCAAAGATGTTCTTGAAGATAGATTCATCATGATTGTTGATGATTGGAACGATTCCAGGGTTCAAGAGGGAACCAATGAAGGTCTAAGACAATCAGGAATGAAGCTAAGATGTGTTCAAAGCTGTCCTGCACAAATTGGTGCCACCCCGCCTCACTGGGGAGACATGAATGAATGGTGGAACGGTCTTTTAATCATGGTTTTGGAGAAGGATAATGCCTAAAGTAACATTTGGAATTGTAAACTGTAATAGGTTTTACTATCTAAAAAGCTGTTTTGAATCAATTGTTGAAACTACATCTGAATATAGAGATAAAGAATTTATCATCGTTGATAATGCTTCTTCTGAGCCGGGAACAGATCAATACTTAAAAGATCTTGAGTCTCAAGGTGCTAGAGTCTTTAGAAATGAAAAAAGAGATCCTGCAAATGAATTCGCAAAGGGATTAAACACGATATGCAGAGAAGCAACGGGCGACTTTATTATCCCATTGCAGGGAGATATGCAGTTTATTTTAAATGGCTGGCTAACAGAGTATGTCGATTTTTATCAAAAAAATATTGATATTATTGGGTGCATTTCGCTCGATGCGCAGCGCAGGTTGACACATGATTCTCACTTTAGATCAATGTCACAATTTATCGGAGAAGGAAGTATAAAGTTTTGTGCTGATCTTGAGAGACCACCCTTTTCAGGCGCAGCAGACTGTATGTACTCAAGAAAAATGATTGACATCTTTTATCCCTGGAATGAAGAAAATCAAAACCATGAGGGAACATTAGATTCTGAGACAAGTATGCTCCAGAAGGTCTCAATGATGAGATCAAATCCTCAATTTCCGTACAAAGAACTATATTGTGTAGTTCCCTCAATTCCGGCATCAATTGCAATTTACACTGATAGTCGTGGAACAAATGCAAGAGTTAGGGGAAACAAAAGATACGGATCTTACTGGCCTGCAAAAGGAGAGAGATCAAAATATTATGAAACTATTAGCATAGATGAAGCTGTTCTTCGTTTTTCAAGTTTTCCTGTTTCAATAGAGGATATAGCAAATCCAATTGGTTGGTCTGCGCCAATTGATGAGAATGGAAGCTGGATGAAGAATCCGATTAGACCAGAATCTGCAGATAAAAACGATTTTGAAGATCTAGGATAGATTATGACAAAAATTTGTCTAATAATTCCTCCTTCTCCTTTTCTACTAGATGAAAGAGTCTTCATGCACATTGGGATTCTAAAAGTTGCATCATCTTTAGAATCGCAGGGTGAAAAAGTCGATCTGCTTGATCTAAGCGGCATAGAAAATTACACAGATGTCTTAGAAGATTATGTTAAGAACAATGAATGTCTGACTTTTGGAATTACCGCATCAACACCTCAGATCCCGTTTGCTGCTAATATTGCTCAAAAAATACGGTCTCTTTCTTCTAGGTCAAAAATTATTCTAGGTGGACCTCATGTCACTCTGATGCACAGTGCAAAAAAGAGAGAAGAAAAAAGGGGAATCTATAGTAGAGCATGTAGAAACGTTGAAAGACTTACTGAGATATTTGACGTACTCGTTTGCGGTGATGGAGAGCTGTCCATTTTTAGCGCACTAAAAATTGACAAAGGAATCATCGATGCAGATGACTCTAAGTCACCATTTTTTTTAAATAATGATCAGTTTACAAGCCTTCCGGCTCCTGCAAGACATCTCGTAGATGTAAGTTCTTACAATTATCAGATTGAAGGTAGACAATCTGTCAGTCTCATCGCTCAGCTAGGATGTCCATTTAAGTGTTCTTTTTGCAGCGGCAGAAATTCTCCATTCTTAAGAAAAATAAGACTGAGAAGCTCAGATTCAGTGATTGAAGAGCTTAGATCTCTCAATAGAGACTATGGTTTTACAGGTTTTATGTTCTATGATGATGAACTCAATGTCAACAAGGAGTTCACAATTCTTCTAGATAAGATCTGTAGGCTGCAGGATGAGCTAAAACAAGAATTTAGACTAAGGGGTTTCGTAAAGTCTGAGCTTTTTACAGATCAACAGGCTTCTTCTATGTACAAGGCGGGATTCAGGTGGATTTTGACTGGATTTGAATCCGGAGATGAGCGAATATTGAAAAATATTCAAAAAATGGCAAATTGCAGTGACAACACTAGAGCTGTTGAAATTGCAAAGAAGAACAATCTAAAAGTAAAAGCACTGATGTCTGTGGGTCACGCCGGAGAAAGCTATGAAACTATTGAAAACACAAAGAACTGGCTTCTAAAAGTACAACCTGATGATTTTGATTGTTCGGTAATAA
>Ga0194116_10003210_pt1 | contig 19951 bp, 19 predicted proteins | sample TA2MahsurfametaG_4_FD_148617 | JGI IMG/M metagenome (GOLD analysis project Ga0194116, IMG submission 148617) | Freshwater microbial communities from Lake Tanganyika, Tanzania - TA2015008 Mahale S9 surface | ecosystem: Environmental > Aquatic > Freshwater > Lake | place: Tanzania: Lake...
TGCAGGGGTGACCCGCGCCAAATGTTGATCCAATGTAGAGCTAACCGGCGTGCGACAGCGTGCGGCGGCCGGGCCAGAATGAAGTGGGGTCTGGGCAACCAACGATGTTGGTGTCCGGTTGAGCGGCGGGTTAGGCATTGCCTTCAATCAGCGTAGACCTCCCAATGCTGCGGTAGCGATACCCAGGATTCACGCTTCCGGTCAGTGACCGAGTACGAGGGCTCCGGGAGACCGGCGTCGGCGAAGCAGCCGCCGGCTATGCCAATCTTTTCGGGAACAGAGGAAACAAACCAGAAAAGCGTCGTACCGCAGTGAGAGCAGAAATGGCGCTCTTGATCGTGGTTTTGCGCTGTATGGTGAAAGGTATACGTCTTGGTCTCACCCCTTTGCTGCACAACCGCAGTTCTATCGAAGTAGGCAGAGATGCCAAATGCGCTGCCAGTTCGGCGTTTGCAGTTCGTGCAGTGGCAGACGCCATGCATCGAGGGCAGCGCATTGACAGTGATGGAGGCTTGCCCACAGGCACAGGTTGCGGTCATTTGGCGCCTTTCAAAATTAGTGGTTGTGAACTAAGGTTCGAGCTAGGCTGCCGTAGAGGGTCCGCCCACTGATTTGGACTCATCGCGCCTTGACGGTGGTTACCAGCATTGCCATTGCTATTTCGGCATGATGTCCGTGCCCAAGTAATCGCGCCAAGCCTGGTAGCTGTGAGCAAGTATACGGCCGGATCGGGCTTTCCGCGTCGAACCTCGTTCCCTAATTATTGATACTTTTTTATATTGCGTCAGTTGCTGATGCAAGGCACATGTCGAAGGTGGCCGCGGCGAGGAAGATCCCGGTGTTCAAGATGGACGGGAGCTGGAGGTTTTCGCGTACGGACATTGACGATTTATTCGATGAGCAGTCGGGGATCTACAGAACTTCTGCTGTTCGGCTAAGCTCGGTTTAAACGGATTGATTGTTAAGTCGCTCACCATAAGATTCCGATGTCAAAACCCTCGATTGTTCTCGTAACCCCTGTCCTGTCCGATACGCGAAATGGTAACTGGCAGACGGCTCATCGCTGGGCCTCGATGTTATCGCCCAACTACAACGTAACTTTAACTGCGCAATGGCCTGATGGTGCAACTTCGCCAGACAGCCAGAAATCGGGACTTGACCATAGCGCTTCGGCTCAACGCCCGGCGCCGTTAGCGATGCTAGCGCTTCATGCCTTCAAATCTTCGGGGTCAATTGAGGCTTGGTCTTGCATGTTTCCAAGTCGATCGCTCATTGTTGTTCTAACAGGGACAGACCTCTATCGAGATATTGAACGCCAGCCGAAAGCACAGGCATCACTCGAACAAGCAGACTACCTTGTCGTCCTTCAAGAGCAGGGTCTCAAGGCATTACCTCGCACGTTACAGTCCAAAGCCCATGTTGTTTTTCAATCATGTTCACCGTACAAGACACTGGTTAAATCCACCACATTCCTCAAAGCGGTGATGGTAGGACACCTACGAGACGAGAAGTGGCCGCAAACCCTCTTTGAAGCAGCCCATTTGCTGTCTTCAAAAGATCATATTTATATCGATCATATTGGGCAGGCTCTCGATTCCACACTTGAACAGCAAGCCCTTAGTACTGCTTTGTCTTGTCCGCACTATCGATGGCTTGGAGGCTTATCACATAAGACAACTCGCCAACGTATCCAGCATGGCCATTTGCTGATTCATACCAGTCGGATGGAAGGCGGGGCGCACGCAGTGATGGAGGCCGTACGCAGCGGCACACCTGTTTTAGCATCAAGGATCGACGGAAACCTTGGCATGCTTGGATCAGATTATTTCGGTTACTTTGAGCCAGGTAATGCTAAGGCATTGACCTCAATGCTTCGACGTTGCCGCGAAGATCAAATCAAAATGCATGACGGGCAGACCCATCAGCGGGGGATTCTTCACCAACTTAGCGTGCAATGTTCGGAGAGATCTGTTTTGTTTGAGCCTGAAGTCGAAAAAGCAGCCCTTTTAGCGCTCATATCCGAAGCAATAACAAAAAAACCCCAATAAATACTTATATAACGTTAAGCTTTTTTATAACATGAATAACCATATCAACACGAATTCACCATTACCAAAGCAATCAACCGAGCCGAGGCTCACCAGTCTTTCTCACGGTGGTGGATGCGGCTGTAAGATTGCACCCGAGGTGCTAAGCACGATTTTAAAAAATGCGGGAAGCATGGTCGTGCCTGAGGCCTTGCTCGTGGGCATTGAGACAGCAGATGATGCAGCCGTTTATAAGCTCAATGACGAGCAGGCACTCATTGCAACCACTGATTTCTTCATGCCGATCGTAGACGATCCCTTCGACTTCGGACAAATTGCTGCTGCAAATGCTCTCAGCGCCGTCTATGCCATGGGTGGACGCCCGATCATGGCACTCGCTCTTGTGGGCATGCCCATCAACGTTCTTTCTACGACAACCATTGGAAAAATTCTGGCGGGTGGTCAGTCAATCTGCGAGCGCGCTGGTATTCCGGTTGCAGGTGGGCACACAATCGACTCCGTTGAGCCCATTTACGGTTTGGTAGCCCTTGGCATAGTTCATCCATTGCGGGTGAACGTAATGCTTCTGCAAGTATTGGAGATTGCCTTATTTTAGGTAAACCACTTGGCGTAGGTATTCTTTCAGCTGCCCTAAAAAAGGGAAAGCTTAGTGATGCCGGCTACGGTAGGATGATTGCGTCGACCACAAAGCTAAACACAGTTGGTCCAGACCTTGCTGCCATTGACAGTGTTCATGCGCTCACTGACGTTACCGGATTCGGGCTGGCTGGTCACGCACTTGAGATAGCGCGAGGTTCAAACACGGCAGTACGACTCAGAATGGAGCAGATACCGTTGATTGAAGAGTCGCGAGCGCTCGCAGCTCAGGGTTTGGTTACCGGCGCGTCGAAGCGTAACTGGGATGCATACGGCCATGAAATAACACTCACACCTTCCGTTACCTCAGCGGATCGTGACTTGCTGTCCGACCCGCAAACGAGCGGTGGCCTTTTGGTGTCCTGTGAACCCAGTGCTGCAGCGCACGTGCTCGAAGTCTTTGCTCGACATGGCTTTGAATCTGCCGCGATTGTGGGGGAAGTCATCGAACATCAGCCTAACAACTCCAAACTTGTTATTGAGTAGCCCCTGTTTTTGGTCGGCGTCAACACAAAGAGACCCACGATCAGCGCAGCGACTGCAAATTCTTTGGCGGGGTGATGATCCTCTACCAACTACAGAAGCTGACTGGCGCAGCGCTCCATGGCGCTGGTAGCAGGAAAAGATTCCAAACGTTCGCATTAGGTCTTCATTATAAAAATGATCGCATATCAGATCCTGCGTTCTCATCATCTCTCCGGTCAACGCAATACGCCTCTGCGGATAGGCGTCTACGCGAGGCTGAGTTCAGGAGCTGCCAGGTCGGATCCCGATACTGCGCACGAGCTCGGGCCACGACTTCAGCTCAGCAGAAATTTGCTTGCCCAAAGCGTCCGGGCCCAGAAACTCTACGTTTGCCCCAATTTCAAGGAATGTCCTCTTGATCTCTGGATCGCTCAGCACTGTGCGAAAGCCCGAAGCCAACCGCTCAACCGCTGCGCCCGGTGTCCGAGGTGGCGCGACAATGAACATACTCGTCACTGCTTCGAATCCCGGTAGGGTCTCAGCAATGCTCGGAATGTCCTTGGCTGTTTCCCATCGCTGCAATGTTGTGACGCCGAGAACCCTCAGCTTGCCGGTGCTCCTCTGTGCCAATGCTGGCGGCAAACTGATGAAGCAGATCGGGATTTGCCCCCCAATCATATCGGTGAGGGCAGGGGCGCCACCTTTGTAGGGAACATGCAGCATATCTACGCCTGCAGCCTTCTTGAATCTTTCAGCAGCAAGGTGCGCTATGTTGCCCACACCTGGCGATCCATAGTTGTACTTTCCGGGCGACGCTCTTAGCACCTGTATTAACTCTTCAATAGAACGCGCCGGGAACGATGGGTGAACCACCACACAATAGGCGAGTTGCCCTGTACCAAGAATGGGGGTCAGTGACTGGGGGTCATAGCCCAATTTTTCTTGAGTTGCTGTAGCAACCAGGATTGCCGAATCAGCCATGTAGACCGTCGCACCGTCCGCAGGTGAGTTAGCCAGCAAACTGGCCGCCAACGTCCCGCCTGCACCAGGTTTGTTATCCACCACGATGGAGCGCTGCAGAACTTGTCCCAGTTTCTTGCTGACGGTTCTAACGAGCGCATCTCCGCCGCCTCCTGCAGGATATCCAACGAGGATCTTGAGTGCCGGCGCGTTACTTGGGATGTCCTGCGCCCAAACGCTAGTAGGTGTCACCAGCGAAGCGCCCAGTGCGATTGTGGTACTCCTGCGTCTTGTGTCGATTGCTTTGAACTTCATCGGTTTCTCCTATATAACCCTAATGGGCATGTTCACTCCACCCTCAAGTGACCAAATCGCACGCCGCGTTCTTGCTGGATACGGTCGATCAGTTCCGTCTCCCAGTCAAGGTAGCTATGAATGGCCTGGATGGGATCCGGCCTATCAATGGGGCTGTACCAGACATCGTCATTTTTCGTTGTAAGGCGCTCTCGCCCCGACTCCATTGGCAATCCAGCCATCGACCAAGCGCTATTTCCGCCGCGAAGAACAGATACCGGAGTGGATGAAATTTGCTTTACGTCGGAGTACGCCAACGCTGCAAAGTTGCCGTCTTCGCTGGTCAGTACAAGTTGCAGCCCAGCGGGTATTTTGGATAACGCTTCCGCAATACGTGCCCGCACAGCAAACCATGCGCCTGGTATATGCCCCCTTCCAAATTTCAGACTATCGGAAAAATCAAGTACCACCGCATTCCCCTCAGCCATAAGCTGGTGGAGTTGTAATACGGTGATTTCGCTCACCATGACCCCCAATGGTTGATGCACTCGGGGGCTGTTTTCCTTTGTTGAGGCGAGACGGTCCCTAACGAGGCCAGACGCTCCCTCCAAAATGGCTACGTCCTCCAAGCCCATCTGGCGTAGCCAGAAGCCGGTAATACGCGCCCGAATGCCGTTATCGTCGACCAGCACGATACGTGAATTTCGTGTTCCCACAAAGGTATCAAAGGCCTGCAAGAGCTGTCCACCAGGAGCACTGCGTGCTTCTGGTATGTGGCCGGCTTCGTACTCTTGCGGAGTACGCACGTCGAACAAATACAGCGTTCGACTCGTGTCCTGGCGCCATTCTCGGAGCTGATTAGCGTGAATGGTTCGGAGCCCTACGGCGTCTGCCAGGCGCTGGGTCGCCTCGAATGCCTTTTGCAGGGATTCCAAAGTAGGCGCAGGTGCAACGTTGACTCCACCATGTGCTAAGCGCTGACCGCTAAGCAGCCAGCCAGCCATGCCATTTTTGACAGTCACTACTGGATTACGTAGCCCTGCGTTGATGAGTGTCTGTGCCCCGATGATGCCTCTGGTTCGCCCTGCGCAGTGAACAACGACTGTGGTTTTTTCATTTTCAAGCAAGCTGTACACGCGGGTTATCAGCTCTACGCCCGGGCAATTGATACTGCCAGGCAAACTCGAAGTTGTGAATTCGTCAAAAGGACGGCAATCGATGACCACCATATCCTCGGATTGCTCCAACGCAACCTTTAGGCGCTCGACACTGATCGACGGGGTCTTGTAGTGATGCTCGACATACTCGCCGAAGGCTTTGCTTGGCACATAGATACCGGCATGGATCGGCAAGCCCGCCTTACGCCAACCGGCTAAGCCTTCCTCCAACACATGAATATCCGTGTACCCCATGGCAGACAAGCACTTTGCTGCTCGTCTAGCCAAGCCGTCATCTGCGTCATCCAGCACAACGAGGGGCGTCCCCAATCGCGGCACCAAGCCGGAAATGCGCGATTCAATATGGCTCAGGGGGACGTTGACCGCCCAGAAAGGATGCCCCGTGTCAAAAGCGCCTTCTTCTCGTACGTCGAGTAATGCCCACTCAACCTCACTATCCAACATGAGGTACACCTGATTTGCATTCAGGCAGCGCAAACTAGGCTCAAACAATTTCATGGGCGATGTTGCTTGGCTCGAATCTCAAGTCCAAACGCTCTAGAATTTTCCGTCGCATCCAGTTTATTTGCGATTCCGCCGACCGTCAAAGGGTGGCCTGTATTGACCCAGCAGTTTCTGCACAGGTCAAGCTGCTAAAGCATAAGCCTCGGCAGGGGTTCTCATGTTCAGCGCCTGGTGAGGGCGCCTGTGGTTATAAAAACCGATCCAATCCCCAATGACACGGCTGGCGTGCTGCAAGGTCTCGAACCGGTGGCGATGAACACATTGATCCTTGAGGGTTCTGATGACCCGCTCGACCATGCCGTTCTGCTCTGGGCTGTACGGCGTGATGAACTCCTGCTGCAGCCCATAGCTTTTAACCAAAGCGGTGTAACTTCTGCTGGTGAAGACTAATCCGTTGTCCGATCGCAGAAGGAACGGCGTTTGGACACGGCCAAGATGCCCGTATCGCGCTATCAAAGCTTGCTCCAGCGCCGACTCGGCCGTTTTGGAACGGCCGAGTCGGCTGAGGTGCCATCCGAGCAATTCCCGCGTGTGGCAATCAATGACCAAGGCCAGCGCGGCCCAGTTGTCCCGTCCACACCAGACCCGGCACATGTCGGTGGCCCATCGCTCATTTGGGGCCGTGGCGACCGAGGGCAGAGCCTGGATGCGGGGCCGGAATCCAACAGGCTGTTTGCGAACCTGCCAGCCCATGATCTGGAACACGCGCTGAACAGTATTCTTGTTCATGTCCAGCAGATGCGCCACGGTCCGGTATCCAAAGGATGGGTTCTCTTCGATCATGGCCTTGATCGGCTTGACGAACTGCTCCTGGACCTTGGGCGCACCCTTGGTGGGCTTGTACTACACCGTGCGGCGCGGAACATCGAACCAACCGCAGAGCTTGACCAGGCTGACCATCACGCCATCGTCTTTCAAGGTCTACTGAAGCTCCAGGATCATTTGTCGTCCTCGTTGCCCAGCAGGGAGTTCAATTTTTTTCTTGCACGCAGTTCCAGCATCGCCTCTCCGTACGCCTCCTGCAGCTCACGGAGCTGCCGTTCGTACTGTTCTTTGATCTCTGGAGGCTTGGTCCGAAGCGCGTTCTCCATGCCCTTCTTGTCTTCCTCTACCCACTCCTCAATCTCAGAAGGGGGCAGGTCATAGGCTCGACTGGCCTAGGCCACAGTGGTCTTGCCCCGGATGATGTCCAGGATCAAAGCCGTCTTGCGCTTAGCCGTCCATCGTTTGATGTCTTCGTCCATCTGGGTGCTCACAGGTGTTTGCAATTTGACGGCTCGGAACCAAGTCCGAAAAAGTCATGAGGTTTTGAGACAAACGGGGTTTGAGTCGGATTTCGGGGGTGGGTGGCCATGGGGTCAGTCAGGAGCCCATAGCAAAATGCCTCGCGTGGTGCGAGACCGATAGCGTCAAGGTTGGGGGCCGGCGTCAAGGGTCCGCTCCGCCGGGCTTCGCCCGTCCTTGACCCCGGCCCCACCCATACGGAATTTAAGAGAGGCTATTTTCATCTTGTCACCGCTTTTGGGAAGTCGATGACTCCACGCTGGGCTACAGCTCGCCGGTTTGGTTCCTGGAGAACTGGATCAGCCAGCATGTGAATCAGCAACCTGAGGCGGCATGAGACCGGCCACCTGGAAGACGAAATTCGATGGGCACCTCAGTCAGCCCTGCCTGTACGACTAAATCGCTCACGCCGGCCGCCTGTGCGAGGGCGGCGTGTAGGGTCGGGCCTGATCCAGAAGCGCACGCAACGCGCGGGCGGTCGCCTCGACGTTCGACGCGGTATCCCATCGGTCCTGCAACGGGCCTCCTTGCTCCCCCCGGGCTTGCCCTCAGAGGTACCCCGCCAAGGCGACGGCCACCGAGCCCGGCGCCCTCAGCCGGCCGGGCCTATCTCGACCAGGAGCGGTTGGTGATCCGACGCCGAGGTCTGCAGATCAACCTCAAACCGGCGAAGACGCGAAGCGAGATCGGCCGTGACGAAGATGAAGTCGCAGGTATGAGGATGCGGCCATTGCACGCGATCGTATACACCGTTGGTGTGCAGGTGCACCGCGCCGGGATGAACAACTTTCCATGCGTCTACCCAGGCCGGCGCCGCTTCCATTGGCGCGATCATCCTGGAATATTCCTTGGATTCCGGGCGAAAATTGAAATCGCCGCAGAGCAGGGCAGTGGTCGGCCGAATACGGGTCTCGAAGGGCGACCCGATGCAACGCGGATCGGGCTTGTCTGCCGAATGCGCACAGGCTTGAGCGTGCAGCGCCCTGAGGTGCTCGACCTGGGCTGCCCGCTGAAGCTCCGAGTAATACTCGAGGTGAGTGGTAATGACGCGCATGGGCCCGCCTGGCACATCGATTACCGCTTCGATGGCGACCCTCTGCATGCCGGAGGTGCTGGGATCAGCCGGCCAGGCGAGCAGATGGCGAAACGCGAAGCGAACGGGCAGACGGGAGAGCAGAAGGTTGCCGAAACGTGCCCGTGCCCCGGCCGCAGCCCCAGCGTCGACTCCTACGCCAGCGATCGCCTCGAAGCCTGGCAGCATCGCAGCGAGGATTCGAAACTGATCCTCACCCCGCGAGCCGGCCAGGCCCGGGAAGCCGTCGGCGACCTCCTGCAGACACAAAACATCGAAGTCGCCCAACGCGCAGGCCGTCTCGATGATACGAGCGGGGTCAACCCGACCATCGCAGCCGCGGCACCATTGGATGTTCCAGGTAATGAGTTTCATGGCGTTCTCAGCGGATGCCAGCGCGCATAAAGGACTGGACGAACTGTCTTTGAAAAAGCAGGAAAGCGATCAGAAGCGGCGCGACGGCGAGCCCCACAGTCCATGCTGCGGTGCTGCGCTCGATCGGTCGACGGCGACCGCACCAGCGACACATTACAACGGCCCACAGTCCGTGCGCTACGACGTCCATCGCGATTTACGCCGAATCGCCGTGGTGGGCGGGTTGTCGGAAATGTCCACCTTGACCTCACCGGCGCAGCACGTCAAGCCACAGCTTCTGCTCCCCCGTCAATGCCGCGTCGGGGGTGAGCATGGCTCTTCCCAGCGCAGAGCGAATGGTTGGCTCCGGCGCTGGCAACGACTGATTCAGCAGAGCATCACGTACCTTCGCTGCCTTCTTCAAGGTCGACCCGTACAACTCGAAGATCGATGCCACGTTCACGTGCTGTGACGGATCCTCCAGCCAGCAGTCATAGTCAGTGACCAGGCCCACCGTGGCGTAGGCCATCTGAGCCTCCCGGGCCAGGAAGGCTTCGGGGACGTTGGTCATGCCGACCAGGTGGCAGCCAGACTGACGCAGGAAGTGACTCTCGGCCTGGGTGCCCAAGCGCGGCCCCTCGACACAGGCGTAGGTGAGGCCGCGATGGACTTTCAGGTCACATCGGGCGGCGGCCGACTGCACGGCATCGACCAGTACGGCGCTGACGGGTTTCGCTGTCGATACATGGGCGGCCACACCCCCGCCGAAGAAGGTGCGCTGGCGCTGACCCCGGGTCCAGTCGAAATACTGCTCCGGCATTGCAAGGTCGCCCGGCTGGATTTCGAGCGCCAGGCTGCCCACCGCCGAAAAGCCCAGGAGCATGGTGGCACCGGCCCGCTTCAAGGCAAACACGTTGGCGCGGTAATTAACCTCATGCGGCAGAAGCCGGTGCCCTGCGCCATGCCGCGCCAGGAATAGCACCTCGTTCGATCCCAAACGACCGCGCAGGATCTCGCCGGATGGATCGCCGAAGGGCGTCGTCTCCCGGGATCGGTGGGTGATCTCAAGACCCGGAAGTTCATAGAGGCCCGTGCCTCCGACAATGGCGAGCATATTCAGTCCTCCTGGCGAATGACTTGATGGGGTTGGTAGTCCGGACCGCCCTCGATCCGTTCGAAATACGACGCATGGGCATCAGTGCCTGCGGGCCATTGCGCCAGGAAAGCCTGTCGTACGGCCGCCGGATCGATCTCGATGGCCAGGGCATCGACGTGGAGCCCCTTGTGCATCACGCTTGCGCGGCTGCCTTTCGCCTCGCAAGGCCTGACAGCGATGCGAGTAAGTAGCCCCGCCGAGTCACCCCGGAAATTCGGCATCCCCGCCGCGCCGTTGTTGAAGACCCAGCCCGTTGAGCGATAGCCGCCAAGGCTCAGGCGCTGAAACACGGGCAGGCAGGTATGGCTGCTCGCGAACGCATCGATGTCCGCACGTCGAAACCAGTCCTGCACCTGATCGCGGTGGTCGGCGTCGCGCAAGTGCTCCTGCGCGAACCCCCAGCCAGCTAGCGACTGCGCATCGCCGTGAACGATGCCGATGCGGCAGTCACCCACCTGGGCCGTCAGCCACATCGGCAAGTCGGACAAGGCTGCGCGCTGGCCGACAGTGACTGCGTCACGAAGCCGACGCAGGATGCGATTCGACCGCTCCACCACCGCATCGCCGACCCAATCGGGATAGGCGCAGCCGCAACCCGCGTCGTCCTGCGGGTCAGGATCCGCCAACTCGGTCTCCACGTTGCCGCGAAGTGCCGTATGCGCCAGCACCGTCTGTTGGACCCGCGCAAACCGGGCCGGATCGACGTCGAACCAGTGGAAATCGCCGTTAAAGACGAGGCGCTTGCGGCCCCGCTCCGCGTCAAAGAGCCGCAGGATTTGCATCAAGGCCGACTCGTTGCCATAAAGCCCGCCGACGACATACAGGACCTCCAGGTCACGCAGTGCAGCGGTCGGCGCTTGCCGGAAAACCTCGGGGCCGTAGTGGTAATGCAAGGGGCAAGTTCGTCCGGGGGTTGCAAGGGCATCCATCGGCAGGGTCTCCAGTTTCGTAGAGGTTTTTCAGCAGGTCAGGACTTAGTGTCCGAAGTAGTGTCCGAAGGCGCACATCGAATACCAAGCGCCCCTCCTTCAGCCCGATGACCCGGTCTGCCAGGCGAGGCAGCAATTCGGTGTCGTGGACCACCGTCAACAGCGTTGCATCGTCCGCCAAGGCCGCCAGCGCGTCGCAGGCTTGCAGAGCAGCCGCGGGATCCAGCGCCGAGGTGGGTTCATCGGCCAGCAGCAGCTTCGGGCGCTGAAGGCGCAGGCGGGCGAGGCTGACTTTCTGGCGTTGGCCGCCCGAGAGGCGATCGGCCCGCATGTCCATTCGGTCCTCCAGGCCCAGGTCAGCAAGCGCCTGACGAGCCTCACGAAGCAGTGATTCAGGGTAACAACGCAACCAACTGCGCCACAGCGGTATCGCACCCGGTCTGGCCAAGGCGCCAAGCGCCACGTTCTCCAGCGCGCTCAGACGGGAAACCAGGTGCAGACCCTGCCTCACCTGGCCGATTTCAGCGTGTAACGCCCGCCACTGCGCGGCGTCCATGGCGTTCGGCCCTGCCCCCGTGACCTCCCGCCCCAAGACCGTGACGCGGCCCTGCGATGCGCCCGCAAAGCCACCCAGGACCTTGAGCAGTGAACTCTTGCCGGCGCCATTGGGACCGATCAAGGCCACGCGCTCGCCCTGCCAGACGGTCAACGAGGGCACATCGAGAAGGCACCGTCCCTTGATCTCCAGCCGCAGGTCCCGCACATCGAAGACGGCTTCAGGCAGCGGCGTGTTCACGGCACTCACAACAGGGCCTTTCGGATGCGACGGGACAGCGCATCAAACGCCATGACCAGCGCAATCACCACCAAGATGACGGTCGCCAGGCGGCTCCACTGGAAGAGGCTGACTGCCTCGGAAATCAGCAAGCCGAGGCCGCCGGCACGGATCAGGCCGAGAATGGTCGAGTCGCGGATGTTGAACTCCCACACGTAGAGGTGGTTGCTGACGAATTGGGGCAGCACCGAAGGCCATACCGCGCTAAAAAAAACCTGCGAGGGCGAGGCACCCGTTGCCCGCACCGCGTCCACGGCTGCCATGTCGAGGGTCTCGAGGCTTTCCGCGTACAGCTTGCCGTAGGTGCCCGTGGAGTGCAGCGAGATAGCCAGGATGCCCGCCGTGGGGCCCAGCCCCACGATGCCGACCAGCACCAGGCCAAACACCAGAGTGTGGACGGCCCGTAAGGTGTCTAGGAGGGTGGAGGCTGTGCGCGAGGCCCAGGCAGGAGCGTTCAGGTTGCGGGCCGCCAAGAGGCCCAAGGGCAGGGCCATCACGGCAGCCAGCAACGAGCCCAGGGTGGCGATCTGAAAAGTGGTCCAGGTGGCGCGGCCCAGCCCTGCGAGAAATTGGGCCTCCACTTGCTGGCGGTTCTCCACCCTCAACAGGGTGCCGTCGTCACTGTGATACTCCAGTCGCTCAGGACCCCACCAAAGGTCGAGGAAACTGGGCTGGGCAAACTCCGAAACCGTCTTGAGCAGGTTCTGCCAGGGTGCGCGCCCCCAGGACAGATCGCCCGCCGCAAGCAGCGTCAGCAGGCAAGCCAGCACCAGTACTGCGTAGGCCAGCACCAGCGTGAAAAAGCCGAGCCTGGCCCAGGGCAGCCCGGGCCGTGTGCCAAATGTTGCCAACGGTTGCATCGTGCCTCACTGCTTCGGAGTCAGCTTGCCGGTGGCCAGGCCGGCGTCCCGAATCGGTTTGTAGAAGGCGTTGTCGGTATTGACGAAGCCCGTGTAGTTGGCCGGCAGCAGTTGCGGCTGGCTCTTGAGTAACGGGCCCACCTCCAGCAGGGCCTCCTGCACGCGTTTGACGAAAGCCTTGTCCTTGAAAAGCGCGACGCTGAGGGCTACCGCATCATTCGGCAGCGGCGCCGACTGCCAGATGATCTTGCTGCGCTCGGCCCGAATGAGTCCTTGGTCGATCATGGCGGTGCGGTTGCGGTTGTAGTCCGCACCAGCGTCAAGCTGGCCCGCAGCCACCTGGGTCTGGATGGCCTGGTGCTTCGTATACAGGACACGGGAGAAATGTTTCTCCGGCTCGATGCCCTGTTGCATGAAGAAGTGCAGCGGGATCAGGTAGCCCGACGTTGAGCCCTTGTCGCCAAACGCAAAGGTGCGCCCTTTGCCCTTGGGGCCGATCAGGTCTTGCGCGCTGTTTAGTCCCGATTCGGGATGGGTCACGATCATGGCGAAGTATTCGGGCTTGCCTTGGTAGAGGATGGTGGTGACCACCTGCGCATCGGCGAAGTGGTTGGCCAGGACGTAGCCCCAGGGGCCCATTAAGGCGATGTCGGTTTCGCCGTTAGCCAGACTCTTGGCCAGCCCCTCCCAACTGTCGACCGTGCGCAGTTCCACCGGGCGGCCCAGGCGTGCCGACAGATGCTGGGCCAGCGGGCGGTAGGTGGCATCATTTTTTTCCCGGTCGGGCTGGAACATGCCCACACCGAACTTCAGCGCAGCGCTTTGTGCGAGCACTGGTGTAGACCACAGTGGAGCAGACAAGGTGATAGTCGCTGCAGCGAACATCAAGCGACGGGTGAGGCTCATGGAATTTCTCCTTGGAGGTGGATCGGTCTGGTGCTATCGGACGCAAAGCGGCTCACGAAGCGGCGGTCGATGCGGTCTTTCCAGCGCCAGGCCCAACGGCCGGACAGACTGAGGCGCCCACGTGAGGCAATGGCACGGCCGTCTGCTGTGGACAGCAGGGACAGATACGTGGATTGGGGTGTGTAAGGTTGCAAGGTCGCACCGGTCAGCGCTGCGCGCAGGTTGTGCGTCAGCACAGCTCCCATTCGGACCGCATAAACCCCGGCTTTGGGCAAGGGCGTGTGCCATTGCGCGCAATCCCCAGCCGCAAAAATGTAGGGGTGGGAGACCGAGCGCAGGCCAGTATCAATCAGCACAAAGCCACCTGCGCTGGTCGCCAGGCTGCCCCGACGGTTCGGGTCACGTTGCCAAGTGTGGGCTTGAGCGCCCGTGGCCCACAACACCAGATCGCTGCCACGCCCGGTGGCGTCACACCAGGAGGTGCCCAATTGCACCGTGACATCGGCGTCTTTCAAAGCGCGCAGGGCCGCTCGCTGGGCATTTGCTGGATAGCCAGGCAGAAGTTCAAGGCCTCGGGTCAACAACGCGCCCTGCACGCAACGGTCGAATCGCAGCATCCGCAGCCGCCTCAACACCGCAAGCAGGGATTCGAAACCCGCCGCACCGCCGCCCACGGCAGTCACCTGGAAGGGCCTGTCGCTGTCCTCCGTAAGCCAGTGGTCGAGAACTCGGTCGTAGTCGGTTCGCAATTGAGACAAGGGCCGCATGGACAACACATTGGCCGAAAACTCGCCCTCTGGCGGGGTCAGTGTCGAGCCGGTGTTGAGCGACAACCAGTCGTACCGCAGTGATTCACCGGTGTCTAGGTGCACGCACTGTTTGTCAGGGTCCAGGCGGTCGATGGCTGCCGGCACCCAGCGCGCACCCGCTTGACTGCACAGGGCCGGAAAGTCGATGACGATCTCCTCGAACCCATAGGTGCCTGCCAGCCATCCGGGCACCATGCCCGAATAAGGGGCCAGTGCGTGGGGAGACACCACCACTAGGTCGACGCCGGCCAAAGGCTCCTGCGACCAAGCTTGCAGTACTTGGGCATGGGCATGGCCCGCACCGGCCAGAATCACGCGTTGCATGGCAACCAGCCCTCCGGCAAGTGCGCCAGGTCTGCCGGCTCGTCGATGTCTGGCACGGCCGACAGTTCCGTCAAGGGTAAACCGATCTTTCGTGCCCTGGTACGGGTGTCCTGCATGACTTGGGGCGTGCTCCAGGTCATGTCCAGGAACAGCTCCGGGACGGGGCGCGTCAGCCCGACGAGTGCGTAGCCACCATCGAGTGCAGGTACAAACACGGCAGGTGTCAGCTCGAGCGCCTGTTCAGCTTGTTCCAAAATGCTGGCATCCAGCGCAGGAGCGTCGGTACCGATCAACAAGGCTCGACGGTGTATGGACAACACCCGGCTCAAGGCTCGGTGCATGCGCTGGCCCAGATCACCCTCACCCTGAAGCGTGAGGTGCAAACCACCACCCGGCGCCTCGCAGGCACGACCGAACGCCGGGTGCTGGTCGTCGGGCGAAACGCACAACTCGAGGTGCGCGACGGGCAGGGCCCACGCTTGCTGCAGGGTGTGCTCCAGCAAGCGCTCAGCCAGACTGGCAGCGCCCTCGGGACCCAGTGCAGGAATAAGGCGGGTTTTGGCCAACCCGGCCCCAGGGGCCTTGGCAAAGACGATCAGGGCGGTGCTCATCGATAAGCCTCTGCCAGTCGCTCAGGGGATTCGCCGCGCCAATAGCGCCAGCGCAGGCGCCACATCAGGAGGATGGTCGTCCACACGCCGCGGCTTTCCCAACGCCGGCCTGAGGTGGCCACTTGGGCACGCAGACAGACAGGTCGCGCCCCTTGGCGTAACCGCTTGGAAAGTTCGATGTCCTCCATCAGCGGTTGCTCAGGGAAACCGCCGATGCGTTCGAACGTGTCACGCCGCACAAACAGGGCCTGGTCGCCGGTGGCGATCCCACTTAGACGGGAGCGGGCGTTCATGAGCGCCGCGACGACGCGCAGCATCCAGGCGGAGCCAACGATACGGACGTCAAATCGCCCCCAGACCGCACTGGCCGCAATGGCGTCAAGCACTAGTTGATCGGCCAGGGGCGGCAGTTGCGTGTCGGCATGCAGAAACAGCAACACATCGCCTTGTGCCTTCGCTGCGCCCGCATTCATTTGCCTCGCCCGGCCACGCGGCGCGGTAACTACGATCGAGGCATGTGCCTGCGCCTTGTGCAAGGTGTCATCGTGGCTCCCACCGTCCACCACGATCACCTCGGCGCCTCGCTGCCTCAAGGGAGCTAAGGCACCAAGAGTAGCTTCAATGCCAACGGCCTCGTTCAGTACCGGGACAATGATCGACAAGGCAACTGCGCTCATGGCATTCCCTTTGCGTCATTTAGGCGCCAGTCATAGTCCAGATAGGTAACCAACACCTGGGTGGAGCGGATGCGGGCGCGGGCGACTTCGCCTTCAGCCAGAGCGTCGGCGAAGCGAGCAGCCAGCCCTTGCAAGGAATGAATGCCTTGGTGGCCCAGCCGGAAATCCTCGGCATACCAATCGAAGATGCGTGACAGTTCCAGCTGTTCAGTCTTGGGGTTCCAGCGGTTGCGCTCCCGCTCGCCCATGAAGCGATGCATTTGTGCGTCCAGTTGCTGGTCAATCCGCTCGGGCACATAAGCTTCTTCGCGCAGCATGGGGCAGCCAATTGATGCACAGTTCACCGCGAAGTGGACGCGCGGATCGTCGTACACGCCGCGCTTGCGAAGCATGCCGTGTTCGATGTCGTCGAGCGAGACCGTTTCACCCAACAACGTAATCCATCGCTGCTTCCAGGGGGTGGACATCCAGTTGCCTAGGTCCTTGATGGATACGAGACGTGGGTAGCGCGTCAGAATCAACTCGACGGTGAACGCGTTATAGGTGTTGATCAAAAACGCCATTTGCTGCGTCCGGGTGAATGCCTCAAAAACCGTCCGAGGCACGGAAGAGAGCTGACGCAGGTAGTCCTGCAACGCGCCCCGTTGCTCCAGGAACCCGGCGTAACGCACTTGAGAGGCGCGACCGCCGCGCTGCACCACCACCAGCGATTTGACCAAACGGCTCCAGGCTGCGTGGTTGTGGTCGAAATTCTGTGCCATCGCCAGGGGGCGAACGCAGTGACGCCGAGCACTGATAACCATTGACGCCGTGTGAGCATCACGCACGCTCCCAAGCGTGAAACTTTTCCATCCAGCCCAACACTTTTTGCGGCGCATGTGCGCGCTTCCACTCGCCGGCTGCGTACTTGTTCGCCTCAGACAGCGTCGGATAGGTGTGAATGGTGCCCAGGATCTTGTTCAGACCTAAGCCGTGCTTCATGGCCAGCACGTACTCAGCCAGCAGATCCCCCGCGTGTTCCCCGACGATGGTCACGCCCAAGATCGCGTCTTTGCCAGGCACCGTCAGCACCTTGACAAAACCGTGTGCCGTGCCGTCAGCGATGGCTCGGTCCAGGTCGTCGATACCGTATTTGGTGACCTCGAAGGCAATGCCTTTTTCCCATGCTTCGGTTTCCGACAGGCCCACGCGGGCCACTTCCGGGTCGGTAAAGGTAGCCCACGGAATCACCGAGTAGTCGGCTTTGAAGCGTTTGAAACGTCCAAACAAGGCGTTGACCGCCGCGTACCAGGCCTGGTGCGCAGCAGTGTGGGTGAACTGGAAGGGACCCGCCACATCGCCCACCGCATAGATGTTCGGGTAGAGCGTCTGCAAGTAGGCGTTGGTCTCGATGGTCTTGCGCGGCGTGAGCGAAATGCCCAGTTCCTCCAGTCCATAACCACTGACGCGGGGACTGCGGCCTACGGCACAGAACAGTTCATCGAACGGCACGGCAAGCTCCTCACCACCATGCTGGACGATCAGGCGCTTTTCACCGTGGTCCATTTCCACCCGCACTGCCTGGTGCCCGGTCAGGATGTTCACCCCGTCGGCGCGCAGCGAGGCAGCGACCAACTCGCTGACCTCCGGGTCTTCGCGCACCATGATGCGCGGCGCCATCTCCACCTGTGTCACCTCGCTGCCCAGGCGCGCGAAGCTCTGTGCCAGTTCGCTGCCGATTGGGCCGCCGCCCAGCACGACCAGCCGGCGGGGCAGTTCAGTCAGGTTCCATACCGTGTCGCTGGTCAGAAATCCGGCGTCTTTCAACCCTGGAATGGGCGGAACGAAAGGGCTGGCCCCGGCGGCAATGACGATGTTGCGGGTACTCAGGGTCTGGGTGCCTCCATCGGCCAGCGTCACCTCGACGGTCCAGGGCGAAGTGATGAGCGCATGCCCTTGCAGCACCTCCACCCCCAGCCCCGTGTACCGCTCCACTGAATCGTGCGGCTCGACCTCACGAATTACGCTGTGTACCCGCTGCATCACAGCGGCAAAATCCACCGTACCCAGGGCGTCCCGCAGACCAAAGGTCTCTGCCTTTCGCAGTTGCTTGATCGCCTTGGCCGAGCGAATGAGGGCCTTGCTCGGCACGCAGCCGTAGTTCAAGCAGTCGCCGCCCATCTTGTGGCCTTCGATCAGCGTCACCTTGGCCCTCACGGCGGCGGCGATATAAGCCGACACCAAGCCGCCCGCGCCGGCCCCGATGACCACTAGGTTGCGGTCGAAACGTTTGGGACGCTCCCAACGCGCATACAGCTTGCGCCTTTGCAGCGTGCCTACCACGAACTTCGCCAGCAGTGGGAATAATCCCAGAAGTGCGAGGCTCCCCAGCAGGCCGGGAGACAACACGTCACTCGTCGATTCGATCGCCGCCAGTTGGGTACCCGCGTTGACGTAGACCGCCGTGCCCGCCAGCATCCCAACCTGACTGACGATGTAGAACTTGCGTGCCCCCAGTGTGGTTAGGCCCATCAGCAGGTTGATCAGCCAGAACGGAAACACGGGCACCAGCCGCAGCGTCAGGAGATAGAACGTGCCATCCTTGGCCAGCCCGTCGTTGATGGGCCGCAGCAGCTTGCCGAAGCGCTGCTGGAAGAAGTCGCGCAGCAAGTAACGCGATACCCAGAAAGCCAGCAGCGCACCCACGCTGGAGGCGAACGACACCAACAGAAGACCCAGCGCCCAGCCATACATAGCACCCGCAGCCAGGGTGAGGATGGATGCGCCCGGAAATGACAGCGCGGCAGCCAGCACATACACCCCAAAAAAGGCAAGGGCCGTCTGCAGCGGATGATTCGTGTAGAGACTGGCCAGCGTATCTCGGCTGGCCTTGAGCTGCTCCAGGGTCAGCCACTGGCCCAGGTCCCAGTGCCGGTAGGCCATCCACAGGACCAGACCACCCAGCAACAGCAAGAGCCACCGTACCCAAAGTCGGGGCGCACTCATCCTGACTCTCCCCCAGCGCACGCGAGCTTCTGGCCGCTGGGTTCAGTTTCCAGGGCGCCACCGCAACTGCTGCCTTGTCCAGCCGTGCAACCGTAGCAGTGGTCCGCCACGCGGATCGGGGTGCCGGTCACATTGGCACCAAGGAGGTCGCGCAGGTGCGGCCTTGATGCGGGTCCCAGCGTAGCCGGAATGCCCAGCATCTGGTTGAAGTCGCAGTCGTAGAGGTAACCCTGCCAATCCACACTCAGCAGGGTTCGGCACATCACCGTCTGAAGATTTTCAGGGCGATAGGAGTCCTTGAGCAGGCGCATGTAGCTCTCAAAGCTGCCCTTACTGACGAGGGTGCTGCCAAAACGCTGCACCGGCATGTTGGTAATGGCAAACAACTGATTGAAGCGGATGCCGAAGTGCTGCCACAGCTCTCGCTTGTAGTCGGCCTCGAGGGGGCCTTGTGCGGGTGGCAGCACGGGACCTTGCGGGTTGTAGACGAGGTTGAGCGTCAAGCCAGAACCGGGTTGTCCATAGCTCAGTTCATTGAGCAATTGCAGGCCCGCGATGCTGCGCTCGAACACCCCATCTCCGCGCTGGCGATCCACGTTCGAAGGCGAATAGCAAGGTAGAGAAGCCGTCACTTCGACGCCCTGTTCAGCCAGGAACTCGGCCAACCCTTCCTGTCCAGGCTCTGAGAGGATGGTCAGGTTACAGCGATCGATCACTCGCGCCCCCATTTGGCGCGCTTGTCGCACGAGAGCGCGAAAGTTGATATTAAGCTCGGGCGCCCCACCAGTTAAATCCACCGTCTTGATGTGGCGTGTCTTCAAAACAGCCAGCACCAACTTGACCGTGTCTTCATCCATCATTTCGGTGCGATGGGGCCCTGCGTTCACATGGCAGTGCAAACAGGTCTGATTGCACTTGTAACCCAGGTTGACCTGCAACGTTTCCAAAACCTCGCGATGCAACGCAGGAAAGTCAGTCTTGACGAGAAGAGGTAGGGTGGGTCGCATGCTGCTCAATCAAAGGATGGTGTCCTGAGCTATTCGCCGGGTTGGACTGAAAAGTTA
>Ga0194116_10003217_pt1 | contig 19913 bp, 18 predicted proteins | sample TA2MahsurfametaG_4_FD_148617 | JGI IMG/M metagenome (GOLD analysis project Ga0194116, IMG submission 148617) | Freshwater microbial communities from Lake Tanganyika, Tanzania - TA2015008 Mahale S9 surface | ecosystem: Environmental > Aquatic > Freshwater > Lake | place: Tanzania: Lake...
CCCAATCCCCAATCCCCAATCCCCATATAAAATATTTCAATACATATTTTATTTTAAAATTTTAATAAATCATAAAAATTTAAAATTGAAATTAAATAATAAAGTTTTTACATGTTTATATAACATATGAATAAAATAATTAATTTAAATAAAAACTTTTGGTCTTTGGGTTGAGTTCTTAATATAATTAATTAATAAAAAATTCATATTTATTTAATGGGCTAATAAAATTATAAATTTAAAAAGGAAATTTTTTAGTCAAAAAAATGGGAATTAATGGACTTCTAAAGAATTTAGAGAGCATCAAAGAATCTAAACATATATCAGATTACAAAGGCAAAAGGATAGCTATAGATGGATATTGCTGGCTGCATAAAAGCATCTTTTCAATTAAAAATGAAATACTCAATAATCCTGATTCTGATAAGTAATGAATTGTCTTATATTTTAATTTCAAATTCATATTTTACTCGAATTTTTTATTTTATATATAAATTATTTCTAAAGGTATTTAAATTATTTGATTAAACGGGTTGATTTATTGCTGAGATATCAAATTATTCCAGTCTTTATTTTCGATGGAGATAAATTACCCGCCAAAAAAAATACTGAAGCGGAAAGAGAAAAGTAATAATTTATATATTTAATTAATTATTTAAAGTATAAAATATGAGTAAAATCATTTTAATATCTCATATATGTTTAATTTTTAAAAATTTATTGAAAATAATTCAAAATTTTTATGGTTTGAAATTTAAACTTTTAGAAAGAGAAGTGATACAAGAAAGCTTGGAAATGATTATTTACAAGGAGGAAATATAGAAATGGCGAAATCAAAATTCATTGAATCCTATGACGTTAATCCACGAATGGCATTTAATTTTATCAAAGTAAATACTAAATTTTAATTTAGGTTTGTTTATAAATAATAATAAAAAATTTTCCAAATGAAAATAAAAAATAGATTTTAAAGAACAAAAAGGTTGAGTATCTTGTTGCACCTTATGAAGCCGATGCTCAATTGGCTTATTTGGAAAAAACTAAATACGTTGATATGGTCATGACTGAAGATTCAGATTTACTTGCTTATGGATGCAAAACTGTTTTATTCAAATTCGAAAATGAAGGTCATTTGGATGAATTTAATTTGAATAAATTAGCAGAGTGTAAAAACTTCAACTTTAAAAATTTCACACAAGATAGCTTTTTGATATTTTGCATTTTATGTGGATGCGATTATTTTAAATTAGAGAGGTGTGGAGTTAAAAAAGCTTATCAATTAGCAAATGAAAATAGAGATTATAAAGAAATAATAAAATATTTAAAAGTACAGAATTTAAATATAACTGAAAATGTCGAGAAAGATTTCGAAAGAGCTTTTTTAACATTTAAATTTCAAGTTGTATTTTGTCCGATTGAAAAGAAATACAGATATTTCAATGATATAGAAAATTCAAGATATGAGGCGATTCATCAAATCAGCGATTTATCATTTCTTGGAAAGTAAGTTCACTATGAAAACCTATTAAAAGATTAAAATTAGACTTTTTCATATAAAATTGCGAATTTAATAAATTATATTTTTATTTCTCAATTAAAGAAATAATTAAAAAGTTAATAAATATTATTTAATTTATTAAAAAGAATATTAGATGAAAATACAGCAAGAGAAATAGCATATGGCAAAATTGATCCAATAACACTAGAAAAGTTTGAAGAAAGTAAATCTTCTGTTGTAACAAAGATCTTTGGAGAGGCAGAAAATAGAGTAAAATTAATGAATAATATAAAAGAAAAGCTTAATAATTTAAGCAGTAATAACAATAATATTCAGAAATATTTTAAGAAAAATAGCAATTCCGATATTTCTATAGAAATTTCAAAAGATTCAAAAACACACTATATGGACAATGAAATGATTTATGAAAATAATAATTTAAAAAAGAGAATAAATAATTTAAATAAAAATCTTCAAGATATTGATAACTCTTCTTCTTCTAACAAATTTTCAAATTGTAATTATAAAGAGGAAAATGATTTAATAAAAAAGAATGATGGAGAAAATTATTTTAATCAATTCAAAAATGATGAAAATTTTGATGGGAATTTTTTGAACAACCAAAAAGTACTTATTCAAAAGAAGTCCCAATCTGTCAATAAAATACAAATAATTGATAAGTCACTAGCTAATAGTGACAATAACCTAACTCAAAAAAGTAGATTGATAAGGGATAATAAAAATCCTTCAAATAATTTTAGCCATAATACTAATTTTAATTCAAAAGATTGCATTAATAATAGTCAAAAGAGTTTTTCTTTTTTGAAAAAAGAGAGTTTTGATAATAATAATAATAATTTAATTAAAACAAATAATGATGAAAAATCAAGCAATAATAGTATGAATAATAATATAAATTTAAAAAGTACTAAAGAAATTCCAAGTTTAGATAAATTCTCTAATCAACATATTAATATAAATGCGATAAATTCACATAATCAAAATTTTGAGATAAAAAATAATGATAAAAATTCTTATTCTTTCCTATCTTCAGAAATAATAAATGAACATCAAGGCACTAAAAAATTTAATGAATATAATAGTAATGATGTAAATGAATTGATTAATCAATATATGTATAATTATAATGAATTAGAAGAACATAAATTCAAAAACATTAATATTATTCAAAGGGGCAAAAATGAAATGCTAGTTAATACATTAAATGATATGTCAAGTGATAATAAAAATTTGATTTTGAATAAAACCAATTGTTATATTGATAATTTATTAATTAATATCAATAATAATAATGAAAATACAAGAAATAAACAGAATAATAATCAAATGAATAATGTATCTAAAAATCAAAATTTATCTAATCAAGATTTTAATATAAATAATAATTATAATTATAATTACAATCAAAATCTGAATCTCAATAAAATGAAACACGCAGATTTTTCGGGCGAAAATTTAATTAACAATTATTATTTTAATGAAAATTCCATTAATGAAAATAATTTTTGTAAAAATCAAAATCCGCTAAAATATAATATAGGTACTTAGATTTAAATATAGTAAAATACTTATTAATAATTGTAAATAAAATATATTCAAATTTTAATCTATAATCATAAATTAAATAATTTTATAAGAAAATTTATTAATTAGAATTTGGAATAAAAAGAAAAGCAACTGCGTTACTCTCAAAAAAACAAGACGAGATTAAATATAATATTAATCGTAAAATAAAAACTTTTGCTCTTTTAAAATAACTTATCTAAAATAACTCAATAAAATATATTTTTAGATAAAAATCTTCGAGACTTATCAAATTCCAATCTGATTTATTTAAATAATGTAACTGAAAATACGATAAATGAAAAACGAGATTTTATCAATCCATTTAATAAAGCAAGTAGCATAAATCAAGAAATTGAAAATTCCCATCAATTAAAAAAGCAAAATTTAAATTTAAGCCAAAAAAATATCGCAAATTTATATGCCAGAAATGATGAAAATTTCTCCAATATTAAGTTAGAGAATTTAAATTCAATAAATATTAATTCTCCTGAAGAATTCAATTCAAGATTAGAAAAATTAGATAATTTTACTAATATTATTAAAAATCCAAATAAACAAAACAATTTTTCATTAAGTAACTTAAGCTTCAATCATGAAATAAACAAAAACAATTTCTCTAATAGTTTATCGAGTAAAATGTCAACTCAAACTTTTAAAGTTCTAGAAAATTTTGATGAATATTTAAATCATTATGAAGATATCAATAAAATTCATAAAATAGAAAATATCAATAATGACCAACAAAATAAATATTTCAAGAACAATCAATCAGTTACGAATTTTAGACAAGATTCGATAAATCAGAATAACCTTGATTATAATGATTACTTTGAAAATTTTAATAGTTCAAATAACAATGAAAAAATTAATATCTCAAGAATTAACACCAAAAACATATCTGCTTTAAACCAAGAAAGAAAAAAGGAGCTTATTTTACTTAATGATAATAATCCAAATAATCAGACTAATTTCTTAAATCTGGAACAAAAAGAAATAATTGATCTTACTCATGAAAGTTCTGATATACAGATTAAATTTACAAACGATAACTTAGAGGAAATATTATTTAATTGCGGTGATGAGCAAATTCAAAAGGAGCTATTGTTGAGTCGAAAAAAAAAGAATAAATTTGGAGGATTTATTTAAAATGAAATTTTTTTTTTAATTATTATTGTAAATAACTAAAAGTTGATTTTTTTTCTTCTAAAAAATCATTTATTATCTATATTAAATGAAATTAAATGAAATTAAAAGCAATTAAAGAAAAAATCATTCTCAACATTATTTGAAATTAGACTTAAACTTAGAAATTATTTTGTAATTTTTTTTTATAATTTAAATATTAAGTTTAAATTAAATTATAAAAATTTATTTGAATAATTTAAATTTATCATTTCATAAATAAAGATTATGGATAGAAGAAAAATCCTAATAGAAAAAGAAAATACAATATATGAAACGTTGAATTCAGAAGAATTGAACCTAGAACTTGCGCAAAATATTGAACATTTATTCGAGTTAAAAGAAATAATTAAGTATAAAGCAAATCAAACTTTTATCGAAACTACTGAAAAACATAAAGCTTTCACAATTTTTTCAAGAACCATTTCTTTAGAAGATAAACCAAGAAGTTGGTATATTATTAGCTTCTTTATATGGTTCTTTTTTTATAGAAGAAGAGGTAAATCAAATTAAACATTTGTAAAAATTATTCTAGTTGAGCTAAAAATTAAAAAAATTTAGTTATGGGCAAAATGACATTAGTTTGGGGTTTCTTTGTATTGAACTTTTGTGAAAATACAAGTAAATTAATTAAAATAAAATAGGAAGACAATATTTTTGTAAAAAACAGCTAGAGTATAAAGAATACAAGCGACTTGCAAATAATTTAGAAAAAGTTTTGTTTATGAAGAAAAAGACATTAGGATGGGAGTCATTATTAGCAAGATATTTCGGAATAAGATTTGATGTTAATCAGAGGAAAAACCTTTCAAATCTAAATAAATACGAATATATATTTTAGAAAATCTGATGTAAATTCATAAATTAAAATGATAAAAATTCTATTTTAATTTATCTCCTGATAAAAATAAATTGTATAATTTTTTACTTTGTGAAAGCCAAATCTTCATCTTTTTCTGCTATCGTCTAGAAATAACAAAAAATTTAACTTATTAAATTTTCATCATTTAAAAATTTAAAAATTCCGATTCTAATTTATGATTATAAATTTTTCAAATTATAATGATCCAAGAATAATTATTATAAAATTGATTTTTTCAACTTCACACCGATATAATTATCAATTACTTTTTATTGTGATTTAATAATAAATTCACATATAAATTTATTTTTAATAAAAATGAAAGATCAAAAAGCGAAAACTGAGGAAGGTAATGTAATATGAATAATTTAAAATCAAATTAAAGCCTAACATAATGAATTTTCAAATTAAAATAAATATTTGATGTTATAAGACAATATTCTTTATAGATAGCTTTCATAATTTTAATTTAAATAATAATCTTTATTTAGTAAAGAAAAATAAATTCAATTACAAATTCACAAATGTGTTAAATAAGATAGAGAATATATCAGAACATGAAGAAGTAATTTTAAAATTTTATCTTATTTAGAATCATATAGCCAATCCATCCATTTCTACTTGTGAAGGTTCTACTGTTGAAAATGACAGTTCTGCAATGGTCACAAATACAATTAATGGGAGTTTACATTCTCATAATATTAATTCAGGAAATTTGATAACTTTACACGAAAATATTAAAAAAGATTTTAAAACTAATAATAATATGATTGATTCGAATAAATATGTTCATGTAAATGATAATAAATCAAATCTTTACATTATGCAAGAAGAATCTAAGAATATTTCTCATGTTGATAATAATCTTGAATCGAGTATTATTGGGATATCGATTTCTCCAGTTGCTACTCCTATATTCGGACAAAATAATAATATTCCATCAGTTCCTGGAGCTAAATTGCCTTCAAATTTTAATTTAAATTTAGTTAACAACAATAATATAACAAAGCCTCATGCTCCGTCAATTCCAATAACAAATAATACTGAAACTAATAGCGTTTCCTACTCAATTGAATCAAATATTTCTTCAAAATCATCGACTAATTCTGAATTAAACAATGTTCCTTCTATTTCAATTACTAGTGTGCCAAAATATCATGATGTTTCTATAATTGATAAACCCTTAAGTAAAAACAAATATATAGAGAGTATTCCAGATAAAACAAATAATCCAACTGTTTCTATAAAACCTTCTGTACCGGGTTTTTCGTCAGGATCTACATCAATACCTACAAAACCTAATGTCCCATCAATACTTGGTGTTCCCTCAATACCTACAAAACCTAATGTTCCATCAAAACCTGGTGTTCCCTCAATACCTACAAAACCTAATGTCCCATCAATACCTGGTGTTCCCTCAATACCTACAAAATCTAATGTTCCATCAATTCCTGGTATTCCTTCAATACCAACAAAACCAAATGTTCCATCAATACCTGGTATTCCTTCAATACCTATAAAACCAAATGTTCCAACAATTCCTGGTATTCCCTCAATACCTGGAAAACCAAATGTTCCATCAATTCCTGGTATTCCTTCAATACCTACACAATCTAATGTTCCAACAATTCCTGGTATTCCCTCAATACCTATAAAACCAAATGTTCCAACAATTCCTGGTATTCCTTCAATACCTACAAAACCAAATATTCCAACAATTCCTGGTATTCCTTCAATACCTACAAAACCAAATGTTCCAACAATTCCTGGTATTCCTTCAATACCTACAAAACCAAATGTTCCAACAATTCCTGGTATTCCCTCAATACCTGGAAAACCAAATGTTCCATCAATTACTGGTATTCCCTCAATACCTGGAAAACCAAATGTTCCATCAATACCTGGAAAACCAAATGTTCCATCAATACCTGGAAAACCAAATGTTCCATCAATGCCAGGAAAACCAAATGTTCCAAATATTCCATCTACTGTCAGACCAGGTATGCCTAATACAGGACCTCCTCCTCCAGGAGCGAATGGTGTAACAAGATTTACTTTACCTCGTAAAATAAAATAATTTGAAAATTTTTAATTTAAAAACAAATTTTTTACTCATAAAATAAAACTAAAAACTTTTATGGAAAATTTATATAAAAATGATAATTAAAAATAAAATCAAAAGCAAAGGAAAAAAGGAAACCTACAAATCAAATGAAAATGTTTCAATGGAACGTTATAGAGCCTAGATTATTGAAAGACACCTTGTGGTTAGAAGTAACAACAAATAATTAATAGATATATTTAATTAATTATAAAAATATTAAATTTCTCTACGAGATGATAATCTAAGTTAGATGATTCAAAAATTGAAATTAATGCAATGGTTTTTGAAAGAGAATTCAGTGTGAAACAAATTAGCAAAATAAACGAGCCTGTTGTCGAGAAAAATAAGAAAGCGAAAAAAACTTATATTGAAGATGCTAAAGATTTACAAATATTGAATATAATGATTGGAAAATATAAATTAGATTATGTTGATATTATCGAAAACCTATACACTTATAACACAGATTATTTTACAAAAGATCTTTGCGATGGACTTGGGTAAATGATTTTTTTAACTCAAAACAATAAAATTTTAATTCTGAAAAAGGAAAATTTTGACTTGAAATTTTTAAAATAAATTTAGAAGCAAATTACCAAAAGGGGAGGCTCTTAAAAAGATTCCATTAATTGCAGATGATAATCCAGAATTCGAAGAATTAGAATTAGCTGATCAAATTGTACAAATTTTCAAAAAAATAAAATGTGCAGATTTAAGATTGAAAGTTATGTCATTTAGCTTGAGTTTTAAAGATGATTGCAAAATTTATGTTAAAATGGCAAAAAAGATTTTGAATATTATTAATTTATTTACCGAATCAAAATCATTTAAAAGGTGGTTGGAATATATATTGGCATATGGAAATTATATGAATGGTATTTCCAATAGAGGAGGAATATACGCATTTAAATTTGATACTTTTTTAAAATTATCAGAAACCAAATCAAATGATGGCTCCAAATCTCTGCTTCAATTTATTGTTGAGGCAATGGGAAACAATGAAAAAGATTTCGAATTGCTTAACTTCCATTTTGAACTGGATATTATAGATGGAGGTATAATTTATTTTTAAAAGAAAAAACCATAATTTAATCGTATTTTTAAATTACACAATCTAAAATCGTTTTTATTAAATTTCATTTTATGATTTTATTCATACTTAAAGATTATATTTTTTGATGTTTATTATTTTTTATAATTTAGTTTCATTTAATGGGTTAATTGAAATACATGAACAAATAAAAGAAAAATTCAAACCAGTGGAAGAATTATCAAAAGAATACATTGCCAATAGCAGTGAATTTGTAAGATTGGATAGAGATGAGGAGGATGAAGAAAATGAGGAAGAAGAAGAAGGTGATCAAACAGGCAAATTCATTGAAGAGTTATTGCCAGAAGCCCAAGTTTACTTAGAGGAATGTCAAAAATTACGTGATTCTATAAATGATAATTATAAAAAGTTTATGGCTTTTATGGGAGAAGATGCCAATAAATTTAAATTAGAAGATTTGTTCCAATTGATGTTGAAATTTAGAAAAGAATTAGAGGTATATATTTTTTAAATAAGTTCAATAAAATTACTATTTATAAAACCTATATTAATAAACAATTAGATATGTAAAAAAGGATTCATGGAACAGTTAGCAAAAAAGAAAAAAGAAAAGGAAAAAGAAAAAAGAAAATCTTTGAAAACACTTATGAATATTTAAATAGATTTGAGAACACCTGAAAAATCTTATTTATATGTACAAATTATAATAAAATAGCTCTTCTGCTATTTTTCTTTAAAGATTATTTAAATTTTATTTATTTTTTTGAATTCTTGATAAATATAAATTCCTTTAAAAATTGAAAAAATAATATTATTTGTAAATATGATAATGGAAATAAGTTCTTTTCTTTATCAAAATTAATTTTTTAAAATGAAAAAGAAATAAAAATATTCAAATAAAGAATCTGTCATTGATTCAGTCATTTATTTTTTATATAGGATCAAATAATGTTTCAAATATGGATCGTATTCACAGATCGTAATATTTATTTAAGTTTTTAATTTCTTTGATGCTCATAAATACCAATTAATTTTAATAATTAATTAAATGGTATTTCTTTAAAAAATAAATAAAAAGGGTATATGCTTTAAATATATTAATTGCTTAAATGCATATACATAATCCAATAAATTTTAATAATTAATTAAAATGTGTGTTTTTAAAAATAATTAAAAAAGGTTTTCTGCTGTCAATATTTTAATAATTTTCATTAATGTTTTTATTTCCATCACAAATAGTTTTTTTAATAAACAAGATTAAATTTTTAAGCTTGATAAAATAATAATAAATTTCATATTTTTTTTCAGATTTTGGTCGAATATTTATTCTGAATTATTATAGCAATTATGCAAAATTCAAGTTTTTATTGAAAAAGCATTTTCCTTTCTAAAGTTTTATTAGCATAGAATTTATATTTTTATTATTTATTTTATAAATTTTTCTTTTTCTCATCATTTTTTTCTGACTTGATTGATTTATTCCACACAAATAAAGCAAACAATAAAATCAAAGAAAATACTGTCGCAAAACATTTTGTTGTTTTAATCAAATCTATTAGGATTTTGTAGTCTAAAGCAACGAAAATAATGCAGTGATAAGGAATTAAAATTACAATTATTATAAATCTGATTAAATTTTTGTAAAATGGTATTATTCTCGTCAAATTAATTTTAGAATTTATACTTTTAATTTGATTACCAATAAATGTAAATAAATAAAAATGCAAAAATACAATAAAATATGTGGGATAAAATCCGTGCCAAAAAGCGGAGATCAAAAATGTCATCAAAGAAGCTTTGTTTTTTTTCTTTTTTGCGAAATTAGGATCTGCTTTTTGTTCCTCTGGACTTGCAATATTCCTTAAATAAATATTTCTCTTCAAAAAATGATGAACATGAATATTCCAATATCTAAAGAATTCATCAGGATCGTATATAAGTAATAAATTAACATAATCAATAACTTTCGCTTTCTTAAACTCAATTATTTCTTCATGTTTATTTTTACTTTGCTCAACATCAGTCATCTCATTGAGATTAATACCAATCTGCTTTTCCTTCGAATTTCCATTGGCTTCGCCTAATTTGTTATTATTATTGTTTTTGCCATTAGAATGATCATTTTTTTTACAATTATCATTTGAATCACTGCTATTCAATTCAGCAATAGACCCTTTAGCTTTTTTTTCAATTTCTTTGTGTATTAAATAAGTCTCTTTTTTATAAGAAAATCCACATGATAAACAGCCTAGTTCAATCAAAGAAAATCCTCCAAAATATCTTATAACATAAAAAAATCCAAGTATATAAAAAATGCATTTCTGGAAAAATGTGTATTGATTTTCATAATCAATTATATTTTCTACTTTATTATAGGGGTTTATAATATAAAAGATTATCAAAGAGGAAAAACCAAAAGCGAATTTTTTGATACAAAGCCATAAACTTGAAGGAATACTCTTATATTCGTATCTCAATTCTATAAATTTTTTAAAATCATTAAACTCAATAAAAGGTCCTCCAACTATACAAGGATAAAATAAAATATAATTGATATATTCATAAAATGAAAAATTTTTTATAACATAAACTTGATTTTCTGGATACAGATAATAATTAGATTTTTTAGAATTATCGGTATTAGTTTTTTTATCATTTACTTCATCGATATTTTCAAAAGCAGAATCCTGATAACTGTAAGCGAAAGAGATATGCTTTAAAATCTGCATCATAAAAGGCACTCCTATAGTATCCATTTTCCATTGATTGTAATGATATATTTGATTATAAATATTTATAATTGAATTATGCATCATATTATAAATTAAAGCATATTTTCCGATTTTTTTTTTATCAATAAATTTCAGAATTAGAATATTAATTAAAATACATACATAAATATGTAAGGAACTCCAATTATATAAAAGTATAACTATTAAGTTTCCCCAAATAAAAGAAGTAAGAATTCGATAGTTTGGATTTGTTATTAGTCTAAAGATACAACCTAATGGAATCATACTTAGAAAAGCTGTTATCACTTTTAAAATATCTAATGGAAATATATTTAAAATGCTTTTATTTGACATTAAATTATTAAACTTAATTATTCTAAATAATTTAATCAAGAGTTATCGAAAATTATGAATTTATCAATAAAATTTGATTTTTTAAATTTTATAAAGTCTTTATTTATATAATTTGATAAAAATTACATTATTTAGAAAGAGATTTAGAAGATTATTTGCATTTAAATAATCTAACTGTAGTATTGAAGATAATTATAAAGCCGAAATAAAATGTATTAAATATTTGCAATTTTTTTAAAATGCAGAATAAATTTTGGTTGTATTGGCAATTATATTTAAAATTATGTATATATGTTTTAAATTATTATTTTAGAACTTATATTATTAAAAGAAAATTAATAATTATTTCAAAGTTAAAAGTGTATTTTTTGATTAATTCATAAAATTTATTGGATTTACTATTTTCAATCATTTTATTAGTAAATTATTAGTTTTTTAATATCTTTATACTTAGTGAAATTTTTACAATTTTTAAATACGAATATAGCATAATAAATAAATTTTCAAGTCTACTCCTTTTTAAGTAAAAGATATTATAAATTTAATTTTTATTTTAAACATGCAATAAATAATTTATTTATTATAATTATTATTTTTTTCTAATTTTTAATTTAATATGAAAGGTATCACAAGAAAATGACAATAAATCAATTAGGATTTCCTTTGGTATAAAATATATAACATGTAAAATGACTTTACTTTCTCAAATTTTAGTTTTGGCGAAGCAATTCTGAGAAGTATGACCGTTTCTTCCACATTTAAAACAAATAATTGATGAAGTTTTATCATTTTTCTTCGACTTGCTTATTTTATCAAAAACATTATTCTTATTATTGTTTGTTTCATTTGATAAATTATAATTGGTTTCCTTTATTGAGTCTCCTTCTACTGTTGTCTTTGCATAACAAGTCATAGCAGAATGACCGTTTCTTCCACATTTAAAACAAATAATTGAGGAAGTTTTATCATTTTTGTCTGAGTTTTTTATTTTTTCTATAACTTTATTTTTATTAGGCTCAAAAGATGAATGATATTTGCTTTCATTTATTGAATCTCCTTCTACTGTTGTCTTTGCATAACAAGTCATAGCAGAATGACCATTTCTTCCACATTTAAAACAAATAATTAAGGAAGTTTTATCATTTTTGTCTGAGTTTTTTATTTTTTCTATAACTTTATTTTTATTAGGCTCAAAAGACGAATGAATTTTGCTTTCATTTATTGAGTCTCCCTGTACTGTGGAATTTGCAAAACAATCTTTTGCAATATGACCATTTCTCCCACATTTAAAACAAATAAATAAGGAAGTTTTATCATTATTGTCTAATTTGGATTTTTCTTCAAAAACTTTATTCTTATTTTTATTTAGCTCAACTACCCAATCAAAACCGTTTTCCTTTAATGAGTTTCCTTCCAATGTGGTCTTTGCAAAGCAATTGAGAGCAGAATGACCATTTCTTCCACATTTAAAACAAATAATAGTAGAAATTTTTTCATTTTTCTCTAAATTGATTGTTTTATCAAAAACATTATAATTATTTCTATTAAGCTCAAAAGATGAATGAAATTTGCTTTCTTTTATTGAGTCACCTTGTACTTTAGAATTTGCAAAGCAATCTTGAGCAATATGACCGATTCTTCCACATTTAAAACATATAATAGAAGAAATTTTTTCATTTTTCTCTAACTTGGTTTTTTCTTGAAAACTATCGGACTTATTTTTATATATCTCAAAAGAAGAATGAAAATTGTTTTCTTTTATTGAGTTTCCTTCTATTGTAGTATTTGCAAAGCAATCTTGAGCAAAATGTCCAATTCTCCCACATTTAAAACAAATAATTGATGAAATTTTATCTTTTTTATCCAACTTGCTACTATTTTTTTCAAAAATATCTTTATTTTTTATATTTAGCTCAACTGTAGAATCTAAAAAATTTTCTCTTATTAAATTTCCTTCTATTGTAGTTTTGGCAAAGCAATCTTGAGCAATGTGACCAATTCTTCCACATTTTAAACATTTAATTGACATATTTTTACAATTTTTACTTAAATGTCCTGATTTATCACAAAGAAAACAACGATCTCCCCAATTTTTTTTAAAATCATAATTATCTTCTTCTTCAGACGAACTTATATTTTCATCACAATTTTTTACAAAATGACCGGATTTTCCACACTTAAGACATAAATCATATGCATTTTTAATTTCTTTTTCAATCAAATCAATTTCTTCTTTTTTCAATTCTATTCTTGAATATGAACCTCCCCTAACATTTTCAATACCATAATTCGCCATATATTTTTTAACTGTTTTATCTTCGTCGAATTTTTCTCCTTTTATTATTTCTAATACTTTTACCACATTATATTTTTTTGTCCAAGCAGACCCAAACCCATCTCTCAAATAATGTTGTTCAAACCTTCTCTCTAAATTTGAAGTTCTCCCAATATAATATTTACCCATCTTACATTTTAAAACATAAATAGTGTAATTTTCATTATCTTGATCCTCATCACGGAATTTGGACATTTAATAATTCTTTAAAAATTTCTATAAATTAGTCGTTAAAATCTTTAAAAATATTATTTTTAAAGATAATAATTATAATTTGTTATTTTTTTTATATTATCTTTATCATTTGAGATTAATACTAATTGAGACTTTATTTATCCCGATTGTTAAAATACCTTTTTTATATATAAAAGGTAATATTTTAAAATTTCTTCACTAAAATTCCTTATGAGATTAAATTAAATAAATTTTAAATAATAGCCTAATTGTAAAATAACTTTTATTTTAGGTATGAAGCAAAAGAATTTAAACTAGTAAATCCTATTTAAATTAAATTCCATTCATAATTTGACTTTTTTGAGATTATTTGATTATTCATAAAAAACTTGTAAAATTTTGATAATATTCTATTCCTCATAAAAATCACATATTATTAATTGATGTTGATAAACAATAAAAATATTTTGTTTTTCTTGTTGTTTTAATTATACAAATAAAAAAAATGGCAACTAAACAGATGGAAAATATTAATGATGAATCAATTAATTTTTCAATAAATAAATACTTTAGTTCTTTCGCATCCAATAAATGGATTAATGAAAATTCTTCTGGTTTAGATGAAAACAAATTTTATAATTCTTTTACAGTAGAAAGCAATATTTTAATATATTTATTGGGAGATATTTTGAATTATGAATGCCTTGATAATTCTATTGATGATAAAACTTCTTTTTTCAAATTTTTGTTTTCAGAGAAAAAATTTCCAATTATTGTCAAATTGATTTACATTAAATATCAAGAATTAATAAATAATAACAAATACAATGAAACATTTTTAAAAGAGCTTACTCTGAACCTTAACATTCATTATGATGTCTTTTCAGATATCAATATTGATTTTATTTCATCATGTAATTATCTAGAATATTTCAACTTTGAAGTTTTTAATACTCTTTACTCCAAATTAAATCCTACATCTAATGTGGCCAGCTTTCTAAAAGATAAAAAACATTTCAAAAATTTATACTATTATGTAAGATTCTTTTTTTTTATTTTCTTTTCATTTCTAAAAGTAATATTTTAGTCTTTATTCTATTCTCTAATTAATCATGCTGAAAATACAGAAATAAATTTAATAAGATCAAATGAATATAAATTATTTATAAATTCTATACATGAATTTGACAAAGATTGTTTAGAAAAAGAAGACTTAAGAATTATATTTATATTTAGATTAATTTTCCAAAAAAATTCAATTCTAACAAATTTTTCAAATGATGAAAATTCGGATGAAAATATTGAAAAAATTAAGTTATTACAAAGAGACTTAGAATTCTTAAGTGAGGAATCAGTTAAAAATTTTCATTCGAAAATTATTGAATCTAAAAAGAATAATATAATATATTTGGAATTCTATAAAAAGATAATGAAAAACAAGGGAAAATTTCTTGAAATTGTTAAAGAAGATGATCAAATAAGCGTATTGGAAAATATGCAAATTATTTCTGATGAATTAACTTATAGCGATAATAAAACAATTTTAACATTTATAAAACATTTCGAAAATGCAGATTATCAATTATCGGAAAAGTCTAAAAAATTGAAAGAAAAAAGAGAGTTATTTGAGAATATTCAATCTGTAATATATTTATTTTCTTATTTTTTTAATTTAATAAAATAAATTTATTATAATCAATTTTAAAAATTCTATTTTTTAGATATTTGCATCAATAAAGGAAATAGAAAAAATTATAAGCCAAGATAATCAGAATATCAAGCGTATATTATTTAAAATAAAATTTAGATGTGGAAGAAATTTTAGAGATGCAAAAAAAGATCCTAACATTCATTGAATTACTTGAAACCAGAAAATCTTCTATAAATAAAACTCAAGAAAATGTTGATGGAATTTATGAAAATGAGACTTCATTAATTTCAAAAGCAATTTTGTTACTAAAAGTAAATAATCCAAGATTAATTATTAAATTAGGAAAAAACTATTTTTCTAAATGGGAAGTTGAAAAACACATTTCATAAACTATTTGAAAAAGTTTTTTTCAGTTTTAAGGACAAATACATAAAATTTAATGACAATGCCATGCAAGATAATTCTGAAAGTAAAATTATAATTAATTAAAAAATATTTACAATAAAATTAAAAATAAAACTCTAATTTTTAGTATATGCGGTTCTCAAATGCATTCTTGATCATAACCCAAATATTTTATCAGAATTAATGCAAAGATTATATGATAATATTGTGTTTTATTTCACAAATAGGAATTATAGCTATGAATCTTCAAATAATTCGAATAATGATGAAATTGATTTTTCTATTTCGATTAATAACAGTGAAAGAAAAAATTATAATAATAATGAAAATAATGAAAATTCTAAATTTAATTTTATGCAGCAAATAGAAGCAAAGTTAAATCAATTGAAAATATTTACTCTATTAATAAAGAATTTTTTTAATTCATTAAAAAGGCTTCGATTTTTAATTGAGTTCCATGATTTACAAAGTGATTCATATATGATTAATTATAAAATTGATTACGGAGGAGTCACTAAAGATGCTAAAAATAATGTTATTTTTGCAATAGCCTATTCAATTTTCCAGTTTTATAAAAGATTTAAAGAAAGAGTTTTTATTGAAGAAAATGATGAAAAATATTTTGATTATATCAATTCATTGAGTGATTATATTGAAACTTGCAACGTTTTTAAAAAAGTGTTCAACACAATTGAAAATTTTAAATTTTATGAAGAGCAAGATTTAAAAGTTATCAAAACTGAAAAAGAATTTAATCTAGAAGATCAAGCAAATGTTGATATGATTGGAATTGAAGAACGTAATAAATTAAATATATTTATTCTGAATTATTTATAGGAAGGAAAAGTAATTCATCATCACGAGGAATTAATCAATTTGGGATATCAGAAGAGTTTAATTTTGAACTATTAAATTTAAAAAATTTAATAAAGTCAACATTTTATGAAGCAGATGATAACCAAACTAAAAATATCAGCCAGCTTGCATTATTGAATGATATTTTCGATTTAAATTTAACAAAAGAAGACGGAAGTCTTAATGATGAAGCATTAGAAAAATATTCAAAAATTATCGATGAATTGAATCTAAATTCTGTTATTTGCATTTCGAATTCCTTTGAACTTTTCTTGAAAGACTTTATTAATTCATTTAAAAAAGTCTCGTCTGATTTAATGAATTTTTATTATTTTAAATTGGGAAATAATGATGAAAATAAAATTGCTCGAAATTCACAAATTTTATCAATAACAAAAACAAAACTAGATAAAATTTTAAGTTTATTTTATAATTTATATAATCTCTATTACAATAAAAAGGAAAAAGAAAAAGATTTTGCGGAGATATTGGTATTACACAACAATATCAAAGCTTTTTCCTATATTTTAAATTTCTTTATAAAAATGGATTTTCTTCCCAGAATTTATAAGAATATTTTATTGTCAAATTATTCAAATGAAGAGAAAATTGATAAAGAAAATTTATTAAATGAAATAAACTTACCTGATGAAATTGAAAATTTGTTAATGTTTGTTAATCAATATGATACGAAATTTGGTGAATTTGAGGAAGTAATAATGTCCAAAATTATATCGAATTTCTTGCAAAATCTTTCTGAAGAATTCTCTACAGTAGAAAACTTCGAAGAATTGCGATATGATAGAAAATACAAGAAAGCTGATAAAATGTTTAAAAATTGCAATGAATACTTTGTAAAATTCTTTGATTATTTTCATTTATTTGCGAATGAGAAAGACTTCTTTTTCAATCTAAATTATTCACTGAGTTTATTTTTTGATGTTTTAAATAAAAAAATACTTTCAATCAAAGACTTCAGTGTTGATGATTTAGTAGCAACATCGAATTTCTTAAAAACTAATTCAGCTGAATTAAAAAAGGGATTGGAAAATATTGTTGATCAGAATCAGAATTCTCAGTTTAAATTAAAATATTCGAATATTCTCGATATAAATCAAAAGTATAAAAAATTTGAGGAAATAATTTTTATTTTGAATTCTGGATTAAAAGACATTAAAAATCTTGTTATTAATTCGAATAGGAAATTGAATATTGATCCTAATGAATTAGTTGGGTTAATTGAAGCTATTTTCGAACAATCAGATTTTAAAACTGACGTAATCAATATTGTTTTTCAATATTTGAAAAAATAATTTATGGAAGCTTTATAATTAAGAATTAATTTTATTTAAATTTATAATAATTATTTAACAATCATTTCCAATCTTTTGAATAAAAAATCAATTGTTTAATATTAAATTATATTTACTATTTCATAAATTACTTCTAATAAAAACAACACAACTTGAAAGTATATTATTTTAAGATTTTGTCCGATAAGGAAAGTATGTTTTATAAAAAAAATTTTTCCTACATGGAAAATTCGAAAGTCCTAAAATCTTATTTATAACTAGATAGAATTTAGTTTAATGATTTTTGAGATTTCTTAAGATTCAACTAAAAATACAAATAAAATAAATTCTAAAAACTTAATTAATTTTTGTGATTAAATGACATATTTAGATTCCCATTTAAAAGTGGAAATTGATAAATTTAAAAACATTTTTAAATGAAAAAACCTAATTTATTAAATAATCTGAAGGGGGAGCAGAAAATTGGATATTGGCCCATCTGTATATTGAAGCGCCAATTTATATTTACAAGTATTTTTGTTCTTGGCATAATCATGATTAGCTAATTCATTAAAAATATTCGAATTTATATAAAATTTCTTAAAATTAATCAATAAGACAAAATTGATTTCCTACCCAACACTATTAATATCTATCATAAAATTTACATTGAAAAAAAAAAATATTATTCAATCTCCAATTTTTTTTAAAATAAATAAAAATTAGTCTTTTAAATTTCAATTAGCCACTCTTTTATTAAATGATAATAATTTACGCTTCATATTTTTTAATGCTGTTTATATTAATTTTTTATTTATTAACATCATTTAAAAATTATGATTATGAAATTTAAAGAATAAAATTAAATTATAATAAATAAAATACAATAATGGTTACTGTTGGACTGTCTTTCAATGGAATTGCTACTATGAATGGCTTTTCTTGTGATTTGGCTTGGACCGTAACTTCAGTTGATGGAAACAATTTCACCCTCAACCAAATCCTTAGTCAAAATGGCAATCAACTAGAAAACTCAAATGGACAAGGAACTTTCTCTCAATCTAATGATATTATTATGTTCCAATTCGAAGATGCCGAAACAACTTTTGAAGGAAATTATGATCTTTCAACTGGAAAATTCATTGGAACTGCTAGTCAAAAAGATGGTTCAGGTAACGGATCATTTGACTTAAATCGTCAATAAAATAAAACTTATGATTTAAAAATAAATATTCACAATATTGTTAGAAAACTAGGTTATTTAATAAATTTCAAAAATTTTTGCTTATTAAATCTTTAGAGAATTATAAAAAGAAGGCATTTTTTTCTTCTAAAGAATCAATATTAAAATTTTTTTTTATATTCGAATTTGTGAAATAATAAAAAAATTAACAAACATTTAACTTTTACTCTTAACTCATCCTTAATTTTTGTTAAGAGTAAAAAACACTAATACTTTTGTTTATTAAAAAGATTTTCAACGAAAATGCATACAAATAAATTACAAATAATTAATAGCTTGATTTTGAAATTTTTATTATAATATTTGCTTGTTAATTCAAGTTTATATAATATCTTATCGATATAATTTGAATTATATTTTTTCGGACTTTACTTTTTAACTATACTTATATTTGGTTCTTCTTAAATTCATTAACTTTCAGGATTCAAAAAGTTAAATACCGAATTATATTTTCATTTTATTCTTAATTTAAGCAATATTGTATTTATTAGATGAAAAAAAAAATTTTTAAAATAACTCAAAATTAATCATGAAGGAATTATTAAAAATTAATTCGATTATTATATTGAAAAAATGGGGATTGGGGAT
>Ga0194116_10003219_pt1 | contig 19908 bp, 14 predicted proteins | sample TA2MahsurfametaG_4_FD_148617 | JGI IMG/M metagenome (GOLD analysis project Ga0194116, IMG submission 148617) | Freshwater microbial communities from Lake Tanganyika, Tanzania - TA2015008 Mahale S9 surface | ecosystem: Environmental > Aquatic > Freshwater > Lake | place: Tanzania: Lake...
AGTATCAGGTAGTAATCCAAGCGTGAGTACAGCTAGTCCACAAAGTAATGATCGTCTTGATAGTGCGCTCTCGTTTTCCATTGTATTCCTCTCGTTACGCTCTAATGATGAGAATCTATACCTTGGCAAGGTGGTTTTCCAGCATTGCTCTCTCTTTCTATTTGATTCTCAGGCTCTACACAGAACCAACTTGGTGGAGCGAATCAATCTTCTATAACTTAGTCGCGATTGCTGCGATTTTCTCAATCTTGTCCTCGTATGTTCCAGAGAATTCAATTGGAAAACGATCAATATCAATCGCATTACTCGCGTGGACTATCGGATCAATCACATCCTCAATCGATTCATTCTTTGGAATTGAGCTATCACTCTTCTCCGAGATTTCATATGCGGCTTTCTATCCGCTAGCAATATTTGGTGCAATTAGATCTCTTCGGAATCAAGAAAAGAGTGGCCGCCTCGAAGCCCTAGATACTCTTGTAATTGCCCTTAGCGGCACAACACTTCTTGCTTCCTTCTTTCTAAAGCCGGCTAGTGATGAGATTGCCGGAACTCAATTTGAAGTTTTTATGACCATCATCTATCCAATTGCAAATTTGATCCTGCTTCTTACTGTCCTAGGTATAGTCATCTTGCAAAGACTGAGCGCCCGAAATCTTCTTTTCTTGCTTGGTGTAATTACCTACGCTGCAAGTGACTTCTACTATTTATGGCTTAGCCAAAGTAGCAATTACATCTATGGAACTTGGAGCGATGCTGGTTGGTTATTGGGTTTTGTAATTATCTCCCATAGCTACTGGTTCCCATTTGATGAGGAAGAGAAACCTAGAAGCTTTAATCCAGCCATTGTGGCAGTCGCGCTCTTGTTAAGTTCAATAATTCTTGCCATCGAAGTCCTTTGGCCTGATTACTTTCCTCGCTTTGTACTCATTCCAGCCTTTGCCACTATTGGCCTGGCCTTCACGCGCATGGCAGTTGCTATGTCGGATGCGCGCCGGATTGGCGACGAACGGAAACTCGCTAGAACCGATGAGTTAACCGGGCTGGCTAACCGAAGAAAGTTTCTCGCGGAGTTTGAAAACTTCACAAAGCAGCCTGGCTCTCTGTTAATCCTTGATTTAGATGGCTTTAAGCCGGTCAATGATCGCTTGGGCCATGAAGCTGGAGACCAACTTCTTGCCCAAGTAGCGCGCCGATTCGAGCGGGTAATCCCAAGCGATGCGCTTCTTGCCCGGCTGGGTGGCGATGAATTTGGCGCATTGATTCCGGGTAACGAGGGGGTTGAGATTGCCGTTGCCCTTCGCGCAAGCATCGCCTATCCATTCCGCATCTTCGGCGAAGTCATAAAACTCGATGTATCAATCGGCGAGGTCTTTCAAGCAGGAGGCGGAGAGAGCCAAGGGATGCTCCGTCTTGCCGATGAAGCGATGTACCGAGCGAAGCGGGAAGGCCTCGGGATTGCAAGCGCTGCTGGCTCTTGATGATTAGGTCGCTCGGACTTCTAGGCCGTAAAGTTCGCGTGTCCAAATGTCCGTATTGAACGGGGTGAGATTCTCACATCTCCAATAGGAGGTTCCTAATTGGCTACACGCTTCACAAATAATCTCTTAATTCTCGGGGCCGGTTCGGTCTCACAATCAGTTTTACCTCTTCTTATAGAACATCTAATTGATGCCAAACAGATTACAATTATGGACCAGCGCGATAACCGCGCACGAGTTAAAGATGCGCTAGATAAAGGCGCTACTTATGTACAAGATCAAATTACCCGCGGAAATCTCGATGCCCAACTTTCAAAATATTTGAAAGCTGGCGATTTTCTACTTGACCTTGCTTGGAATATCGATGCCAACACAATTTTGCAATGGTGCCACGACCATGGCGTCATGTACCTAAATACCTCGATTGAAGAGTGGGATCCATATGAAGGTGGATCCAATAAGCATCCACTTGAGCGCACTCTTTATTACCGCCACATGCGGATGCGCGACATGAAGTCGCGCTGGACGAAGACCGGTGCAACAGCGATTGTTGAGCATGGAGCAAATCCTGGTTTAGTTTCACACTTAGTTAAGAAATCACTAGTTGATATTGCAACTCGCGCACTCAAGGATGGCAAAGCTGGAAAAGATGTTGAGGCTGCGTTAAGTGGTGAGGACTACAAGGCGCTGGCACATTCTTTAAGCGTTAAAGTCATTCACATCTCAGAACGTGACACTCAAGTAACAAATAAACCTAAACAGTGGGGCGAATTTGTAAATACCTGGTCGGTCGAAGGTTTCTATGAAGAAGGCGTTGCTCCAGCCGAACTTGGCTGGGGAACACATGAAAAGACCCTTCCGGTTAATGCCTATGAACATCCAGCAGGGCCGAAGAATCAGATTGCAATTGCACAACCGGGTGCTTCAACCTGGGTTCGCTCATGGGTACCTAACTTTGAAATTCAAGGAATGGTTATCCGTCACGGTGAAGCCTTCACTATCTCGGATCACTTAACGGTTTGGAACGATGGCAAAGCTATCTATCGCCCAACTGTTCATTACGCATATTGCCCATCGAATGAAGCAATTGTCTCGATGAAAGAACTTGAGATGCTTAATTGGCAGCTTCATAAAGATCAGCGGATTATGAATGATGAGATCACTGGTGGCGATGATCGTCTTGGCGTTTTACTCATGGGTCATCCATATAAGTCTTGGTGGACCGGTTCACTTTTAACGATCGAACAATCTCGAAAGTTAATTCCCGGCCAATCTGCAACAACCGTTCAAGTCTCCTCCGCTGTTTATGCAGCAGTTGCTTGGGCGATGCAGAATCCAAATGCGGGACTTCTCGTGCCAGATGAATTACCTTGGCGGGACGTTCTTGGATATGCCGAGAAGTATTGGGGTGGAATTCATTCGGAAGCTGCGGATTGGGATCCACTCATGAATCGCCGTGATTTATTCGAGGGTTGGAATAACAAGAAAGTCGATAAGAGCGACCCTTGGCAGTTCTCTAACTTCCTCGTTTAATTTGGCTGAAGTGGCTTTGCCGCTTTAATCTCTTCGAGACGCGCCAAGGACTCTAACCGCTCCTTGGCGTGATCGACGATTGGTTCAGGATAACCCTTAGATAACCCATCAATAACGCTCCATGGTTCATGAATATCTTCACCACTTAAGTGGGCAAGCTCTGGGATGAATCGCTTTATATAGATGCCCTCGGGATCAAATCTTCTTCCCTGTTCAATTGGATTAAAGACTCGATAGTAAGGCGAAGCATCAGTTCCGCACCCAGCAGTCCATTGCCAACCATGTGAATTAGAAGCCACATCGTTATCAATTAAATACTTCATAAAGAAATTTGCTCCATGTTGCCATTCAATGTGAAGGTCCTTTACTAAAAATGAGGCAACCACCATTCTCGTTCGGTTATGCATCCAACCCTCTTTTACAAGCTGGCGCATCGCAGCATCCACGAACGGAAAGCCGGTTCTACCCTCGCACCAGGCCTCAAATTTCTTACCTGGTTTGTCATAGCGCATCTTCTTAAACTTAGCGTCGTAGTAATCCCGTGAAGTGTGTGGATTGTTATGTAGCACATCGGCATAGAACTCACGCCAAGCAATTTCTTTTCGATAGACCTCGTGGCCTTTGTTCTGCCCAAGAACTGCGAGCATGGTTCGCGGATGTATTTCGCCCCAACGAAGATGTGGACTCATCCGGCTTGTGCCTTCTATACCCGGAATGTTTCGATCATCGCCATACTCATTTGAAGCCCGCTTTATGAAATCCTTATAACGCTTAATTGCAGCCGCTTCACCAGCTTCTTGAAGATCTAATTTCTCACCCTTATCCCAATCTGGAAGTTGGCGATCACTCTTTGCCGGAGTCACCCAGGTTGGATTCTTCGGTGCCGCTACTGGCTTTCGCCATCCATGCGCGCTCCACGCTCGATAGAACGGCGTATAAACGCGATAAGGGGTGCCATCATCCTTAAGAACTCTTCCCGGAGCGACCGCGTAGCTGCTTCCTAATTGAGTTAAGTCAATTCCAGCTTCCTTCAACTTTGTATCTAAATCATTTCCATATGGCGCAAATGGAAAAGCTGAGTGAATCGAGTCAGCCGAATACTTCTTCTTTAACTTTGAAAGTACTTCAACGGCATCACCTGAAATAACATGTAGCGCTCCTCCGATTGATTCATCGAGCGCCTTTAAAGAGCTAGCAAGATAAGAACGGCGATGCGCCCCAGCGCGCTGGGCGATCTCATCATCCATAATAAAAAGTGGAATCACTTCATCTGCCTCGTCGAACGCTGCCAGTAAAGCGGGGTTATCTGCAAGCCTTAAATCCCTGCGGAACCAGAAAATCGCACGCTTTGTCATGACATGATTCAACTAGTAAGGCGGTGTATCTGCAAGATTGAATAGGATTTAGTCAATATGAAAAAGCTCTTGATAGCCATATTAGCAACTTTCTCAGTAATTCTAACTTCTGCTCCTGTAATCGCTGCTCCCGATACTGTGACGCTAACCGTTCACTACCAGCGCCCCGGAGGCGACTACAACGGATGGAATCTTTGGATATGGAAGAACTCGGACCAAAACTCTCTTGACACTCCTATCTCCCCAACAGGTGTGCAATTCACAGGAAATGATGACTTCGGCAAAGTTGTAACGGTAAAAATCGAGGGCATGAAGTCCTTCAAAGATGTCGGAATCATTGTCAGATTAAATGATTGGGCGGCCAAGGACATAGATGACGATCGCTTCATAACTGAGTTTGATGCAAACGGAAATGCAGAAGTGTGGTTAGTCCAGAATGAGAAACCAATTTTTTCAAATCGGCCTTCAATAGAGATGAAAATCTCGAGCGCTTCCTTCGAAACTTTTAAGGAAGTTAAAGTAGAGCTAAACAAACCCTTAAAGCCTCTGCCTGGAGCAAAAGATGGTTTTGCGATAAGTGGCGGACTCAAAGTAATTGGCGTGCGTACCAAAAATCCAAAATTGTCCAAAGACACAGAGTTAATTCTGACTCTAAATTCTTCAGTTTCCCTAGCTAAGCGCTATCAGATTTTTCATCCAAAACTAGGAAAAGCAAGTATCGCGATAGGAAATCTCGTGACCTCTACGAAGTTTGAAAAAGAATTTACTTATAGTGGTAATGACTTAGGCCCTACTTATAGCAAGGGCTCTACTTCATTTCGCCTTTGGGCTCCCACTGCTACAAAAGTCGAACTTCTAACTTACACAAGCGCCGCATCATTGGTGGAGAAACGTTTTGCGATGAAACGAGATGTCCAGGGAACCTGGGTTTACACACTCAAGGGTGATCGGGATGGGTTGATATACACATATAGCATTGATGTCTACGACGAAACGAATGTGGTTGTTGATCCATACGTAAAATCGGCAGTAGCAAATGGTCAGCGTGGCGTTGTCGTTGATTTAGCGAGCACAAACCCAAAAGGCTGGAAGAAGACAAAACCTAACTTTTCTGGAAGGCCTACTGATGCCTCAATCTATGAATTGCATATACGGGATCTCTCGATGGACAAATCTGCGCCCTTTCCAGACTCAGTACGAGGGAAATTCTCAGGGTTAACATTTTCAAATCTGAAAAGCAGTTCAGGTCAACCCGTAGGTGTTAATGCCATTAAGGATCTGGGAATCACACACATTCAGCTCTTGCCGATTTATGACTTTGCTTCCGTAGATGAATTCAACCCAACATTTAATTGGGGTTATGACCCTCTGAATTACAACGTTCCTGAGGGGTCTTACTCAAGTGATCCAAATGATCCAAAAGCTCGAATAGTTGAGTTAAAGCAGGCTGTACAAGCGCTACATGATCAAGGTATTCGTGTGATTATGGATGTGGTTTATAACCATGTTTATGATGCAAATAGTTTTTCGCAGAACAAGATAATTCCTGGATATTGGTTCAGAACTGATAGTAGAGGAAATCTAACCAGCGCCTCAGGATGTGGAAATGACTCGGCCTCGGAGCGATCTATGGTTCGTAAATTCATTGTGGACTCCATCACGTATTGGGCAACTGAATACAACTTAAGTGGTTTTCGTTTTGATCTCATGGGATTACATGACCTAGAGACAATGCGCCAAGTACGCGCTGCAGTCAACAAAATCGATCCTTCGATAATCATTATTGGTGAGGGTTGGAATATGGGAACGCACCCAGCTGAAATTCGGGCAAATCAATTAAATGTAAAGAAACTTCCAGGCATTTCGGTATTTAACGATCAAATCCGTGATGGAATCAAAGGTTCTGTTTTTGATTCAGCCGATAAGGGCTTTGCAACAGGTAATTTTGCCAAGAAATCAAATGTCATGGCTGGAATCGTCGGCAATATTGACTATTCATCTTCAATCTCTGGCGCCTTCACGACCTTGTCACCGGCACAATCTGTAAATTATGTAGAAGCTCATGACAACAACACTTTGCAAGACAAGCTTCAGTTGAGTCTTGATACTAAAGATAAGTCTCTTATTGATTCTTACTATCGCTTAGCAAGTTCTATTCCATTACTTGCCCAGGGTCTGCCTTTTATTCATGCGGGACAAGAATTCCAGCGTACTAAGGGCGGAGACTCTAACTCCTACAAGTCAAGTGATGAAGTAAATTCCTTGAAATGGAACCTCGTAGAGAAAAATTCAGTTACTCGAAATTACCTAAAGGGTCTTCTTGCATTGCGCGCTTCCCATCCTGCATTTCGAATAGAAAGTGCTGACAAGGTCAAAACAAATCTCTCGTTTATCAAGAGTCCGGATGACGTGATTGCATACTCACTTAATGGAAAGAATCTAGGTGACAGTTGGAGTTCAATTGTGGTTGTCCATAATGCAGGAACTCGGCCTTACACAGTTTCTCTTCCTTCTACTTCGGACTGGAACGTCGTTGTTGATGGCGAGAGAGCTGGGACTGATATTTTGCGCACGATAACAAAGACTTCGGTCGCCGAGGTCCCTGCGCTAACAACGATAGTTCTCTTTACGAAGTAGATTCCTTAAATGGGACTTACGCGACTTTACCAATACCAAGTTCGCGGTATTCCCGGAAATGTTAACCGTGCTTCTCATCTCAATCGAACAATTGATTTTTGGGCTCCAGAAGGTGGCAGCGACCACGTTCTAATTGCACACGACGGTCAAAATATCTTCGATCGAAAGACTGCCACTTTTTTCTACACCTGGAAGTTAGCTCAAACTAGCCTTAGAGTCGCCCGCGATGCAGGGCTGAAAGCGCCACTAGTTATTGGGATTTTTCATAGTTCAACCAAGCAGGATCCACATGGTCGATCAAAGGATTTATGCCCAGAAGATCCTTTCCGTGAAGGAATGAAACCCTCAGCGCGTCCAGTTGTACCTGTAGATGATCTTCATGGAAATACATATCTCGAGCAGATTTTTGCTGGGATCATTCCTGAAGTTGCAGATATAACTCGAACAAATTACCAACCTGACCGAACTGCGATGCTCGGTTCATCGATGGGAGGACTTGCAACTCTCTATGCTGCGATTAAGCACTCGGATAAGTTTCATACTGCGCTAGCGCTCTCTCCACATTGGGTTTTAGCTGGAAATCAGCTTGTTGATTGGATCATTCCCAAACTTCCCAATTACGAGCGCTCCAAAATTTGGATGAGTCGAGGAACAAAAGGTTTAGATGCCCTTTACGAGCCTTTTCAGGATAGAGCTAACCAATTAATGATTGAGTCAGGATGGAAACATTCGAACTTCGTTTCAAAAGTCTTTCCGCGGACTTCCCACAATGAACGCTCATGGTCGAGCTATGTAGCTGAGCCCATTAGATTCTGGTTGAATCAAAGAAGTCGGTAAATCCCTATTGCAGCACCACTAGATTTAAAGCTATTGCGGCTTAATTTTGGTCCATAGACCAACTCAGTCTTATCGACCAAACTACCTAATTTCACTCGAGTCTTTGATCTTGAGGCGATAACAAGTAACCGCTCTTTCTTGGATTCACGTAAGAAAGCTATTACATCATCTTCTCGCAACACCCAACGTAGACCACCATCAGAGAGGGCGTTAGAAATTCTTCTAATCTTCACCAGCTTGCTAACCTCCTCAAGTAGTTCGAGATTCCAGGAACGTTTAGTCCAATCTATAGTTCTACGTGAATCTTCGCCCCATGAGCCTTCAAGACCAATCTCATCTCCTGCAAAAATGGATGGAACGCCAGGGTAAGTAAGTAACAACCCCATTCCTACAAGATGTCTTGCCTGATCTCTTCCAACAACATTTCTAAACCGAGCTGTGTCATGCGAGTCGAGTAGGGTCATGCTAGATACGAAGCACTTCCAAGGTATCGGCGCTGAAAATTCCTGCATTGCATTTACGAGTTCTTTACCCGTAAATGCGGGAATTGGTGTTGGCACGCCAAAGAACCCATGCTTAATATCGGGATTGTTTTGTAACCAACCCCAAATGGGTCTCATGAATCCGGTGTAATTCATCGTTCCATGCCAACCGAAACCATCCAGATCATTTGGGAATTGGTCGGCATTTTCAGCTACCAACCAAGCTTTCGGATTTACCTCATCAAGAGCCTTACGAACACCTCTTACAACGCGGTCGTGAATATCATCATCTCGATAGATTCCCGTCATATTTCCAACATCTATCCGCCAGCCTGCCAATTGAAATGGCTTATTGAGCCACTTCTTGACCACGGAGTTCTTTCCTCCATACATCTTGTTTACTAGATCTTTTGAGTTGTAATTCAACTTCGGAAGTGAAGCTAATCCCCACCAACCTTCATATCCATGCTTAATTTTCTTATCCCAATAGAAGAATTTTCGCTCCTTAGAGTTTGGACTGCGAAGCGCTTTCTTTATCCATAAATGTCCAGCTCCACAGTGATTCGTAGTCAGATCACCCATTAGAGATATACCTAATTCATCGCTGGACCTCTTCAGGCGAAGCAAGGCTTTGTCACCGCCGAGTAATGGATCAACTTCTTCAAAAGAACTTGCATCGTATCGATGAGTAGATCCTGCAGGAAAGATGGGAGTGAAATAGATTCCATTTGCCCCAAGTTCAGAGATGTGACCTAGGTGTTCGCGAACACCATCTAAATCACCGCCAAAGTATTCAATTCCAGTTGTCTCATCTCGTCCGCGTGGTAGATCATTCCAATCCCTATAGATGAATTTCTTAGGCTTGAAAGATAAATAGCGCCCAGTTGTCGCAAAACGATCGGGAAAAATCTGATAAAAAACGCTCGACCTGATCCAAGCCGGAAACTCACGTTTTGCAATTAGTTGGAAGTCATTTCCACTTGTTACGTCATTATGGTGAATACCTTCGGCGTTAAGCCAGGTATACCTATTTCCATTAAGGATAAGAAATCTATAATGAGTCTTCTTATTTATTACTTCTACCGACGCACTCCACCATTGCTCACCATCTAGATCTATGCGTTCCATCTTGAAAAATCTTGGCTCACCGTCGAGATAGGCACGTAAAATCGCTTCATCAATTCTAAAGTTCAATGGAGCTCTAAACTTAAAGATCACTCTTTCGCCTATTTCTGGAGTTAGCGAACTCAAATAGAGCTCGCTTCCATCATGATGAGGCAGGAGTGAAAGTGAGTGGCTTGAACTCATAAACCCTTTCTTTAGAGTCGGTGATCTTGGCTTTAACAGTTAAACGCTTTGGAAAGTCTTTTGGATTCAAAAAGTAATTGAATGGCGCGCTCGTATCAATTCCCAAGGATTGCCACGTCTTCCCTTTTTTAACAAAGAACTCTGACACTAGTAAATCTCTTGACTTAACTTGAGCATTAATACTAAAGAAGCCAGTTAGGAAATCTTCGCTCAATTTAAGACTCCCTATCGATGTTCTTGTTTCAGTAATTCCCTTTGAAGCCTTGAGGACTAAGACCTCGAGTGCAGGTATTGTCACTTCGACATCAACCCCTTGGCTCTGCCAAGCGCCAACACCAAAAACCCTCTCCCATGGCGAGTTAGTGGCAGTTGGAATTTTCGCCTTCTGTTCTTTCGCGTTGTTATTAAAAATTACTAAGAACTCTCCGGCATCACCTGGATTACGTTTTGAGATAGCAAAAATGGAGCCCTTCGCGTAACGAATTTGCATTTGCCCGTTAGCCAGTGCTGGATATGTACTCCTTATTTGAGAGAGAGCACGTAAGTGTTCACTTAAAGGATGCGAATTGAACTGAAATGAATCTCCTTCGCCAACGGGAGCGCTACCCACTCGTTTTTCATTTTTCCAGATTTCAACCTTGGTTGGAAACATATCTTGCCTTGCCAGTTGATCGCTGCCACTACCGGTCCCGGTCATTCCCACTTCATCTCCATAGTAAACCGCGGGGATGCCTCGGCTTAGGTAAAGAAGCGAATGAGCGAGCTTTACCCGCGATAGCAGTTGAGATTCTGGATTTACTTTTCTTGATCCAATGAGGAAAGCAGCTCTTCCCATATCGTGATTTCCCAAGAATGTGACTAGATTGCTTGCCGAAGAATTTGTATCGGTGTAGTAATCATCATAATCAAAGAGACGCTTTAAGCTTTCTGCATCAGAATAAGCCGAAGCAAATTCGACTGCAACTCTCTGAAATGGAAAATCTAAAGCGGTTTGTAACTTGTTGACTCTTATATATTTCATCAACTCTGTGGGATTTGGCTCCCACACCTCACCAAAAATCGTGAAGTTATCTATCCCCGCTCTTTCGGCTTCCTTATGAATCAGCGGTGACCAATTCTTAAAGAATTTATCGTCTACATGTCGAGCGGTATCTACTCGGAAACCAGAAAGGCCATATTTTCTGATCCAGGATCCGTAAACCTCTGCCCAACCAGAAAAGACTTCAGGCTTCTCGGTAGCAAGGTCATCCAGTCCATAGAAATCACCATCTTTTGTACATGAACTCTTGCTCCAGCACTTATTCATATCACCGACATTGTGATAATTCGACAATTCATTTAACCAGGAGGGTTTCTTAATCCCAAGATACCGCTGCGGAATGAACGCGGTCCTATCTTCATAAGAGATGATGTCGCCGGTGTGATTCGTTACCACATCAAGAATTAGTTTCATTCCTAGTTTGTTAGCACAATCTCGTAGAGCTAATAGATCATCATTAGTACCAAGATGCGGATCAACATTGAGAAAATCGACTCCCCAATATCCGTGATACCCCGCTCCGTTACTTATAGGAGGTTGCTGCACTACAAGTGGCGTCATCCAGAGAGCCGTGAAACCGAGTTTCTTAATCCTTGCTAGCCCACTGTCATCAACGCAATTTCCAGTTAGACCTTTTAGATCTCCACCGTGAAAAAATGCGGTTTTGCTTGGCTCGTAACCTGGTAGGTCGTCGTTTTTAGGATCACCATTTTGATAACGGTCTGGCATCACAAAGTAGATTAAGTCTCTACTTAGGCCGACTTCAGATCTATTTGGGACTTGGGCTCTGACGGGTATTACAGTTATCGTTAAAACAAGAGTGATTGTGAGCGCCAGTGCAATCCTTACAAACTTCATCCCTTTACAGAACCAGCAGTCAGTCCATTCACGATGTATCGCTGTAGGGAAAGGAAGATGATTACGATTGGAATCGAGGCAAGTATTGAGCCAGCTGCAAATGCTCCCCAGTTAGATGCGTACTGACCTCCAATAAATTGCTGTAATCCAACGGCAACAGTTCGCCCACTCATCTCTACCAAGAATAATCTGGCAAGAATGAATTCATTAAAGGTACCTATAAAACTTAACAAACATACAACCGCAAGTACTGGTGTAGCTAATGGAATGAAGATCAACCAATAAGTTTGCATCGGGCTAGCGCCATCAATCTTTGCTGCTTCATCAAGCTCCGCAGGAATAGAGTCCACGAAGCCCTTTAGAAGCCAGATATTTACACTCATGGATCCACCCAGATAAACAAGGATCAAGCCCGCTTGGGTGCCGAGTCCAATACCTGGGGCGAAAGAATAGACGCGTTCCATGATTACATATACAGCCGAAAGAGCTAGAACTGCGGGGAACATCTGCGCTAGTAGCAATAACTGAATACCAAATTTCTTACCTTTGAACCTTAGACGACTGAAGGCAAAAGCCGAGGCCGCGCCGATTACTACTGAGCTAATTGCCACGGTAGAAGAGATAATCAACGAATTCTTGACCCAAGACAAGAATGGAATCTTTGGTGACGAGAAAAGCATCTTGTAATTCTCCAAAGAAAACTCTCTTGGCACGAAAGAAGTTAGTTGCAAGCTTCCACCGGTCTTAAAGGAAGAGAGAACTACTAAATAAAGCGGGAACAATGAAAAAACACACATAAATATGGAGAACGAATGTCGCCATAAATTCTCTCTCAGCCACTTGTTCACTTGAAGGTCTCCATAACTTTCGATTTACGTAGACCGTAGAAGGAGATTGAAGCTACAAGGAAGAAGATCAAAACTGAAATAGCGCTAGCGAGGCCAAAGTCAAGGATGTTTCTTCCAAATGCAATCTGATATGTATAACTAATCAAAATATCAGTCGCTCCCGCTACCTCACCATCTAAAGTGTTTCTTGGGCCACCACCTGTTAAAAGGTATATCAGATTGAAATTATTGAAATTAAACGCAAACGAAGCAATGAGTAAGGGTGACAAGATTTGTAGAAGTAACGGAAGGGTGATCTGTCTAAACACTTGTCGCGGGTTTGCGCCGTCTATTGCTGCAGCCTCTAGAAGTTCTGATGGAATAGCTTGCAAGGAACCTGAACTTATTAGATAGAAGTAAGGGAAACCCAACCAAAGGTTCACAAGTAGAACTGCACCTCTTGCAAAATTCGGATTGGAGAACCAAGCAATCTCAGTATTCAATAAGTTGTTTATCGCACCAAATTGAGAGTCGAACATTCCCGCCCAGATCAGAATACTCATGATGCTTGGCATCGCGTATGGCAAGATCAAAATCGAACGGTAGACACGTCGACCACGCATTTTCTTATTTAGAGCAATTGCTAATAGAAGACCGAACGCAAAGGTGCTCAAAACTGTGAGAGATGCAAAGACAACCGTCCAAATAAACACCTTTATAAGCGGCGTTCTTACCCTTTCATCAGTTACTAGCCTTGTGTAATTTTCAAACCACACAGGAGCGCGCCAACCAGGGGTAAGGATGGTCTCTGGAGAACTTTCAAGAGCAAAATTTCCTTTTCTATTATCAACATAAACCTCGCCGGTTTGAATGTTTCTCATCGTGTCAGTCTTAGCGTCGTAAACCAATGCTTGTCTAAAGACCGCACCAATCCCTTGAGCTTCTATGACGATGTAGTAACCATCCAGATACTTGTATCTAATCTTCGAATAAGCATCGTTTTTTGCTAACTCATCAACTGGAGTTGGAGAAAAATCGGGAGCGGTCGTGGCGACCCCAAACTGATTGATGCTTATTTGACTCGCCTCTAAGGTCCTTAAATCATTCTGAGTAGATAGGTAATACTTTTGATTCGCAATATCAGAAACTAAAATTGCATCGCTTCCATCTGCGGATTTACCTGAAACGAGATCAAATGTAGTTTGATTGGCATCCGGCTCAACGCCACGAATAAGGACTTGTTCAATAGCTGCATCCTTCGTGATGTAGTTACCAGTCTGATAGTTAAAGGTGGACATAAGAACGGTAAAGACAATCGGCGCTATGACGAAAGCAATAAAGAAAAGAATCCCTGGTATGAAGAATTTAAGTGGGACTGAGACATTAGTCAGATATGTGAAGTTGAGAACCAAGATTGCAATAACTAAGAAGGCGCCAATCGCAAATTCACCTGAGGCGATTGCGCTCTGAGCCAGTAAAGTCAAAATCGCAGTTATCCCCGCAAGGGATATGATTTTTAGGGCGAAGGCAAACTTTCCCCGAAAAATACTGCTCACGTTTTTAGGACTTCCTTAATGATCAGATTTGGAGAACTTATGGTGACGTGGGCGTGAATAAATCACGCCCACGCTTTCCAATATTGAGGCTATGAAAGTTTTAACTTCTAACTTTCACTATCCCTAGGAGAATCTCCTAGAGATCAGCCTTTCCTGCGGCGACGTTAGCCTTCCAAATTGCAGCGAGTTTCTTCGCTTCTGCAACAGGATCTTTTCCGTCAACTAGAACTGCTGTCCAATATGCTCCTGATGACTCCCAATAGCTAGCTCCGCCAGCATTGGTATTCAAGAAAGCACCAATCTGTGGGATTGAGGAGAGGCCGGCAGCCACACCCATGGCCTTCTGGCCTGGGAGAACGAGCTGGCTCTTCTGTGCACCCTTTTCAGCTGGTGGACGTCCTTCTACCGCTGCATATGCAACCTGACCGGCTGTAGATGCAAAGAAGTTTGTTAGAAGTGTCTTGGCTTCAACGGCGACTCCGTGTGCTTCTGCATATGAAGTCAAAAATGCACCGCTGACGCTTCCGAACATCTTTCCGTATGTTCCTGGCTTAACGCCTGGAAGTGGCTGGATGTTCATAGGTAATCCCGCTTCAGCGAATGTACGCCAGTGCCAGTTACCAATGATTGCATAAGGAACTTTTCCAGCGATGTAATTGTCCTGGCAACCTGTGTCAGTTGCTGGATAGAAGCCGTTGCTCTTGCCATTCTTATCGAGCAGAAACTTCTTTACATTGTTTCCAAATGCGACTGGATCAAAGCTCTTACTGTAATTAACAGAGCCATCCTTGTTCATTATGTATGGCTCGGCACCGAGAGCTGAGAATGTGGAGAGACCTCCCCATGACAATCCACCGCCTGCAATACAGAAGCCAGCCTTAAGGCCCAACTTCTTCTTATTGGCTAAATAGAAGTTAACCATGTCACCAAATGACTTTGGTGCTGTCTTGACAAGCTTTGTGTTGAAAACAAATCCAACATTGTTCACATCAACTGGAACTCCGTAAAGTTTTCCCTGATATGAAAGATCAAAGAACTGGCTTGGGATAAACCTTGATCTCTGCTCTGCTGTTAGAACTACTGGAGCTAGTTTTCCGCTCTTTGCAAGCGCTGGAACCCAGTCATTACCTGCGACGAACACATCAGGGCCGGTTGTTCCGGAAGCCTTATCAAGTGCATCCTTGAGGGCGTCATAACTTGAGAAAGTAACAACTTTAATAGTTGCACCAGGAACCCAATCACCCTTCTTCTTAAATACTTGTGTCAGATTTGGGCCGCGTGTTTCATCTGCCCAAACGACAATCTCCTTATTTGCTTGAGCTGGGACAATCGTCAAGCTTGCGGCAAACGAAGCTGCAGCAGCAAGAACAAAGCCCCTAAATAGTTTGTTCTTCACTAAAATGTTTCTCCTTTTTAGTTTTGAAGTCTCAGCTTGGGTGCTGGCCTCCTAGTTTTCCGCACCAACAATGAGGAAACGATGCCCTCCTCACCGGCGGTGGCGGATGCCCTATTCCACTCCAAGCAAGGCAAAAGCGCCAACCATGACTCGGCCGAAGAACGCGCCACTTCTTAGGGTTTACCGGATTGTTATTTAGAGAAGGGTTTCAGAAAGATTAGTTATGGAGCTGACCAACAGTGGCATCCCAGCCTGTGACATCTTCGGGCTTACGAGGAGCTTTGCCGACGTAACGCGCAGAAGGCCTGATTAAGCGGCCGGTTCGCTTCTGCTCAAGGATATGAGCAGACCAACCCGCAGTGCGAGCTGATGTAAACATCGGGGTGAACATGTGAGGTGGGACTTCGGCGAAATCAAGAAGCACTGCGGCCCAGAACTCAACATTTGTTTCAAGTACGCGATCTGGGCGACGCTCTCTTAATTCAGCAAGCGCTGCTTCTTCAAGCGCCTTGGCAACTTCATAACGTGGGGCACCTAATTCTTCGCAGGTGCGACGAAGTGTGCGGGAGCGCGGATCTTGAGCGCGATAGACGCGATGGCCAAATCCCATAAGGCGCTCGCCTTTATCAAGTAAATCTTTTACATATGCGCGCGCATCGCCAAGTTTTTCAACTGCTTGGATCATGTGTAGCACTCGAGATGGAGCGCCGCCGTGAAGCGGTCCACTCATTGCGCCGATTGCGCCAGAAATTGAGGCAGCAACATCAGCGCCAGTTGAAGCGATAACGCGTGCAGTAAATGTTGATGCATTCATTCCATGTTCTGCTGCGGATACAAAGTAAGCATCAATAGCGCGGACATGTTTTGGATCTGGTTCACCGCGCCAGCGAATCATCATTCGCTCAACGACAGTATGCGCTTTATCTACCTCGCTCTGTGGGATTGCGGGAGCAGTACCGCGAGCTGATTGGGCAACATAAGAGAGCACCATCACCGAGACGCGAGCCAAATTGTTTCGCGCATCTTCATCCGAGATATCAAGAAGTGGTTTTAGATTCCAGGCTGGGGCGAGCATTGCAATTGCGGATTGGACATCTACTCTTACATCGCCAGAATGAACTGGGATTGGGAAAGGTTCGGCTGGTGGAAGACCAGGATTGAATTCATCATCAACTAATAAGCCCCAGACATTTCCAAATGTCACTCGACCAACTAAGTCATCAATATCAACGCCGCGATAGCGAAGTGCGCTTCCCTCTTTATCTGGTTCAGCAATCTCTGATTCAAAGGCGATGACGCCCTCGAGGCCGGGCTTAAAGTCATCTGCCATAGCGGGTATTCTGCCCATAACTAGCCCACCCAACAAACTCAAGATGACCATCCGGCGAAAGTGACCTTAGATACATCCATGGCCGAGTTCGATAAAGATGCGATTGCAAATATGCGCCGCTCATATGGCGAGAGTGGTCTTAGCGAGAGTGAAATTGATTCAAACCCCATCCAACAATTTCGCCGTTGGCTAAAGGATGCTGCTGAAAACCCGATTGTGGTTGAAGCAAATGCGATGGTTCTCTCTACCGCTGTTGATTCACAACCCACATCGCGAACTGTTCTGTTGAAAGATGTTACCGAAGCAGGATTTACCTTCTTTACAAATTACAACTCAGCAAAATCGACCGCAATAAGAAGTAACGAGAAAGTGTCTCTGCTATTTCCTTGGTATCCGCTAGAACGCCAAGTAAAAATTCTGGGTAGCGCTTCAAGAATTTCAGATGCTGAATCTGATGCATATTTCGCCACAAGGCCTTGGTCGAGCAAGATCGGAGCTTGGGCAAGTGATCAATCTGCACCGCTCTCATCCCGCACCGAACTTGAGAGTAAGTGGAGCGAGTTTGCAGCCAAATATCCAGAAGGAAGCGAAGTTCCAAGACCCTCACATTGGGGTGGGTTCTTAGTGACACCAATCTCAATTGAATTCTGGCAGGGGCGATATTCCCGACTACATGATCGAATTCGATACACCAAAACTGGCGCCGAATGGAAAATCCAGCGCATCTATCCCTAGTTAGAAGATAGGCTTTGCAAAATCATGGCTGAGATAAAGATTCCCGATTCACTAAAACCCAAAGATGGTCGTTTTGGCTGTGGCCCCTCAAAGATTCGCGATGAAGCACTTGAAAATCTAGTTAAGAGTGGCGCCTCAATTCTGGGAACATCGCATCGACAAAAACCAGTTAAGGGCGTCGTTAATCGAGTGCGTACTGGTCTTAACTCGCTCTTTAATCTCCCTAAGGGTTATGAAGTAGTTATGGGCAACGGTGGATCAACTGCGTTCTGGGATATCGCAACCTTAGGCTTAATTGAGAAGAAATCACAACACTTAAGTTTTGGCGAGTTCTCATCGAAGTTTGCTAGCGCGGCAAAGGAAGCGCCTTTCCTAGATGATCCTTCGATTATTAAATCTGAACCCGGATCGCATCCGCTTCCAGTTATTGAAAATGGAGTTGATGTTTACGCACTAACTCATAATGAGACTTCAACTGGAGTATCGATGCCGATTAAGCGCCCAGCCGGAAGCGATGGCGCTCTAGTGCTAGTTGATGCAACAAGCGCAGCTGGCGGACTTAATGTCACTGCCGCTGAATTCGATACTTATTATTTCGCTCCCCAAAAATCTTTTGCCTCAGATGGTGGACTCTGGATTGCGCTTATGAGCCCTGCTGCAATTGCGCGGGTAGAGAAGATAAAAGCGAGTGGCCGTTGGGTGCCCGCTTTCTTTGACCTATCGATAGCAATTGAGAATTCACGGCTCGATCAGACTTACAACACCCCAGCCGTTGCAACTCTGATGCTTCTTGCAGATCAGGTTGAGTGGATGAATAGCCACGGTGGCCTTGCCTTTGCCGCTGGTAGAAGTGCAAAGTCAGCTGAAATCATCTATTCCTGGGCGGAAAAGACTTCTTATACGACCCCATTTGTCACAGATCCTGCGATGCGCTCAAATGTAGTTGCAACCATCAATTTTGAAGATGGAATAGATGCCCTAGAAATCGCAAAGACGCTTCGGGCAAATGGAATTGTTGATACTGAGCCTTACCGAAAGTTAGGCAAGAACCAACTTCGCATCGGTATGTTCCCGGCGATTGATCCAGAAGATGTAAATGCCCTTACCTCTTGCATTGAGTATGTCGTTACAGAAATGAAGGGCTAAATGAACTATAAATTCCGGAGAACTGTGACCCTTGTGATTCTCTTTGGCTTAATCCTTTTTGTCCTCGTAAGCGGCCTCTAATACATCATCAACAAGAACACTTTCTGGGGCTTCTACTCGATCTTTGAATTTCAAGTAAGTGAGAGCTGCTGCGGTAAGTGAGATAGCGCCACAAATAGCAATTGTGTATCGAGTACCAATTTCTTGAGTCATCCAACCGATTAGCGGCGAGACAATTGGAGTTCCACCAAGAAAAACAGTGAGATAAATTCCCATTACGCGGCCACGAATAGCCGAATCAGTTCGAAGTTGAACCATTGTGTTTGCCGCGATGAAGGTGATGAGGGCGATAAAACCAATTAGCGGTAAGAAAATTGCATAAGTGATGTAGTTCGGTGCAAATGCTGAGGCAATCAATACGACGCTAAATAGCATCGAGCCCCTCATGACGAACTTTGGGTCTCGTTTTCGCTCAAGTCGAGCCGAAACGATTGCGCCACTGAGTGAACCGATGGCAAGGATGCTACCTAGCGCGCCATATTCAGCGGCACTCTTATTAAAGACAGCTGTTGCCATCATCGTATTGAAAATATTGAAATTTAATCCAAAGCTAGTTGCAAAGAAGACGGTGAACATAACTGCAAGGATGTCAGGGCGAGCGCGGACATAATTAAGTCCCTGGCGAATCTTGGTGGAGCTGCGATTCATCTCTTCCCGGAAGAGTTCGCTCTCTCGAATGAATAGCAGGGAAATAATCACTCCGAGGTAGGAAATTCCATTCAAAATAAATGAGAATCCCGTCCCGTAAGCGGCAATCAAAACTCCAGAGAGCCCGGGGCCAATCAAGCGGCCAATATTGAAGTTTGTTGAATTCAAACCAACGGCATTTGGTAGATCTTCTTTACCGACAACCTCAACATTGAAACTCTGGCGAGTAGGGGCATCGATCGCATTTCCCATACCAAGTACGAAGGCAAAGAACATCACATGCCAGATCTGTATTTGGTCTAGCAGAACGAGGGTTCCGACTGAGAGTGCAGAAGTAGCGCCAGTCAGGTTAGTTAGTATTAAAACTTTTCTCTTATTGAATTTATCTGCGATTTTTCCGCCCGAGATACTAAAGAACAAGGTGGGAGCAAATTGGAGTGCAGTGACGATTCCAAGATAAGAACCGCTATTTGTAAGTTCCAAGATTAACCAGGCTTGTGCAACGCCTTGGGCCCAAGTTCCTATATTTGAGACGAAGTTAGCTGCGAAAAGAATTCTAAAGTTGCGATGACGAAAAGATCGCAACGTACTCACTAGTTGATTCTAGTATGCTTCTTTTCATGCGTGGCGCTATTCCAGTCATCATCATCGGAATAATTCTTTGGACGATTGCGCTAGTA
>Ga0194116_10003228_pt1 | contig 19885 bp, 22 predicted proteins | sample TA2MahsurfametaG_4_FD_148617 | JGI IMG/M metagenome (GOLD analysis project Ga0194116, IMG submission 148617) | Freshwater microbial communities from Lake Tanganyika, Tanzania - TA2015008 Mahale S9 surface | ecosystem: Environmental > Aquatic > Freshwater > Lake | place: Tanzania: Lake...
TGACCGAGTGCACGACCACCTCATCGACCGGGACATCGCCGTGACCGCGCCGCCGCGTGGTCGGAACGCCGGCGATCGCATCGACGACCTCCATTCCCGAGGTCACGCGGCCGAACACGGCATAGCCGTAATTGCCGGGCTGGTGGTTGAGGAAATCATTGTCCACCAAATTGATGAAGAACTGGGCGGTGGCGCTGTGGATGTCGTTGGTGCGCGCCATCACAAGCGTGCCGCGCAAATTTTCCATGCCGTTGGTGGCCTCGTTGCGGATCGGCGGACGCGTATCTTTCTGTTCCATGCCCGAGGCGAAACCGCCGCCCTGAATCATGAAGCCGGGAATCACCCGGTGGAAAATCGTGCCGTCGTAGTGACCGTCGTCAACGTACTTGAGGAAGTTCGCGGTCGACTCCGGAGATTCTTTGGTGAAGAGCTCCACGGTAAAGTCGCCGGCACTGGTTTTGAATTTGAGCATGAAGATTTCTCTGCAGTGATGAGATCGTGTGATGAGGTCGTGATGACGGCCGGGATGCGTTGCGTCAGGGCAGTTGCCCTTCGGTCACGCGCTCGTGTCCAGCGAGGTCGGGGTGCGAGACTACGTGAGCAAAACCCCGCGCGACAAGCAGTTTGCGCAGCTGCGCCCCCTGTGTCGCACCGTGCTCAAGCAGCAAGCTGCCCCCCGATTCAAGATGATCGGGTGCCGCTTCGACCAGTTGCCGCAGATCGGCGAATTCGTCTGCACCCCGGGTCAGCGCGTCGCGCGGTTCGTGTCGCAATGAGTCCCCTGCGAGACGCGGATCATCGCCCGCCACGTACGGCGGATTCGAGGCAATCACATGAAAGCGTCGGTTGCCTAGCGGCGTGTACCAGTCCCCGGCGAGCAATTCGAGATTACCCGTCGAGTGACGGTGGGCGTTGCGGTGCGCCACCTTGAGTGCGGCGGCCGATCGTTCGACGGCAGTCACCTGCCAGCTCGGGCGCTCGTGAGCGATCGCAATGGCAACGGCGCCAGAGCCCGTACCGAGATCGAGCACGCGCGGCAGCGCGGTACCGGTTGCCTCCAGTGCATCGCCGGCTTGCAGCGCACGCTCGACCAGCAGTTCGGTTTCGGGCCGCGGCACGAGGACCGCCGGGCTCACTTCCAAGGTCAAAGACCAAAATTCGCGCTCGCCGAGCAGATAGGCGAGGGGCTCGCCATCGCAGCGGCGTGCGAGCCAACCCGCAATGCGCTCGCGCTCGTTGATCGAGAGTGCGCGCTGCGGGTCGGCGTAAAGCATGCTGCGCGGCAAGCCGAGGGCTGCGAGCACGAGTGACTCGGCTTCGCGCAGTACGTCGGTGTCATCGTCCATCGAGGTACCCAGCGCGGCCGCGGCCGCGAGCACGGCCGGACGCAAATTTGCGGGTAGCGAGGTGGCCTCGGGCGGCGGTGACGTGCGGCGCTGAACCATGCGACTAGTTTGGCACGTGGCGCGGCGGGTGAGCGCATCTGCTAGATTGCCACCGCATGCCAACGCCCACGACGCTGCCCACCGAACTGCTATTGCCAAGACGCGCGGCGAGCCTTGGCGAAATTCTTGATGCCGGGTTCGGGCTGTACCGCCGGTCGCTCTTGGCTTGCCTGCCGCTGTCGCTGCTCGCCGTGCTGCTCGGGCAGCTACCCTCGGCCTATCTGAAGAGCACCGGGCAGTCGCTCGGGCTCGACACCGCCAAAGATTTACCGTGGTGGCTGCTGATGATTCTGGCCGCCGTCGGCACGCTTTGGTGCTGGCTGGTGCTGATGCTGCGGCAGCGCGCAAGCTTGCTGCGCGAAGCGAAATCTTTGAAAACCATTGCCACTGATCTTTGGCAGGGTTTGCAACTGCTGCCGCGAGCCTTGGCGACGCTCGCGCTCGCGCTCATGGCCGTGGCGCTCGGTTCTCTTCTGCTCGTGATCCCGGGTGTCTACCTGCTCATCGGCTTTTGGCCGGCGCTGGCACTCGTGGTGTTCGAGTCTGCGCGGCCGCGCTCTGCGCTCGACGGCGCGCTGCAGTTGGCACGCGGCCATTGGCGGCATCTCGCCGCGACGCTGGTCGTCGTCGCCATGACGGTGTTCGGCCTGTTCGTCATCGGCAGCCTGATCGGGCTGCTATTCATTGAGCTCGCCGATGGCTTGCCCGCCTCATCGATTGTCGCCGCGATCATCGGCGCGCTGTTTCAGCCGCTATTGATCGCTTTCGGGATTACCGCTTATGCCGATCTGCGGCATCGCCGCGATCAGATGCCTTCTTCGGCGAGCAGTTCCGCCTGATGTTCCTGTGACAGCGGCTCGAGCAGATCTTCGAGTCGGCCGTCGATGATGGCGTCGAGCTGATACAGCGTCAGGTTGATGCGGTGGTCGGTGACCCGGCCCTGCGGAAAATTATAGGTACGAATCCGCTCGGAGCGATCGCCGCTGCCCACCTGCAGTTTTCTCGAGCGGGCCTGCGCCGCGTCGCGTTTTTCCTGTTCGGCAGCCTTCAGTCGCGCCTTCAAAAGTGACAGCGCGCGACTGCGGTTCTTGTGCTGCGAGCGCTCATCCTGACACTCGACTACGATGCCCGTCGGCAGGTGCGTCATGCGTACCGCGGAATCCGTTTTATTGATGTGCTGACCGCCGGCGCCCGAGGCGCGGAAGGTATCCACGCGCAGATCAGCCGGGTTGATCTCGATATCTTCGACCTCATCGAGTTCGGGCAGGATCGCCACAGTGACTGCCGAGGTATGGATGCGGCCTTGGGCCTCGGTCGCTGGCACGCGCTGCACGCGATGAGTGCCCGATTCGAACTTGAGTTTGGCGAAGACGCCGCTACCGCTCACCCGGCAAATGACCTCACGATACCCGCCGTGCTCGCCGGAACTTTCGCTCAGGGTTTCGACCTGCCAGCCCTGCCGTTCGGCATAGCGGCTGTACATACGCAGCAAATCGCCGGCAAAAATGGCGGCCTCATCGCCGCCGGTACCGGCGCGGATTTCGAGATAAATATTGTGGCTGTCGCGCGGGTCGGCGGGCACCAGCAGCCTGCGCAGCGCGAGTTCCTCTGTCGCCACGGTCTGCTCGAGTCGACGCGCTTCGTCCTCGCCGAGCGCACGCATTTCGGGGTCTGGGTCGCTCTCTAGCGCTCTCGCCGCGGAGAGTTCTCCCTCAAGGTTGCGGAACGCCTGATAACGCTCGGCCAGCGGGGTGAGTTTCGCGTACTCCATCGACAGATCGCGGAACCCGCCGGAGCTGCCATCGAGACCCGGATCGGCGAGCAGGCGAGCCACTTCTTCGAAGCGGTCGAGCTGTCGGTCAAGGCGTTGTCGGATGGAGTCTTTCATTTTTGCCCGGGGGCTTCGGCCCGTGGGCGGGCAGGCGCGATTCTCGGGGTGCGCGCGGGTGCTGACAAGCGGGCGCGTTCCGATATAGTCGGAACACAATGTCATCTTCCTCGTTTCGATTGCCTTGGGCACTCTTCCTGTTGTTGCTGTCGCCGGCCCTGTCGGCTTTGCAACCCCCCGATCGTAGCGAGGCGGAGCGCGCCCTGCTCGCCGGGGACTGCAAGGCTGCAGTCGATGGCTATCTCGCCACGGGGCTTGCTGATCGCGATCCGCGAACCATCGAGCGCGCGCTCGAGGTGGCACGGGCCTGCCGCAATCTGCCAGCCGCCTCACAAGCCGCAGACCGGCTGCTCGAGCTCGATGGCGAAAATGTCGAGGCCCTGCGGCTGATTGGTCTCGTGGCGCTCGAGGCCTGGCGCATCGACTTTGCGCGCAAGGTGTATCGCGATCTGCTCGCCAAGCCTGATGTCGAAGCCGATCGAGCACTGGCTGAACTGCTGCCCGAAATTGCCGAGGGCGATGCCACGCCCGCGGCCTGGCTGGTCTTTCGTGATCTCGTCGATCGCGAGAAAGCCTCCGCAGGCACGCTCTCCACGCTCGCCCGCATTGCCTGCAATGCCGATGATCTGACGGCCTGTCGCGAGCTCATTGCCGCGGCGCGCGCCAAGGGCGGCGGCAACGAGGCGCGCACCATTCGGCTCTTGGCAGCGGCTGCAGCAGCGCAAGGCGATGATCAGGTCGCACTCGCCGAGGCCGACCTCGTTGCGCAGGGTGATCCCGAAAATCATCGCTTCGCCCGCATCGAAACCTTGATCGCACTCGATCGTCTCGATCAGGCCCGCGAAGAATTGATCGCCATCGAGTCGAACCGGGAGGCCGGTAACGAGCGCATCGTCGCCGACGCTGATCGTCGCCTCGCGTTGCTCGCGCTCTCGATGGGCGATGAAGCCGAAGCCGAGCGCCGTTTCGGGGCGAGGCTGAGTCGCGACCGCGGGGCTGCCGAGGCGCTCTTTTATCTCGCGGTCATCGCCGAGCGGCGCGGACGCAAAGATGTCGCGCTGCAAAGCTATCGACAGTTGGCGGCAGCGGGCGCTGGACTGCCGCCGCGCATCCGGGCCGCAAGACTGCTGCTCGAGCGCAACGATCGCAGCGAAGCACTCAAATTCTTTGATGAGATGCTGCGCAGCGGGCGCGCCGATGCGATCGAGATCGAGATCTCGCGTTCGCGAGCCCTGCAGGACGCCGGCTTGACCGACGATGCATTGGCGACGCTCGATGCGGCGCTTGCACGCTCCCCGTCGCACCCCGAGTTGCTCTATCAGCGTGCGGTGGTACTCGATGCGGGTGGGCGTACCACCGAGGGTGTCAAAGTATTCGAAGATCTGCTCGCCATGCGACCGGGCGATGGCAACATCCAGAACGCGCTCGGCTATACGCTCGTCGATCGCAAGCGCCAGCTGCCACGTGCCGAGAAGCTCATTCGTGAGGCGGTGGCGCAACGGCCGGATAGTGCCGCCTTCATCGACAGCTTGGGCTGGGCGCTGTTCCGCCGCGGTGACAAGCAAGCGGCACTGCCTTTGCTGGAGCGCGCGTGGCGCCTCTCGCGCGAGGCCGAAATCGGTGCGCACTGGGGAGAGGTTCTGTGGGCGATGGGCGACAAGGCTGCGGCGCGTGCCATCTGGGCGCGCGCGCTGTTGATCGCCCCTGAATCCAAACCCCTGCGTGCCACCGTCGAGCGGCTGGCCGGCGAAGGTCGCAAGGGCGGCAAGCGCTGAAACGCTTGGAGTTCCAGAGCGTGACCCGTCGTTTTCTTTGGCCGTTGCTGCTGCTCGCCTGCGCCCTGACCAGTGGTTGTGCGAGCCTGCTCGGCACAACGGCACTGCCGGTGATGCTGCCGAGTGACTGGGAGTCGCGCCGCGGCGCGCTGCAGTCCTGGCCGCGCTTCGAACTGCGCGGCAGGGTGGCGGTCGCCAGTGGCGAAGAGGGCTTCACGGCGAGCCTGCGCTGGGCGCAGCGCGAGGCCGCCTCGAAAATCGAACTCGACGGCCCGCTGGGCGTTGGCGGACTGCGTCTCGAGTTCAACCATGGGCGACTCGCCGACGAAATCGCGAGGGCCGACCTCGAACGGCGTCTCGGTTTTTCTTTGCCGGTTGACTCGCTCCGCTACTGGATGTTGGGCGTGCCGGACCCTGCACATAGTGCTCTGGAGCGCGTGGCCGATGGCCACCCACGACTCGAGAGTCTGCAGCAGCAGGGTTGGACGGTGGTCTTCCCCGCCTATGCCAAGGTGAGCGGCGTCAACTATGAATTGCCGCAGCGCATCGAAGCCACGCGCGAGGGATTGCGACTGCGGCTGCTCGTCGATACTTGGGGCGCGAGCACGCGATGATCTCACCCGCGGTCGCGCCCTCTGCGCTTGTATGGTGGCCGGCGCCCGCCAAACTCAATCTTTGTTTGCACGTGACGGGCCGACGCGCCGACGGCTATCACGAGTTGCAGACGGTGTTTCAAATCATTGATCTCATCGACGAACTCGCCTTCGAACCAGCGCCGCGGGGCATCATCGAACGTTGTGATGATGCACTCGCAAAACCCGGCGCCCTCGCGCAGATCCCCTCGGCCGATGACCTTTGCGTGCGTGCCGCCCGGGCACTCGAGGCAGCGGTGCTTGCAAGGGGCGGGCGAGTACCGGCGGGCGCACGAATCCGCCTCCGCAAGCGCATCCCGGTGGGCGGAGGCTTGGGGGGCGGCAGTTCGGATGCCGCGACGACCCTGCTCGTGCTGAATGCGCAATGGGGGTGCGGGCTCACGGTCGATGAGCTCGCCACCATCGGCGTCAAACTGGGGGCTGACGTGCCGGTTTTTCTGCGCGGCATCTCGGCGCTTGGCGAGGGGGTGGGGGAGCGTCTGACCCCGCTGGAACTCCCCGAAAAATGGTTTCTGGTCATCCATCCGGGGGTCAGCGTGCCGACCGCCGCGGTGTTCCAGGCGCCTGAATTGACACGAAATTCACCCATCCTCACAATATCTGCCCTTTTGGCGTCGGGGGGTCGAAACGACTGCGAGCCGGTGGTGCGAAAGCGCTACCCGGAAGTCGCGGACGCGATCGACTGGTTGGCGAGGTTCGCCCCGGCGCGGTTGACGGGCACAGGGTCCTGTTTATTCGCAAGCTTCGACTCGGCGGCGGCCGCCGAGCGAGTCGCAGCGCGAGTGCCGGATTGCTGGCGGGCATGGGTGGTGCGCGGCGTGTCGCGTTCACCTGTGATCGACCGTTTGCAGGGTTTGGCCACGCCGTGATTTAAGACACCGCGTCTGCTGGGGTGTCGCCAAGTGGTAAGGCAGCGGGTTTTGATCCCGCCATTCGGAGGTTCGAATCCTTCCACCCCAGCCATTCGGTGACCGACCCATCGACGACGGCGTCACCGCGCTCGAGAGGCCCACTTGGACAGCCAGACGCTCGCACTCTTCACCGGCAACGCGAACCCCTCGCTGGCCCAGGAGATCGCGCGACACCTGATGGTGCCGCTCGGCCGCTCGGTCGTCGGCCGTTTCAGCGACGGTGAAGTCAATGTCGAGATCATGGAAAACGTGCGCGGTCGCGACGTGTTCCTGGTGCAGCCGACTTGTCCGCCGGTCAATGATCATCTGATGGAACTTTTGGTGATGGCTGACGCCTGCCGGCGCGCCTCGGCCAAAAGCGTCACGGCCGTCGTGCCGTACATGGGCTACTCGCGGCAAGATCGTCGCCCGCGCGCCACGCGTTCTGCCATCTCGGCCAAGTTGGTCGCCAACATGATGGCGGGCTCGGGCATCAGCCGTGTGCTCACCGTCGATCTGCACGCCGAGCAGATCCAGGGTTTCTTTGATATCCCGGTCGACAACGTCTACGCCTCGCCGGTCCTGCTCGGCGATGCCTGGCGGCAGGGCTACGCAAACATGATCGTGGTGTCGCCCGATGTCGGCGGCGTGGTGCGTGCGCGGGCACTTGCCAAGCGTCTCGATGACATCGAACTCGCCATCATCGACAAACGTCGCCCGCGACCCAATGAATCGAAGGTGATGAACATCATCGGCGAGGTCGCCGGCAAAACCTGCGTACTGATCGACGACATGGTCGATACCGCGGGTACGTTGTGTCTTGCCGCGCAGGCGCTCAAAGATGAGGGCGCGACCCGCGTGGTGGCCTACATCACCCATCCCATCCTCTCCGGCAAGGCCGTCGAGAGAATCAGCAATTCAGGGCTCGATGAGCTGGTGGTCACTGACACCATCCCGCTCACCGAGGCCGCAAGAACGTGCGGGCGGATCCGTCAGCTTACGGTGGCGGGCCTGCTCGGCGAGACGATACGGCGTATCAGGGACGAAGAGTCCGTGAGTTCGCTGTACGTCGATTGAGTCCGTTCTGGTCGCGGAACGGACATTTACCAACCAGGAGTCAAGTCAATGAAAATTTCGTTCGAACTCGCCGCGGATGTTCGCAGCGATGAGGGCAAGGGTGCGAGCCGCCGCCTTCGTCATGCGGGCAAAGTCCCGGCCATCCTCTACGGCGGCAAGCGCGATCCGCGTATGCTCTCGCTCAACCACGAAAAACTGATGACGCTGGTCGAGAACGAAAAGTTCTATTCGACCATCATTGGTCTGAAGGTCGGCGAAGAGACTCAGGCCGCCATCGTCAAAGATCTCCAGATGCACCCGGCGAAGCCGCAGGTGCTGCATCTCGATCTGCAGCGCGTGCTCGAGACGGAGAAAATCCGCATTCGCCTGCCGATCCACTTCAAGGGTGAATCGATCTCGCCGGGCGTGAAGACGCAGGGTGGTATCGTGTCGCACCGCATCGCGGACATCGAAGTGTCCTGCTTGCCGAAGGATCTGCCCGAAGAAATCGTGCTCGACTTGTCGCAGATGAAGCTCAACGAGTCGAAGTACATCTCCGATGTGCCGCTGCCCGCGGGCGTCGTGGCGACGGCCGTGACGCAGGGCAAAGATCAGGTGGTGGTTTCCGTCCACAGCCCGCGTGCCGAGGAGCCGGAAACTCCGGCAGCCGAGGCCGCAGCAGCGCCTGCGGCGGCTGCCGCAGCGCCTGCTGCTGCGGGCGATGCGAAGAAGGAAGAGCCCAAGAAGGAAGGCGCGAAGAAGTAATCGCGCTTTTCGGCGGGTCTCTTTCATCGAGACGCGAATGGAGGCCGCCTTCGTGGCGGCCTCCGTTTTTGCGGAGGTCGAGTGGCTGGCACAACCCTCAAGCTCATCGTGGGTCTTGGCAATCCGGGCGAAAAATACGCGCGGACCCGACACAATGCGGGCTTTTGGTTCGTCGATGAACTGGCGCGGCGGCACGGCGGAGTGTTTCGCGCCGAGAGCAAACATCTTGGTGAAGTCGCGCGTATTCGCATGACAGCCGACGGTGGCGCGACGCCCGAGCTTTGGTTGCTCAAGCCCACCACGTACATGAACAGGAGCGGTGGTTCCATTGCCTCGCTCGCGAATTTCTACAAAGTGTCGCCCGGCGAAGTTTTGGTGGCGCACGACGAACTCGATCTTCCCGTCGGTACTACTCGTTTGAAACTCGGTGGCGGACACGGCGGACACAATGGTTTGCGCGATACCATCGCCGCGATCGGCGCCGATTTTTGGCGACTGCGAGTCGGCATTGCGCATCCCGGGAACAAAGATTTGGTGCTCGACTACGTGCTGCAGCGCGCCTCGGCGGCGGACGAACGTGCCATTCAAAGCTCACTCGAGCGTGCCGCCGATGCCTTGCCCGTCATGCTAGGGCAGGGTGCCGAAAAAGCGATGAACCGTTTGCATACACAGGACTGAATCAAACATGGGAATCAAGTGCGGAATCGTCGGGCTGCCCAATGTCGGCAAGTCGACCCTGTTCAATGCGCTCACGCGCTCGGCGATCGCGGCAGAGAACTACCCTTTCTGCACCATCGATCCGAATGTCGGCATCGTCCCCGTGCCCGATCCGCGACTCGATCAGCTTGCGGCCATCGTGAAGCCCGAGCGCATCGTGCCGACCACGGTCGAGTTCGTCGATATCGCGGGTATCGTGAAGGGTGCTTCGACAGGCGAAGGCCTCGGTAACAAGTTTCTCGCCAATATTCGCGAGGTCGATGCCATTGCGCATGTGGTGCGTTGTTTCGTCAATGACGACATCGTGCACGTGTCGGGCAAGATCGATCCGCTCGACGATATCGAGACCATCAATACCGAGCTCGCGCTCGCCGACCTCGAAACCGCGGAGAAAGCGCTGCAGCGCGCCGAGAAAGCCGCCAAGGCGATGGACAAGGAAGCGATCAAGGCGCGCGACATCATCCGCCGCGTACGCGATGCGCTCAATGCCGGACAGCCCGCACGCGCCGTGTCGCTCGATGAGATCGAGCGGCCGATCGTGCGCGAGATGCAACTGCTGACATACAAGCCGGTGCTCTATGTGGCCAATGTTCAGGAGGGCGGCTTTGGCAACAACCCGATGCTCGATGCCGTGCGCAAACTCGCCGCCAGCGAGAACTCGCAGGTGGTCGCGGTGTGCGCAGCCATCGAAGCCGAGATCTCTCAGCTCGACGATGCCGACCGAGCGGAGTTTCTCAAAGATTTGGGGCTGGATGAGCCTGGTCTCAATCGCGTGATCCGGGCAGGCTATGCGCTGCTCGGGCTGCAAACCTATTTCACGGCCGGCGAAAAAGAGGTTCGCGCCTGGACCGTGAAAAAAGGCGCTTCAGCGCCACAGGCTGCGGGTGTCATTCATACCGATTTCGAGCGTGGCTTCATTCGCGCCGAAGTGATTGCCTTCGATGACTACGTCGCTCTGAAGGGCGAGCAAGGCGCCAAAGAATCCGGAAAACTGCGCCTCGAGGGGAAGGAGTACATCGTCCGCGAGGGCGATGTGATGCATTTTCGGTTCAACGTCTGACGTGGCTCACGCCGAACCGCACGCGCCAGGCGGTTGAAGCGAGCCAGGTCGAGTTCCAGCTCGACACCGCGCTCTGGCGCATTGCGGCCAGTACAGCGCGCATGCCGTTTCATGTTGTTTAGGCCGCTTGCATGACAGACGTGGGGCGATTGCGGCGTTCCGCTCGCCGCCGGCTGGGATGTCAGTCGCCTGGACCGGCGCGAGATGGTGCTGACGCTGGAGGAGTCCATCCGCCGCGGCAGGGTGGACGACCCGGAAGCTGCGCGAATCAGGCCGCTTGCAGCGCATCGGCCCTGACAAGGGTGGCCACTGGCAGCTGATCGAGTGAGTAGCCATGCTCAACGGATCCACCGTCGCGCATCAACCCTCGACCTTCTCCTGCAGCCACACCTTGATCAGCGACTGGTAGGGCACATCGCGCGCGTTGGCCGCCGCCTTGATGGCATCGAGCAGGTGCTGCGGCAGGCGCAGCGAGATGGTTTTCGTCGACGGCTTCAGGTTGGGCAGCACTACACGCTGCGCCTTCGCCCAGTCGAGATGCTGGGTGGAGTCGCGACCTTCGGTTTCCCAGTACGCGCGCTCCTGCGCCTCGGTCGTGAACCTGGGCAGCGGCTTAGCGGGCTTGGTCATAGACGCTCCTTTCCTTTCGGTGCATGTCGCGCGCCGAGATCACCCGGATCAGGGTGCCATCACCGCGCAGCGTGAAGGTGATGTGCAGCGCACGCCCATCGAGCGTTTTGCCGAGGGCGTGGAAGCGCGCCTCCTGGTCGCGGTGCCGCAGGTCTTCCAGCATCAGCAGGGGCTGGTTGAAGAAGACCTCTTCGGCCTCGGCCTGCGCCACGCCGTACTTGTCGTTCTTGCGGGCGTTACCGTCATCCCAGTCGAAGCCGATGATGCGCGCGAGATCGATCATTCGTGTACATTATCATCATATACACGCATCTGTGAATCCGTCGTCCGCCGGGTGCTCCCTGCGTTGCGGGAAGTCCATCACACGCAGCCCGATGTTCAGCGGGTACGGTCAGTGGGTACGATTTTGTCAGGTTCGAAAAACAGTAAGCAGATCATTGCCGTGCGTCACCACTCACGCTTCAATGTCTGAGTGTTTTTGATCAGACGCGGCGTGGCAAACAGGCTTGCCCTAGATCAACCCTAACGGCAGCTCGGTGGTGTTCTTGGTCTCCTCGATCACGATGCGCGAGTCGATCGACTGCACACCCTGAATCTGGGCGAGCTTGCCTTGCACGAAGCTGTCGTATTCCTCCACGGTGCGCGTGGCGACCAGCAGGATGAAGTCGATATCGCCCATCACCAGAAAGCACTGCAGCACTTCCGGAAAACTCACCACTCGCTGTTTGAACTTGGGCAAGGACTGCCAGCCGTGGCTTGCGAGCTTCACATTGACCACCACCAGAACGTCTAGCCCCAGTTTCTTGCGGGCGAGGCGCGCGACACGGCCCTGGATCACTCCGGCCTCCTCAAGTTGATTGACTCGTCGCCAGCAGGGCGACTGCGAGAGCCCCACACGCTCGGCGAGCTCGGTGCTCGAGACGCTGGCGTCTTGCTGCAGAGCCTTGAGGATGGCGATATCCTGCTTATCGAGTTTCATGGATAAACGTCTCCAGTTATCTGTAGTTGGAGAATAATCTATTCGTAGCCTGCCGCGCTCTCGGCCCCGCTTAGCCGCCCGGCCAATACCGGGCTGCCTTATGCTCTACCGCTATGTCAGTCTCAAAACTGCATGTGCCTGCAGTGCCAGCGCGGCCGGGCGAACAGCCTGACTTCAGTTACGTGCGGCTATCCGCCGCGGGCGAAGTGCCGAGACCCGATCCGACGGTGGCTGTCGGTGAAACCGCTTCACTCGCCGAATCTTTGGTGTGCGTCCTCGATGACTCGGGGCAGGCGCTCGGCCCGTGGAACCCGAAACTCGACACTGAACAACTTTTGAAGGGTCTGCGGTTGATGCTGCTCACGCGGCTCTTTGATGAGCGCATGCAACGGACGCAGCGGCAGGGTCGAATCACGTTCTACGTTCGTTCGCTGGGAGAAGAAGCCGTTTCCGTCGCAGCGGCCATGGCGTTGAGCGATCGCGACATGTTGTTCCCGTCATATCGCAATCAGGGTCTGCATGTGGCCCGCGGCATGTCGCTCGTCGATCTCATGTGTCAGCTGCTTTCGAATTCGCGTGATATGTGTCTCGGTCGCCAGTTGCCGGTCATGTACCACTCGGTGCCCCGTCGACTGTTCTCGATCTCCGGCAACCTCGCGACCCAGTTTCCGCAGGCCGTGGGTTGGGCGATGGCGGCGGCGATCAAGGGCGAGTCGGATATCGCGGCGGCCTGGACTGGCGAGGGCAGTACGGCCGCCGCCGATTTTCATCATGCGCTTACCTTCGCCAAAGTTTATCGGGCGCCGGTGATCCTCAATGTGGTCAACAACCAGTGGGCGATCTCCACCTTCCAGGGTTATGCCGGCGGCGAGCAAAGATCATTTGCAGCGCGCGGCCCCGGAATCGGTCTCGCCGGTTTACGCGTCGATGGCAATGATTTTTTGGCGGTGCATGCCGCGACAGCATGGGCCGCAGAACGTGCGCGCGCCGGGTATGGCGCGACGGTGCTCGAGCTTGTGACCTACCGCGCCGGGGCGCATTCGACGAGCGATGATCCGGCTCGCTATCGATCACGCGAGGAGGCCGAGCAATGGCCACTTGGCGATCCCATCGATCGACTCGCTCAGCATCTCGAGCGCGAGGGTGCGTGGGATGCAGCGCGACACGCCGCGCTCGCCGCTGAACTCGAACAAGAAGTCGCTGCGGCATGGCGCGAAGCCATCTCCCACGGCACGCTTACTGAAGGTCCGAAGCTCGATCCAGCGTTGATGTTCGAAGATGTGTTCAAAGAACTGCCCGCGCACTTGCGCGAGCAGCGCGACGAGTTGCTCGCCGAAATTTCGGCCCTGGAGTAAGCCCCATGCCCTCCATGAACATGGTGCAAGCCCTCAATTCGGCGATGGACGTCATGTTGCAGCGCGACCCGCGGGTGGTCGTGCTCGGCGAAGACGTCGGCTATTTTGGTGGCGTCTTTCGCGTCACCGATGGTCTGCAAAAGCAACATGGCGCGCACCGCGTGCTCGATACGCCGATCGCCGAGGGTGGCATCGTCGGCGCCTCAGTCGGCATGTGCGCGAACGGCCTGCGTCCTGTCGCCGAGATTCAGTTCGCCGACTACATCTATCCCGCCTACGATCAGATCGTGAGCGAGGTCGCGCGTTTGCGATATCGCAGCGCTGCAGCGTTCACCGCGCCGCTCACCATTCGCACGCCCTGCGGTGGCGGCATTCGTGGTGGACAGACCCATTCGCAAAGTCCCGAAGGTGTTTTCGCGCACGTGAGCGGCATCAAGACCGTGATGCCCTCCAACCCTCACGATGCCAAGGGCATGTTGATCGCCGCCATCGAGGACGACGATCCGGTCATATTCTTTGAGCCAAAGCGGATCTACAACGGGCCTTTCGATGGCGAGCCCGACAAGCCGGCCGAATCCTGGGCCGGTCATCCGCAGGCTGAAGTTCCCGAGGGTTACTACACCGTGCCGCTCGGGCAGGCGGCGATCACGCGCGCGGGCAGCGCGCTCAGCGTGATTACCTACGGCACCATGGTTCATGTCTGCCTTGCTGCGGTGCAGGCACTCGGACTCGATGCCGAAGTGGTCGACGTGCGCAGCATGATGCCGCTCGACATCGACACGATCGCAGCTTCGGTCAGCAAAACGGGTCGTTGTCTCATTGTCCATGAGGCGACGCGTTTCGGCGGCTTCGGCGCTGAGTTGTCGGCGTCAATTCAAGAGCGCTGCTTTTGGCATCTCGAGGCACCGATCATGCGTGTCGCGGGTTGGGACACACCCTATCCGCACGCCTTCGAGTGGGGGTATTTTCCGGGCAAGCGTCGCGTCATGAATGCGCTACGCAAATTGGTCGGCGAGGCGGCGTGAAGCGGCACAGCATGCGTCTGCCTGATCTCGGCGAGGGCACGGTGTCGGCCGAGGTGATCGCCTGGAAGGTGGCACCAGGCGATCACATTAAAGAAGACGCGCCGCTCGTCGAGATGTCGACGGAAAAAGCGGTGGTCGAGGTTCCCTCGCCCGTTTCGGGTCGCGTGATATCTTTGAATGGTCAACCGGGCGATGTGATCGCCGTGGGTGCGGAGCTCGCGGTGTTCGAGGTCGACGATGGTGCGACCCCAAGCGTCGGAACGATCATAGAGTCGAAGGATACGCACAGCGCGTCGCAGGCGCGAGCAGCAACAGCGCCGACGGCACCGAAACCCGCGATCCCGAAACCCCAGACCCCAAACACCACAGCATTGAGCGGGCGGGTGATGGCATCACCCGCAACGCGTCGACGCGCCTTCGAGGCGGGCATCGATCTTGCGATGGTGCGCGGTTCGGGCCCGCAGGGCCGCATTCTGGCGCTGGATATCGAGCGGGCTCGTACCGCCGGGCCGGGAATCACCGAGATCCCGGTGATCGGTGTGCGTCGCTTGATCGCGCAACGCATGGCCGAGGCCAAACGCGTTGCGCCACATTTTGCCTACGTGGAAGAGGTCGATGTCACCCTGCTTGAGGCATTGCGCGAGCGCCTCAATGCAACCGACGGATCGGGGGCAACGCGAGCGCCCGGAGCGCCATCGCTGACTTACCTGCCGTTCATCGTGGCTGCATTGGCGCAGGTATTAAAAGATTTTCCGCAGTGCAACGCGCACTACGACGAGAAGCGCAATGTCATCCTGCGATTTGCCGCCGTGCACGCCGGCATCGCCACCCAGACGGCAGACGGTCTGAAGGTGCCGGTGGTGCGCGATGTGGCGAAACATGATTTGCAGAGTCTTGCTGCAGAAATCCGCCGAGTGAGTGATGCCGCGCGCAGTGGTCGTGCCAAGCGCGATGAGCTCGTGGGCTCGACCATCACGGTCACCAGCCTCGGCAAACTGGGCGGTATCGTCTCGACGCCCATCCTCAACTTGCCGGAGGTGGCGATCATCGGCATCAACAAGGCGGTCGAGCGTGTGGTGGCGCGCGATGGCGCAATGACAATCCGCCGGATGATGAACCTGTCGTCGTCTTTCGATCACCGTTTCGTCGACGGCTTTGATGCCGCGGCGATGATCCAGGCGCTCAAAGAAAAACTGGAGCATCCGGCAGATATCTTCGGGTAGCCGCTCACGGCTTGTAGAGCAAGCCTACCGTGGACGCGGCGCGCGCGAGTCTAGCATCGAGCGAGGCTAGCGGCAGTGCAAGTCGAATCGCGAGTTCAAGATATGCCGCATCGTACGCTGAGAGCGCATGACGTCTTGCGAGGTCAAGAACAGGCCCTAGCGCGAGTATGTTGGTGTCGTGGTCTGCTCGGATGGGTAGCACGCGCAGCATGGCGAGAAACATCTCGAGGCGCGGCGCCTCGATAATGCCTTGCGACTCACTGCGTGCCACCACGTTCGCAACTTCAAGCAAGCCGATAGCCGGCATATACGCTTCAGCTGCGGGGTCACGCAGGTTGTCTAGCGCGGTAAATGCCAGTTCGACCCCGACGCTGCTCGGTTCACGCAGCAGCCAAGTCAGCACAACCGAGGCATCGACAATGATTTTCACTCTCTCCCTTCCTCGATCCATTCTTTGATGGGTACATCCTCGTGCAGAGGGTTGCTGCGGGTGAATGCGAGAAACCGGTCGATCGCTGCTGAAACCTCGCCCGTTGCTCGGTCCTGGGTGGGGACCAGATCTGCAATGGGTCGGCCGCGATGGGTAATGCGAAAGCGTGCGCCCGCTTCGACTTGTCGGAGCAGTTCCGGTAGTCGGGTCTTTGCGTCGTAGGCACCGATTTCGGTTAACACGAGATCTGATTTCATCAGACCAGTCTACCGACTGGTGGACTCAGGTCAACAGACGGTAGAGCCGGTGCTGAGGCATTATTGATACCGTTGATCAACAACGTGCGGAGCAGTCGACGATGACCGGAAACCCCCAGAGCGCGCCCTTTGGCAGCATCCTCAGCGAGACCATGGCCATCGCTTGGTACCGAGACGGCGCTTGGTCGCCCATGGATCTCTGCAAGACGGCGCCGCTGCAGATCCATCCGGCCGCGCATGTCCTGCATTACGGCAGCGCTTGCTTCGAGGGTTTCAAGGCATATCGACATGCCGACGGCTCGGTCCACGTGTTCCGAATGGCGCGCCACATCGAGCGCATGCGCCGCAGTGCGCAGGCCCTGATCCTGCCGGAGCCTGATCCCGCCTTGCTGGCCTCGATGGTGAATTCTTTGATCGATCGCGTGCGAGCCGATGTGCCCGAGGCGCCGGGGGCGCTTTATCTCAGGCCGTTGCTTTTTGGCACGATGGCCAATATCGGCGCCGCCGCGACCCCGTCCAACGAAGCCTGTCTCATCGTGCTCGCGAGTCCTGTGTGGGATTACTTTGCCGGCGGTGTTCGCCCACTCAAAATTTTGGTCGAAGAACAAGCCCAGCGCTGCGCACCGCATCTCGGCATGGTGAAGACCGGCGGCAACTACGCCGCTGCGATGGGCCCGACGCTCGCGGCTCGCAAGGCCTTCGGCATCGACCAGGTGCTGTTCTGTCCGGGTGGCGAAGTACAAGAAACCGGCGCCTCCAATTTCTTGCTCATTCGCCCTGGCCATATTTTGACGCGCAGTCTCGACAGCAGCTTCTTGCACGGCGTGACGCGCGACTCGCTGCTCACCATCGCTCGCGATCTCGGGTTTCGCATCGAGGAGCGCGTGTTCAACGTCGATGAAATGATGGACTGGACTCGAACCGGTGAGGCTGCGCTCTCGGGTACGGCTGCCGTGCTCTCCGGGGTTGGCACGCTGGTGCGCAAGGGTAGCGAGCACAAGGTGGCCGACGGTCAGGTTGGCCCCGAGACGCTGCGTCTGCGGGCCGCTTTGGTCGCCGTGCAGCAGGGCCAAGCACCCGATCCGCATGGCTGGCTGACCCGGGTCTGACCTGCCTTGACAGTGCAAGGGGCGCCGCCCAAACTTCCGCGCCCCGAAAATCGGCTTGGAAAGGTAGCTCAGCTGGTTAGAGCACGGCACTCATAATGCCGGGGTCGAGGGTTCGAGTCCCTCCCTTTCCACCAAATTTCCATCCAAGAGCGTCCAGAGAAGTGCAGAAATTGCTGATTTTAAAGGGATTTAGTATAGACAGGCGTCCGCAGTAGTCTGTTGACATCCGGGGGTATCCGGAGCATTGTGGGGGTAGATCTGGGGGTACGGCGGTACTCCCGCAGCGGAGATACCCCCAATGCTGACAGATAAAGCCATCCGCGCTTTGAAGCCCAACGAGAAGCCCTACAAGGTCTCGGACGGCCTTGGTCTCTACCTCTCGGTGCAGCCGAACGGCAGCCGCCTTTGGCGACTTAAGTATCGTTTTGCGGGCAAGGAAAAACTCGCCGCCCTCGGTGCGTACCCCGAGACCGGATTGGCGGACGCCCGTGCGAGACGCGACGAACTGCGCAGGCTTCATGCCGGCGGCATCGATCCGGTCGCGCATCGCCGGGCGGCGGACGAGGCGAGGGTGGCTGCCGCCGAGAACTCATTCAAGGTGGTGGCCGACGAGTGGTTCGAGAAAAAGTCTCCTGGCTGGGTTCCCAAGCATGCCGCCAAGATCATCGAGCGACTGAAGCGCGACGTTTACCCGTGGTTGGGAACGCGACCCATCGCCGAGGTTACTGCGCCGGAGGTGTTGGCGGCGCTGCATCGCATCGAGGAGCGCGGGGCGGTCGAGACTGCGCATCGCGCCCATGGCGATATCTCTGCCATCTTTCGTTACGCCATCGCTACGAGCCGTGCCGTGAGCGATCCGTGTCGCGACCTTCGTGGCGCCTTGTCGCCTCGAAAGGAAAAGCATCTCGCGGCGATCACCGATCCTAAAAAGATTCCGGAATTGTTAAACGCACTTCATGGGTACCAAGGCGGGTTGGTGGTGCGCTGCGCTTTGCGTCTCGCGCCGCTCGTATTTGTGCGTCCTGGAGAACTGCGCTCGGCGCGGTGGGCCCATATTGATTTAGAGGCCGCCGAGTGGCGCTTTATCGCTTCCAAGACCAAGCAGCCCCATATCGTGCCGCTGGCGTTACAGGCCATCACCATCCTTCGCGAACTGCATCCGCTAACGGGTCATCGCGAGTTCGTGTTTCCCGGCGAGAGATCGCCGCTGCGACCGATGAGCGAGAACACCGTCAATGCCGCACTTCGAACGCTCGGCATTCCCAAGGAGCAAATGACGGGTCACGGATTCCGGGCGATGGCTCGGACGGTGCTTGAGGAAAATCTCAAGTTCGCTGCGCATTTGATTGAGGCGCAACTCGCACATGCTGTGCGCGATGCCAACGGTCGCGCCTATAACCGTACAACTCACTTGGAAGAGCGTCGCGTGATGATGCAGCGGTGGGCAGACTACCTTGATGCTTTGCGGCAGCCGAATGTAACGCCGATAGTGCGTTCCGCTTGACGCGCCATGCCATCTCCTAAGAACAGGCTGCGGGTTGCTGTGCGCAAGGGTAAGCAACAGATAAAGCAGAAAACTCCATTACGGGAGCGGCGAAGGCCGCGAGTTGACGAGCGCGTACCCAGCTCTGATCAAGAGAAGAACGATTTACGCCTTTTATTTGATCTCAAAGAAGCATGTGACCAAGCGAGAGCGAACGACGAGCGAACTCCGTCTATGAGGTCACTTGTATTCTCACTTGTGGCGGATTCCGCAGCGCGAAATAGAGGCTCCTTGGAAGACCAACAGTTTCGCCATCTGACGGATAGACGAAAGACTGAGGCCACCCTTGCGCGGATGCGCCGGCTATGGAGGGCGAAGTACGGCGAATGGTAGGTGGTAAACCGGCGAGTTCCCCGATGACCTATTTTTCGTCGCACGCATTCAAATGACACAGTATTAAACTGGACTTACGCTGCCTCGGACCGATAGCTTCCGAGGATTTGCAACAATGTTTCGAGTCATTCGACTGTGTTGCCTGCAAAGTCGTACAGGCCTCAGCCGCTCCACGATTTATTCCAAGCTGCGACAGAGCGCAACTAGACCGCAGGATTACGATCCAACTTTCCCGCAGCCCGTGAAGCTTGGCTCTCGTGCCGTTGGTTGGCGCGAGGACGAAGTAGACGCGTGGCTTCAGGCGCAAGCTGCGAAGCGAGTTTCATCATGAGCGCCGCTGAAAAACTGCTCGCTCGCCTCGACGGCTTGCAAGGCCATGATGGACGTTGGCGCGCTCGATGTCCGGCTCACGACTCGCAAGGTAGATCGCTATCGGTCGCGGACCGCGAAGGTACTTTGCTGATTAACTGCTTCGGCGGGTGCGACGTTGGTTCGGTGCTTGCCGCAGTGGGCCTGCGATTCCGAGATCTCTACGACCGACCGCTCGATCACGAGCGCAAACCGACGCGTCAGGAGTGGCACGTCCGAAATGCAGTGGCCGCACTAGCTCATGAGTCGCGAATTTTGGTAATCGCCTCAAGCGATCTTGCCGATGGACGGCGACTGTCCGACGAGGACGTTTGTCGACTAGCGGTAGCCGCTGGCCGGATCTCTTCAGCCTATGGGCGGCTCTATGGCCCTTGATCAACGCG
>Ga0194116_10003229_pt1 | contig 19880 bp, 14 predicted proteins | sample TA2MahsurfametaG_4_FD_148617 | JGI IMG/M metagenome (GOLD analysis project Ga0194116, IMG submission 148617) | Freshwater microbial communities from Lake Tanganyika, Tanzania - TA2015008 Mahale S9 surface | ecosystem: Environmental > Aquatic > Freshwater > Lake | place: Tanzania: Lake...
AAGTTAGTGGAAGACGCAATATCATCCGCGCCCTGCAGAGTCGACAGATCGGTCGAGGTATTCGCAGAGTTTGTCGAATAGGCCTCGGAGACCGCAACCGACGAGTTAAACGCCGAAGCAACGGTGCCGAAAGTTGCATCGCTTGACAGAGCAGACAAAGCGGTCATCGCATCGGAGATCACCACACCACGACTAGCGGTGGTGGACGCATTAAATTGCGCTGTCAGGTATGCGACACCAGCGGTGTATGCGGTGCCGGTAAGCCCCAGGTTAGTACAAACCGTAACGGCGAGCTGAGCATTAGATTGCGAAGCGAAGTTCGTTGCTAACGCATTAACGGTTGCATTGATGCCATTTGCGTTTGCATAAGAAAGGAAGTTTTGAAGATAGGTGTAGCCAGGAGCAGCGTCGTACAAAGCTTTAACGACACGGCACAGCACGGTGGTATTAGTGGCTAGCAACGGAATCGATGACATTTCTTTTTACCTTTCAAATTGAATAAATCGACTTCACGAAACTCTCGCTTCTTAGCAGTCAGCCAAACACTCTGCGCAGAAACGTGCTTGGCTGAATACAGAAACGTCCCGACCCACTTTGGACCAGATGGCTGGAGTATAGATAGGTCTGGGAGGGGCCTTGTGTGACAAAAGTCACAAAGTGGGACTAAACCCCGAAAGATGTCTAGCCGATAAACAACCGAGCCAACAGCCCGCGCCAGGCGCTAATCAACCCGAAACTCAGCGCCCAGGCTAAAAAGGCTGGATTCCAGAGCGAAAAATGCAATGTTGCTTTTCTGCAACTTTCGCTCAAATCGACCAAATAAGGTCAGACCAGACTTTGGCATCTCTGCACTGATTTGTAGGCCTAAAGTCTGGCCATTCATCCAGCGTCGGGACCCGAAGTCTAACAAATCAGAGTAGCCCTCTTGGTCCCGGGCCCGATCGAGCCTTAAGTAGCCTAGCCAATTGATGCCAGCCGCCATAAAGTCTGGCAGCCAGGCCCCAAAAAGCTCTCTGTAGGGCCGCGCCGACTGCATCGACAGGGTAAGGCCAGACCTCTGGATATCCCCGCCAAGGCGGCCGCCCCGAGCCTGGTCCTTTAGACTAAAAAGATCAAACCCATAACGAACATCGAAATTTCTGCATCCGAATGAATAGTTAGCGCCCACTATGTCACTATTATTGGTCGGATTCTCGTTAAACCGTCGGCCCTCAAGCCAAAAGCCCGGGGAGCTTGCGCAGCGGGTACCCAAAGACAGCAACCCCGACAGGCCCTGCGGCCGGCCATGCTCAAACACCCAGGAGCCGCCTAATGATTGGGCAGCCAAAAGTGCCCGGCCCCCGTATCCGTATTGGCCTATAGAAGCCCATAAACGGTCCGGCAGGCCTCCCGGTGACAATCCGATAGCCTGTGTATCAAAACCGAGATGGGCCTCGGCAGCCTGGGTAGAAAACGCACTTCCTCCAACCATGGGCTGCCGCGCTTGGCCAACAATCCGAATGTCGCCGATGGGCTCAATTCCGCGGGCAATTTTGCTTGCCCACTGGCCATAACTGGTAAGCACCGCCCCAGAGCGCGCAAGCTCCGAGGGGTCAAGCTGAAACACATAGTCTCCGGTTGGAAACGTTAACGCGACCTCGCCGTTACGGGGCCGATTATTGAGGTTGGATTCATATCCAAATGAAGCGCCGACGACAGTCCTGCCCCGCAAAAAACGCAATTGAGGTTTTGTTGGTGTATCCATCCACGCAATCAACTGACTGCGAAGCCCTGGCGGAATATCTGGCCTCTCTAAGACCTGTGTGATTAATTCGCGGGCTAAAAAATCTTGGCCCGATAGCCGCGCAGTCCAGGCGTAGTCCATTAGCGCTGCGGGCGACTCGGGATCAATCATCGCGCGCCGCTCTGCCCAAATTGCAGCTGTCGTGATATCACCAAGCGCTAAAGCAACGCGCACACGTTGCTCTAAAAAATCAGATTCATCAAGACACGCCTCAGGCACGGTGGAAAAAAGCTGATTAAGTTCTCGCAGCTTTGCACTTGAGAGCTTTTCAATCGGAATTAATTGTGTATACGCCGGGCATTTCGCCTCGGGCTCTGCAGCCTGTGCTGAGCCCATCGCAAAAGCGATCAATAAGGCGAAAGCTGCCCTCGGCACCAAGCGTAGATCGCCGCGCAAAAACAAAGAGGAAAAAGAAACCAAAACCAACGACCTTAACGTCGCCAGTTTGTCGTGCCCATCAAGATCGATCGAGATGCAGGCTGCTCAAAAAAATAACCTGCTTCGGTTGCATTGCTTGTTACCGCGCCGGCCACTCTCGCGCCAGTAGCAGAACTATCGGATACGAATACGCCGGGCGCAAGCGGGGATGTGGTTACAACGCCTGAAGCCTGAACCGAAAATGCACCTACCCGCGGGTGATTGCCGGACAACTCAGTTGAAAACCGCTTATCGGAAAAATTAATCGTCAGTGATCCACTATCAATCTGACCGGGCTCCTGGGTTAGCGCCCCAATCCAATGCACTTGGCCGGATTGCAAGGCAAGCCTTGCAGAGCCTTTATCCGGCAGCACAAATGGTGACTCAGCGATCCGATGCAGGCTCACATAGCGATTGCCGACAGTCACTTCACGCCCATTAATTGCCTCGAGATAAGCAAGCGTTGCGTCATTTGACCAGGCTGCGCCGTACCACCGCCCCCAGACTAGTTTTGATGGGGCGCTGCCGGCTGAGGGCAGACTTACGGTGCTGCCGTCATCAAGCGCTTTTCCTGCCGTAGAGCTTGCGACACTATCTGCAACAACGGCACTACCCGATGAACTCACCGATGGGGTAACCGCGGCAGCTACCCGCTCTGTGCTCAGCGCCGGCTGGGGCAATGGCGTGCTGGCAACCAGCTTCACGCTGCCCTCGGGCAAGGCCAAGGGCCGCTCTGCGGCTGCCGAGACAAACGCAGCAACGCCATTATTTACGCCAGCTTTCAACTCAAGGCTCTGGGCCCCAGAGCAAGGACCAAAGCCGCCTCGGGCGCAGCTATCACTAAACTGAGAAACCACTACCGCGCCCGAATTAACACTTACCAAAGATTCATTACGAGAGGAAAAAACCGAAAAATCTGTGCCCCGGACACCAAGCGCGGCCACAGGGGTGTTCAGACGAAAGTTTTCTCTTGCGGCCTTGCCTGCCGCCCCCGTAATCGCGCGGGCCGTGCCTTCTTCGAGCTCAAACTTAACCCGAGAGGAGGCGGGCTGATCCTTATTAAACTGGTATTCCGTCACCTTCAGTGAGCTGGAAGGCCGAAGGCTCACCAGGGCGCCATCAATAAATCGCAGATGCAGATGTCCATTGGCGGAGGTCTCAATTTTGGTTCCTACCGAGATCGTGTCGCCCCGGCGGATCGGCTTTGAGACGCCATAGCGGGTCTGTTGAGCCATGCCCACCAAAAGCGTAACCTGCCCAACGCCCGACTCAGAGGCCCGGCCACTGGATGGCGCTAAAGCGCAACTGAGAGCGAAAAAGGCTACCGAGAAGAAAAAGCCGAAGCTTCGGCCTGGATATACTGACATTCGGGTAAGTTCCTAAGTTGACTGAATCATATTTTTCTAATGGTCTCAGAAAGTGTGACAAAAGTCACAAATCATGCATTGCTTCCAGGAGCTTCCGATAGCGATGCGGTTTTCTCCGCCCAGGAGGTCTCGAAAACCTACAGCCTAACCCGCTCGCCAATCCGGCGGCTCGCTGAAAACCTCTTCGCAAGGCCGCCCCGAGAGTCAAAAGAGGCCTTGGCCCCCATCACCTTGCGGCTTGCGCCGGGGCAGAGCGTCGGGCTTATCGGAAAAAACGGTGCCGGGAAAAGCACACTGCTTCAGATCGCAGCCGGAGTTATTGCGCCAAGCCGTGGGATCGTAAAAAAAACGGGCCGCATCGCCGCGCTGCTTGAGCTCGGCGCAGGGCTTTTACCTGACCTAACAGGCCGAGAAAATATCCGCTTTGCCGGGCCACTTTGGGGGCTCACGGCAAAAGAAATCGAATCCGATCTACCCAAAATCATCGCGTTTTCTGAGCTCGGCAACGCGATTGATCTTCCGCTTCGCACATACTCCAGCGGCATGGTGGTGCGGCTTGCGTTTTCTATGGCCACAGCCACTCAGCCGGCCTTGTTAATCATTGATGAGGCGCTCTCCGTCGGCGATGGTGTATTTGCGCAAAAGTCGTTTGACCGGATTATGGAGCTCAAAAAACAAGGCACATCGCTTCTGTTTTGCTCACACTCCCTTTATCAAGTCGAGATGCTCTGCGAGCAGGCGATATGGCTTCACGAGGGCAGATGCATGCAAATGGCAGATGCGGCCAGTGTCTGTCGGGCCTATCGCAACTTTCTTGATAGGCCCCAAGGCACTCAAGCAGGCCCAGCGAGTCTTACGCTAATCAATACGCAGGCTGGCACGCCGGCCAATAAACAAAAAGCTCTCGAATCCGCCGCGCCGAGTATCGAATCAATTACTTTACTTAGGAATAACGCACTTATCGGTAATGTAGCGCATGCGCCTGAAGTTTTTATTAGCCGACAAGATGATCTGGCCATCCGGATTCAGATCCGACACCCCCAAGTGAACTCGGGGTCTGCGCAGCTGGCTATCTTGATTAAAGATGACGCAAACCGCGTAATCAGCAGTCTTTCGACATTAAATGATGGCTTTACTGTTAGCACAGCCAATCACGCGGGTTTACTTGAGCAAACAGAACTTACCTTGACATTTAAATCGCTCAGCCTTTTAAAGGGCCAATACCGAATCGATGTGATTTTGATGTGCGATCGGGCGATTCGGTTTATCGAAACCATCGCAGATGCGCTGAGCTTTGAAGTCACGCAAACCGATAAAGAAATTGGGGTCGTAAGCCTGCCACACGAGTGGACACAGCGATGAATGCCCACGAAGTGGCGCTTCTGGATTCTGCAAAACGCCAGCGGCAACTTTTTAAAACACTTCGGCAGCGCTATTGGTTTGATCGTCTAACGGATCTTAAGCCCACACGATTTGGCATTGGAGACCCCATACGCCGCCACGAGATGCTCATGCGCTGGGCGATTGGCCAGGGCCCGGGGCTTGCGCTTGAGGCTAGTTTTCTTGACCAAGTTCACCAGCAGATGCGCCTTTGCAAGCCGCTTTTGGATGCGGGTATTCATTTTGAAGAATTGATTGTCTTGCGCCAGCAGTCCCATGCGCTTTCTCTTACTCTGCCGGTGCTTTATCCGGAGATTAGAACACTTGCTCGCAGGTGGGCGACCCACTTTGTTGAAATCTCTGAAGAGCATAAGAACCAAATCAACAGCCTCATTCGCGGTGGCGGGCTCGTGCTAACGGGTCATAGTTTTTTTCATAATGCACTCGGTGCTGTTCTGGGAATTTTAGGCTGCCGGGTCTATGGCGTAGCCGCACCGATGGGCGAAGGCTCAGACTGGCCAGTTGTAAGCCCAATCATCAAAGCGATTAACAATGGCTCGGAGCAGCTTTTCGGCGGCGGAAGATATCTCTACACCAATCAGCCTAAAGACCTGATCATTAGCATCTCTAAAGCGATGGGTGATTGCAGCACTGTTGTGGGGCTACTGGATCACGGAGCCCCACAGAGCCGATCGCGGGTTGACATACTGGGATGGGACTTTGGGCTGCAGTACTCCTTAATTGCCCGATGGGCGAATGCGGAAAATCCCATTTACTTTGCGATGCTTTGGCCGGTACTTCAGCAAGATGGTTTGAGTATTTCTCCGAAATTACAACTCCACATTGAAACGTTAAAGCCAGCAGGATCTCGCGTAGTACCAAAAGAAGTTTTAAATCGCTACGCGGGGCAACTCACTCAATGGGCTGGTCATGCACCGTGGGCCTGGCAGGGATTTCGATGGACAGAGTGCTTTCAAAGAGTTGCAAATGACAAATAAGCCAATCTTCAAAGCCCTACGATATAGCGCATAGCGATGATGAAGTCTTTTGCCAAACGCCTATTAAAGGGGCTACATCTGGAGCACTACGCGCGCCATATGTGGCAATCCCACCAGGCCTATCGGGCATCAATTGCTTACGAAAAAAAGCGCATCCAAGACTCCTTAGAAATCGAAGCGCTCTGCGAATCTGATAACAACGCAAAACTGCATATTGGGGCTGGATTTAATATTCTTACCGGGTGGATTAATACCGATGCCCACCCCATCCACCCTGACTGCCGGGTGATGGATGCTGCTCGCCAACTGCCAATTGGTGATCAGCGACTCGACTACATTTTTTGTGAGCATCTCATTGAACATCTCTCTCATGCTCAAGGGGTGCAGCTTCTTGCTGAGTCCTATCGATGCCTAAGGCCCAAAGGGATTTTGCGAATCGCGACACCAAAGCTGGATCACTATCTCGCGCTTTTTCAGGAAGATGCTCAGGCAAACGAATTCTTAGCCCGATACGAGAGCCTGCTAGCCGACCCGCCCATGACAGCAACCAAAGCGCTTAACCATGCGGTACGCGATTGGGGCCATCAATTTTTGTGGTCCGACGGGGAGCTTCGGGCCGCCTTACATGCGGCTGGCTTTAAAGATATTCGCAGCCAGATGATCGGACAGTCTGAATATGCTGCCCTGCGGGGGTTGGAGCGGCACCAGGAGACCGTGGATCATGAGGTCAACCGATTGGAAACAATGGTGCTGGAGGCGGCTAAGCCTTAGGCGGCAAAACCCTGTTTTGGGCTAAAGCTTTATGCTTGCACCTTCGCCCAGCCAATCGTGGCGCAATCGATTAAAACCCCAGCAACGACCCAAACGATGCAGCCTGATGTTTCTGTAGTGACCCGCTATAGCCGGCAAGACACCCTTGCCCGAGCGCTGCAGTCCCTTGTCAGTCAAAGAAAAGACCAACTTCAGCCGTCGCTAGAACTGATCTTGGTCGATGCGCTTGGCGGGGGGATCCAGCCTAGCGTGCCCGAGGACATTGGCAAGGTCCAGTGGGTCTCTACCGGCACGCCGATGAGCCGTCCGGTAGCACTTGCTGCGGGGATCGCTGCCGCGCTCGGTGAGTTTTGCATTGTCTTGGATGACGATGATTGGTTTGATTCGCCGCACCTGCAAAAACTTTTTTTTGGCCTTCGTGCCGCCCGCGCCAGTAATTCGAATGTCGTTGCAGCTACAACCGGCGTACGACTGATTGACCATGAAGGAAATATTTATCGCATCTGGGATCGGCCGATACGGCGTGAGCAGATGCTGGTTGTGAATTGGCTTCCACCCCAAGGGCTTTTATTTCACACTAAAACTGCCCAAACCAAATGCCAAGTCGATGCAACACTGAATCTTTTTGAGGACTGGGATCTCTGGCTGCAGTTACTGCAACAAGGATCGTTTATTCACCTTCCCGGGGTAACGGCGAATTACCTATTCAATCCCCAGGGCTCCGGTGTGCACGATCCGGAAAAACAATCCATGGCGTTGCTGGAGATGCAACAAAAGTGGGTTAATGTTTTTCCCACGCACTTCTCTGAGCGTATTCGACTAAGCCTTGAGCAATCCGATGCCCTGCGAATCGCACATAAGACTCTAAATCAAGTTGAAGCAGATTTTGATCGCCTTAGCCTGGAATATCGTCTGCTGCTGACAAGCCGCTCCTGGAAAATTACCTCTCCTCTACGGTCGCTAAGCATCAAAATCAAAAAATTCCGGGATTACGCTCAAATGGCGCTCACTTTGGTTCGCGAGGCGCGGGTCGGTTCTCGGGGTCTGGCCCAGCTCGCGGGGCATCTCGCCAGATCTTTTGGGCAGCTTGTTCGACTATTGCGTACACAGGCATCAGGCCGGCTTGCCATCGCCGAATATGCGCGCTGGATAAAAAGGCATGCTGATTTAGTGCACCGCACTGATGCTGGGTTTGATGCCCGGCTAGCAGCCAGCGATTCCGCCTTGCCGCTTCTATCGGTGCTGATGCCAGTGTTTCGACCAGAGCAGCGCTGGATCGATGCGGCGATTCGCTCTTTGCAATCACAGACTTATCCCAACTGGGAACTTTGCATGGTCGATGATGGATCAAACGACCCTTTGCTGACCAAGCATCTCAGCCTTTGGGCACAAGGGGATAACAGAATCCGTCTGCTCAGTAGCGGCACTAACAGAGGAATCAGCGCCGCCACAAACCAGGCACTTGCATTGGCGCGCGGCCGCTATGTCGCCCTAATGGATCAAGATGACCTGCTGCACCCGCAGGCGCTTTATTGGGTTGCCAAAGAGATCACCGATCAGCCCGATTTAGTGGCGATTTACACCGATGAAGACAAAATTGGCTCTGATGGCCAGCGCTGTGAGCCCTATTTCAAGCCAGAATTTGATCCGATCTTGCTGCTTGAGCAAAACTTTTTTTCACACCTTGGGGTATTTAAAAAAGAACTGGTGGAGGCACTCGGTGGGCTGCGGTCGGAATTTAATGGCTCACAAGACCACGACCTGATTCTTCGGGTTAGCCGCGGTGCGCAGCCGCATCAAATCCGCCACATTCCGAGAGTGCTCTATCACTGGCGCATCCACGCAGGCAGCACCTCGGGAGATATCGGAAACAAAAGCTTTGCGCACCAGGCGGGTCTTGCCGCAGTCCAAGACCACCTGGACATTAGCCTGCCGGGGTTTCGCATTCAGCCGCGTGCGAGTTCCCAGTTTTTCCAGGTGATTCCCCGAACTCCGGGTCCGGATGAGCTCCTCATTCGACCAATGTCTATTGAGATCATCATTCCGACCCGCGACCGGCTTGATTTACTAAAACGCTGCATTGAGTCGATAAGAAAAACCCGCACCGAGATTCGGCTACACATCACGATTGTGGATAACGGCAGCACTGCAGGCGACTGCCTGGCTTACCTTGATCAGCTTCAAGCGATCCCTCAATTCAAAACGCTCAACGACGAACAGCCACTCTCAATCAGAGTTATTCGTGATGATGGGCCGTTTAACTATTCGTGGCTTAATAATCTTGCCGTTGCTCAATCACAGGCCGACTACATAGTGCTAATGAACAATGATATCGAAGTCATTGATGGCGATTGGCTTGGAATTATGCTCGGCTGGGCGATGCGCCCCGACACGGGTGCAGTTGGCGCTAAGCTAATTTATCCTAGCCGTAAGGTGCAGCACGGCGGGGTTATTCTCGGCCTAAACGGCGTAGCAGGCCACGCCTTTGCGGGGCTTTCGGAAACCGCCCAGGGCTATTTTGGCCATGCAATTTTGAGTCGTACCGTCAGTGCAGTAACCGCCGCGACACTGATGATCGCCCGTGAAAAATTTAACGCAGTCGGCGGTCTAAACGAAGAGCATCTTGCGGTTGCCTTTAATGATGTTGACCTCTGCCTGCGGTTAAAAGAATCTGGGCTTAGAAACATCTTTGCCAGCGGAGCAGTGCTGCTTCACCACGAGTCGGCCTCGCGCGGCAGTGATCTGATTGGGCCCCGGCGAGAGAAGTTTTTGCAAGAGATTGACTACATGCAAAAACGTTGGTCAGAACTGCTGCTAAAAGATTCGGCCTATAACCCCAATCTCTCCCTGCGCTTTGGACATGCCTTGGCCGATCCACCCCGACTATGACAGCAATTGCCGCCTGCATCATTGTCTACCGGGCAGATGCTGAAGGCCTAAAGCGACTTATTACAACAATTTACGATAGCGATATCTCGCTATCTGCGATTTGGAGTAACACTGCCCTTACGCCGGAAATCACAGCGCTTGCAACACAATACAAGGTGCATCTGATCGGCACCAAAGAAAATCTTGGCGTTGCACGGGCCTTAAATGGCTTTGCCCAATGGGCCCACGCTCACGGTGCAAAATGGGCCATTGCTTTTGATGAAGATAGCCAGATAGATGCCAAAAATCTATCGGCCCTGATAAGCGAGTTTCGTAATCTTAAAGCGGCTGAAATCGAGGCCCCGAAAAGTCCGCTTGCCGCAATGGGGCCGCAGCTAATTGATGCGCGCGGCCATCAGCCGATGCCTCAATTTTCGCCCTATGGCCTGATCCGCAAAAGCCTTTTGCCGAGCCATATCGCTGATCACTTGATTACCTCGGCGATGCTCTTTGATCTTCAGGCGTATCAGGCCATTGGCCCGTTTAATGAGTCGTACTTTATTGACTTGGTCGATATCGAATGGTGCCTGCGGGCCCGGGCGCAGGGGTTTGGGCTGCGCGTTGCGCAAGGCGCATTTTTAAAGCAGCGCATTGGCCTAAAGACCCACACTATTTTTGGCCGATCTCTATACGTGCATGGGCCTGAGCGTAATTACTTTATGGTTCGCAACGCACTCTGGCTAATCCGCTTTGCGCCGATACGCTGCTCCCGCAGGATCAACGAGGCGATGCATTTGGTGCTGCGCATTGCGCATATCTTGATCTTTGGTGATGGTCGTGTAAATCGGATGAGGGCCATTGGCCGGGGGGTCCGATCGGGCCTATTGAAGCCCGCTAAATCAGATCGGCAAACCCAGATTTAAGTCGGCCAAAAAACCAGATTCCAAATCCACAAATCATCAAAGCAACAAAGCTATAAAGTGGCAGTGTGCTCTGTGAATAACCAGAAACGGCGATCGGCTCGGAAAATACAGCCGCACGCGTAAGCTCAATCGGAATCGATAGCGGATTGAGCTCCACCAAAGTGCCTAAAATCCCCGAAACACGGCTCGAGGGATAAAACACTGGGCTTACAAAAAGCAAAGCTCCCATGAGTGCGGGGGTCACCTGCTGCAGATCCCGTAAGTAAGTCGATAAGGCAGCGAGAATTAAAGCGAATCCGTAGCCAATCACACAGCATACGAAAATCAGAATGACCAGCAAGAAAAAATTAGGGCTCAGGCCAAAAAAAGCGCTTGCAACCACCACGCAGCAGGCAAGGCTAATACACAGGCTCACTGCGCCGCTGATCACCTGACCGAGAACTAAAGCCGCCACCGGAAACTGAAGCCGCTTCACCAGCGGCGCGTTATCGGTAATCGATCGGGTTGCCCGGGAAAGAAGATCCGCAAAGAACTGAAATACGGAAAGCCCAGCAAAAAGCTTCGCCCCAAACATCAATGCCTGCTGTGCGCCCCCCGGGGCGGCGATCTCGGCGGCAGCCGGCCAGCGGGCCTGAAAGACGCCCCAAAAAACCAGCGTATACAGGCTTGCCATCAAAAGCGGCAAGATCAAAAGCCACGACAGTCCCAGTATTGACTCCCGATAGCGTGCACGCAACTCTCGGCGCGCCAAGACCCAGGCAATCGATACCGTACCGTTCACGGTTTTTCAGGGGTGGTGGATTTGACCGCAGCCGCAGCCGCTTGGCTAATCACCCGAGGCGGCTTACCAAGCCGAATCACCACCTGCCTAGGCGCCTGGCCGTTGCCCGCCAGCACGCCACTTTTCTTTAACTGAGTCAGTGTCCGAGCTACCGTTTCTCTTGCAAGGTTAGCCATGACGGCCATCTGGTTTTGCGTGGGCAGCTGGCTAATACGAACAGTCCCGTCGGGCTGCTGCTCGCCGAGATTTCTCAGCACATTTAAAACCCGCTCGTGGGCCTTGCCGCCGAGCGCTTGACTATGTCGGGCAGTATCACGACGAAGCTTGCTGGTAAGACGACGAATGATGCGCTCGCTGCCTATCGGATGTCGGAAAAAAAATTCAATCGCCAATGGGCGCGGAAGAATCGCCACCACCGAGGGTATTAAGGCCACCACCGAGGCTGAACGCGGCTCCCCGTCAATCACCGATAGCTCGCCGATAAAGTCACCTTCTTTCACCAGGGAGATTCCAATCTCACGGCCTTCGATTGTTGTATCGACAACCTGCAGCTGGCCGCGCAATAAAAACACGAGGTCAGTCGATGAGTCCCCTTTCTGCATCACACGATCGAGCTTACGAAAAGATTTAGCGATCATCGCGCCCGCAACTTTCTCCAGTGTCAAATCATCAAGACCCTGGAATAAAGGAATTGCGCGGACATAATCAATCGGAATCATGAGACAACTATTTTTAAGCGTGCTTTAGTTCACTTGGCGCTAGAGATACCACAGGCCTTCGTATGATAGACCGACTAGGTCAATGTTTTCGAGATTTAAGGGATGTTCTGCGCCAGCAAGAATCAGCGACTCAAGGCTTTTTTGGCCAGCGCCTGTGCCAATCTGAGCCAAAAAGCCGTTGGCGGTGGCCTCATCGGGGGTGGCTCCGACAATATTTTTAAACACCAATGACACCGCATCACGATCTGTTTGTATGGCCCGGCCGAGGGCCGCTGTCGCCATCGGGGTTGTCAGCCCAAGGGCAACCATGGACTCGGGGGCCAGGCCGCCATCTAAAAGGTCAATTGCGATTCCCATTACCGTCGGGTCCCGAGCCCAGTTCGGCCCAAGTACCGCCCCCACAAGTTTAGTGGCAAGGGCAGGATTGCCATCGACCGTGATCGCATATCGCTGATCGGAAAAATGAATCCGCTCCACATCGCGAAGCACGACCGATGCAGATGAATCCGTACGATTGACCAGCTTTAAAAATCCTGCCGTAGTTTCATCGAATCGGGCCGCGCTGCGCGGGCCTGAATAAATCAATGTATCGGTGCCCGGACCACCGTCAAAAAAATGTGCGCCTCCAGAAACCGTAAATTTATCGTTACCAGAGTCTGCCTGCCAGTAGATGGCACCGCTAGTTGCAGTTAGTGTCTCGTTGGCAGCCACGCCCGTGACATCACGCGCATCCGATCGAACGCTGCCATTATTTTCAGCAATCTCTGTCATCAGGCTCTGATAGTGCTGAGATAAATTTGACCAGACGCCTTCGGTATCGCCCACTCCTGATTTCACACCAATAATCGCTGAGACCTCGCCCTGGGCATTCAAAAGCAAAAGCGGCCCACCACTGCTTCCTGATCCCATCTGATAAGCATCAGTTGAAGACGAAAAAATCACATTTCTCATCACGGTGTATCGGCCACTGATGCTGCCAACTGTTAAACCCGCTGCCGAGGTGGGATAGCCCAATGAGGCTGCTAAAAAAGCAGCCGGCGGCGCAGTTGACATCAGCTCAAGCCAGCCAAGGTCAAATCCAATGTCTTGAGTCAGGCCTAAAATCGCAACATCACTTGCAGCCTCGACATCAGTGACAGTGTCATTACTACCCTCTGCGAATACTCGGGAGGCAAAATGCAGAATATCCGGATTGCGAATCGTAAAGCTTGCAATCGAATTTGCGGGCAGTCCCGTCTCGGCATTGATGGTTGCGCCGAAATAAACCTCAACCCGATTTGCTAGGCCACCGCGAGAGGGGTTATACAGCACGTGGGTCGCAGTCAATAAGTCATTACGGCCGACAAGCGCTCCAGAGCCTATCACGGTCACGCCATTGGGAAAAGTGCTGCGCACATACGCGATGACACGCGCAACCTCGTCTGCCGCGATCTCAAGAGCCGTGAGCGTTACAGCCATCGCCGTTTATTTCTATCGCGAAGCTTGAGGCCCTGATGCATCAACACCAAGCCTTCCAAACCCAAACATACCGACAAGACCAGCTATCCCATCAAGCTTAAAGCGGCCAACAAAAACAAACTGCTCTCTCAAAGCCGTGTGCGCGATTTCCTCATAGGTCTTCTCGCCGATTAAAATCGAATAGCCAAGCTCTCGGGTCATCGCCTCATATCGGGCAGCCCGATTCACGGCATCCCCGAATACCGTATGGGCAAGCCGCTCACCGGCCCCAAACACACCGGTCAGTACCGCACCCGAATCAATGCCGGCCTTTAAAAGCAAAGGCGGCAGATCAACATACGGGTTTTTCTGCGCAAGCAAGGCCTGTAATTCGATGACCGCTTGCACTGCCCGCTGGGCATGACCCGCATCAGAAAACAATGCCATAAAAGCATCACCCCGGTAACTATCGATTGCACCTCCATGGCCTCGTACCACGAGGTCGGAGGCGCCGTAAAACCGATGAATCAGTCTCGCAATTGAATCTTGCGAAAGCTTAGAAGACAACGACGTAAAGCCGCCCAGATCAGCGAAGATCATCGTGGCATCAGCGGGTGTGACACGTGGCTCGGGCAGCCGCTTGAGATAACCTGAAAGCGACTCGGAACTCAAGGCGGCCCGATCTGGCTCGCCTAAATCCTTGCCGAGGTGCTCGGCAAGTGCTCCTCCTCCGCCGAATGCGTGCAAGTGTGCAAGGGCGCGGTTGCGCTGCTGATTTAATTGCCATTGACGAATAAAGAGTAGGCCCGCGCTCACGATCAGCGGATACGCTAAAAGCCACAGACTAAAAAGCCAGACACCACTTTCACGAAATATCAAAAGCTTGCTGCCTAAAATCACCCCAAGTAAAATCGGCACAACCAATGCCGAAGTCAAAATAACGCGCGCCCCGCCAAGCGAGGCAAGTTTTTTTCTCCAGGCCAGGTAAAGGGCTGTACTGATTGCGGCCCACAGCAGGGCCTGCCACCAGAAATTTGCTGCTGGCCGATAGACGACTTTCGAATCTAAAAGGCCGGAGAGCATTTGAAGATGGACCTCCATGCCAGTCGCTAAACCGGATAACGGCAGCGGCACAGAGTCGGAGACCCCAAAGGCACTTGAGCCAATCACCACGATGGCGTTATTAAACGCCACAGGCTTACCCCGCAAGATGTCGGCAGCAGAGATTGCTGCATACGAAGATCTCGCACGAGAAAAAGGAATCCGAGTCAGGCCATCGGACTCCATGGGAATGCGAATGCCCGGCAAGGCTGGATTGGTAATCCAATAGGCTGGCGGCATCAGCCGATAAAACCATGAGGCCTGCCCAAATCCATTGCCTTCGGCCCATGCGCCTGCCGCAGATTCAAGCTGCCAGCCCTGGGCAATGCCCGAGACCAGCGCCACGCCCGACAGCGGCAGGGCTGGGTAAGCCTCATTTCGATAGCAGATCAGGGCCGGCAGACGCCGCACCACGCCATCCGGATCTACCGCAGGGCTGATATGGCCGGCGTATCGGACCCCAACGCTGGATTGATTCGCAAGAAAACTGCCGGCCTTCACCATGGCCTGCGGGCAGCCCGATGCGCCATAGCGGGTCGACCCAAAATGCGAGAGCTGCCCAGAGTTTGAAAACGCCAGCGGCTCCTCACCGGTTGAAAAAATCTGCCCCAGCACGACTGGGGTATGGCTTAAGACCAGTGCCAATGCCTTATCCCCTGATCGGACCTCGGGCATCACTATATCGACGAGCACCACCGCAGCGCCCTGTTTCGCGGTCCGCGCAATTAACTCTGCGATTGATTCCCGCGACCAGGGCCAGGCCCCGATCTCGCGCAGGCTGCGCTCATCGATATCGACCACGACAACTCGCTGATCAGGGGCATCGGTAGCGAAGACCTTCCAGGAGGCATGAAAAACATATTCTTCGAGATTTTTCCACCACTGGGCCTGCGCTAAAAAAAGTGTGGCCGCAGTCACAAGGCCCGCCAGACTAAAAAAAGTCAGCGTCGCCTGAGACAGTCGGGGCTTTCTTAAACCGAATCCGATCATGGGCGGCAACTAAGCAGCCAGGCCCCGCCGATAGCCCGCATAACGGGCTATCGAACGAAGGCAAATATCTGCAATCTGAAGCGGTGCGCTCACGATCGCGTTGCCGAGCTCACGCATCACAAAACGCATGCCCTCAGACTCAGGCCTGCCAAAATCCTGAATAATCATCGGAAAAGCCGCATGCATTTCTCCAATGGCACGGTAGCGCTGAAATTCTTCCGAGATACTGTAGTTGTGCGAGTGGTACACCGTGGCCTGGGCCACATAAGCGCTTTTAAATCCAGCCCTCAGTAATGCAGCGCATGCGAGCACATCCTCTCCGGCGGGTGCGTCAAGGGGAAATCCGCCCACCTTCAGTAGCGGGCCCACACGATAGGCTGCAAACGAGTTTGAATTAAATGCCGCCCGAATGCCGAGGCGGTGGCGATCTTGATAGCTGCGTTGGGCAGGCTGCTCGGGATAGTTAAATTCACGAAGCCGTCGTGCAGCAAAACTGGCCCCGGGCTGAGGCAGTTGGCGGCCGTAGGCAACAGCAACCTCAGCCTGATGAAATGCGGCCAGCAAAAGGCTCACGCTCTCGGGCTGGGCCAGTACGGCATCCTGGGTCATAAAGACCACAAACTCATTATCACGACTTGCCTGCAAGGCAAGCTGGCGGGTGCGTCCGTGACCGAACTCCTGCGGCGCGATCTCGGTGACCGAAAAACCGGCTGATCGCGCCAGGCCTAGGGTATGATCCGTCGACCCGGAGTCCACAATCTGCACACGTAAATCCACCCCGCGTTGGGAGCGAATTCCAGTGATCACGTCGTTCCATAATGCTCCGGCATTCTGTGTCGGAATAATTAAGCGAATGGGGTGTTCCAAAGGTGCCAGTTCGAGAGATGAAGTGCTTTATCTTACCGTTTGATGCTGCCTGCTGCACTAAGCAGCCCACGCAATGTAAGCCCCCTACAGCGTCTGGTTTGCGAGCCGTCTAGAAATGGCATCGACTACTTCGCGTTTTTTGATCCGAGACCAAATCGGGGCCCTTGAAATAGCGAACCGCGCAGTCGATCTGCTGGGCTTATTAATCGCTGCACTACTGATTTCGCAGATCCATCCCTTTCTGCGGGAGCATGCGGATCAAAGTGTGCTGCTTTTTTTAGTCAGCAGCCTACTGACGCTGCTTATTTTTCAACAAAGCCATCTTTATCGGAGCTGGCGCGGCCGGCCGCTTTCTGATCAATTCAGTCGGCTATTTCTGGCAATTCTTGGATCGATTGCAGCAACGCTGGCTGCCTGGAAGCTTCTCGGCCTAGATTCAATGATTTCTTTAACGTCGGTGCTGCTGTGGCAGGCGATTGCTGGCTTTATTTTAATCACCCAGCGCACCTTACTGCATTTGTTGTTTCGATCGCTACGAATTTTAGGCAATAACACTAAGAGTGTCGTGATTTGCGGCTGGGGTGAGCTTGGAAAATCAATTCTGAGTCAGTGCCGAAAAAGTTCGGAGACCGGCTTTGAGATTGTTGGCATCTTAGATGACACTACCACCACCGCAGCTGCCGATCGGCCCCCAATCCTCGGCAAACTTTCTTCGATACAAGAGCAGCTCTCTCAGCAGCGAGTTGATGAGATCTGGATTGCACTTCCGCTTTCTGAGATGGTCCGTGTTGAAGAGATTGTTCGGGCGGCCGAAAATCATATGACCTGCGTGCGTCTTTTTCCGGACATCTACAGCTTTAATCTGCTGAATCACTCCACCAGTGAGCTGCTTGGCTTTCCGATTATCGATCTCAGCGCAAACCATATGGACGGAATCAATCGGCTCTTTAAAGAGCTCGAAGATCGTGTCCTGGGGTTTTTGTTTTTTTTAATATCGCTTCCGGTAATGGGACTAATCGCGCTTGCGATTAAGTCCACTTCGAGTGGGCCGGTAATTTTTCGGCAAAAGCGCCTGGGCCGCGATGGCTATCGCTTCACCATTTATAAGTTTCGAACCATGATCAATGACACGGATCCTGTTGGCGAGTTTATGCAGGCAAAAAAAGATGATCCGCGTTTTACTGGCCTCGGCCGATGGTTAAGAAAAACCTCGCTGGATGAACTTCCGCAGTTATTTAATGTGCTGCAGGGCAAGATGAGTCTTGTCGGACCACGACCGCACGCCATTGAACAAGATGAGCTTTTTCAAAAACAGATTCCAGGTTACCTGCGCCGCAATCGTGTTAAGCCTGGCATCACGGGCTGGGCCCAGGTCAATGATCTTCGGGGTGAAGTCCATGATCTCAACGATGTAGTGCAGCGTCTAAAGCACGATCTGTATTACATCGAACACTGGTCAATCTGGTTTGATCTGAGAATTATTTTGGCAACCTTGCTGAAAATGTTTTTTAGCAAGAAGGCCTGGTAGGCAGGCAGCATGACGCCAATCGGCCCGGCTTCACACGCGACTGCAAGCTATAGCTTTTGGGGCAGGCTGGTAGTGCTCACACTCGGTCTGGCGCTACTGCATCCGTACGCCTTTGGTGCCGCCTGGATCGTGCTGCTGCTACTGGCGGTCACCCAGGCGCCGCGATTGCGAAGCGCCGCCACTATGCAGGCCCAGCCGCAATCGGCAGTGTTATGGCTGATTGTTTTTGGTCCGCTCTTAATCGCTTATCTGGTCTCGGCCTTAGTGCATGGCCTTGCAATTGGCCGAATCGAGGCGCTCGAGCCTGTGTTGGGCGGCGCAATCCTAGCGGCTGCGCTCCAACAACAGCAGCAGCTTCGGATGCAATGGCTTATTACCGGTGCCGCACTCGGCGGGTTGGCAGCAATTGGAGTTGTTGCAATTGACATGCTCTTGCTTAAAGAGCCACGTGCCGGCATGCAGCACCATCCGATTAATTTTGGTATCGCCTGCGGCGCGGCCCTGCTGATTCTGATCCGGCAGTTTCAGCATGCCCGCCAGCCGATCCTTTGGGGTGCGGCAGCCTGTGCGATCGGACTGATTGCCTCGGGTTCGCGTGGCCCGATACTCGCTTGTGTGCTTTGCATCATGGCAATTATTGTGGCTCGGGGCTTTAGCGCCTGGCAGCTGCCAGGCAGGCGAACGACATGGCTTATCGTGATTGCCCTACTTATGGGCGCTGCGATTATCGTTCTCGGCCAGCGGTTTATGGTCGATGCACAACTGGGCAAGACCTCATCAATTTCGATTCGTTGGGCTTTGATTTGGGTAAGCCTAGATCAGATCGTGGCGACCCCGTGGGTGGGCATCGGTGCCGATCAGGCAGGAAGTTTTTTCGCCTCTCTTGGGCCGCCAGTAAATTCGGTAAATCACGCCCATGTAACCTTGCTTAACCTTGGGCTTGAGCTGGGCATCCTTGGGGCGCTGGCGTGGCTCTGGGCATTCGGGGGGATGTTTTATCTATTCTGGCGGGCTGACAAATTTATTCCCGATAATCCCATCGGGGCAACCGGAATGCTGTTAACCGCTTACTTCTTTATCTGCTCGATGATGCAAGACCTGATGAGTCATGCGTTTAATCGCCGGTTTTTAAGCTTTGTGCTGGTGCTACTACTGGTTTTACTTTGCCAAGCGACCAAAGCGAAGAATCAGACATCGGTCTGGGGGCTGCACCGGGTTACATGATGAATTCACCATCCATTAGCGCCATCATCATCACCCGCAATGAAGCGGACAATCTTCCCGAGTGTCTGCAAAGCCTTGGCTTTTGCTCAGAGATTATCGTGGTGGACAGCAATAGCCGTGATGGCACCCAGCTTCTTGCGGAGCGTCATGGGGCGATTGTGATTAGCGCCCAGGATTGGCCCGGATTTGGTCTACAAAAACAACGGGCCTTAGATGCCGCCCATGGGGACTGGGTGCTGTCCATCGATGCAGATGAGCGCGTCACACCAGAGCTGGCGTTAGAGATCATCGCTGCCACCCAGACTGATGATGTGAACGGCTACTGGATTAATCGTAAGTCACAGTTTCTGGGCAAATGGATGCGGTATGGAGGCTGGTATCCGGATCGGCTACTGCGGCTTGCACGGCGGGCTAAAGCGGAATTTGATCCCACGCCCATTCATGAAAAGATGCTCGTTAGCGGCAGGACTGCATCGCTGGCTGCGCCACTTTTGCATTACAGCTATCGGACCATTGAAGATGTCTTAGCCAAGCAGAAGAACTATGCCCTTGCCGCAGCAGAGAAAAAGCGCAATGCAGGCTTATCGGCTGGCCTGATGGCCGCCTTAGCTTTAGCGTTGTGGACTTTTACTCGGGCTTATTTTTTAAGGCTGGGCTTTCTGGATGGCCGACATGGCCTTGTGGCAGCGGTAGCGAAATCCCAAGAAACCTTCTGGAAGTATCTGG
>Ga0194116_10003230_pt1 | contig 19859 bp, 18 predicted proteins | sample TA2MahsurfametaG_4_FD_148617 | JGI IMG/M metagenome (GOLD analysis project Ga0194116, IMG submission 148617) | Freshwater microbial communities from Lake Tanganyika, Tanzania - TA2015008 Mahale S9 surface | ecosystem: Environmental > Aquatic > Freshwater > Lake | place: Tanzania: Lake...
CAATCGTGAAACCTATCTCCACCAGCGAGCGCGCAATCTCGACACCACGCGGCTTGTCGCTATTCTTCACCGACAAGGAAACCTTACCAGACGTCGGCAATCTCACCCCGGCACCGAGCTGTGACTTGACGAAAGCTTCACCAAAGGTTTTGCCAACGCCCATCACCTCGCCAGTCGACTTCATTTCGGGCCCGAGAATCGTGTCGACACCCGGGAATTTCACAAACGGGAACACCGCTTCTTTGACACTGAAATAATCCGGCGTCACCTCATCAGCAATCCCCTGCGACCTCATCAGCAATCCCCTGCGATGCGAGCGACTTGCCCACCATGCAACGTGCCGCTATCTTCGCCAGCTGCAAGCCAGTGGCCTTGGATACGTAAGGCACCGTACGTGAGGCACGCGGGTTCACCTCCAGCACGTAAACAATATCTTGCAACTTGCCATCGATCTCTTGCTGCTGAATCGCGAACTGCACATTCATGAGACCGACGACACCCAAGCCACGTGCCATCAACGCTGTCTGGCGCTTTAACTGATCAATCATCAATCGTCTCAGACGATAACGAGTAGGGAGGTAGAGAGCACGCTGAATCACCCGAATGCACACCCGCTTGCTCGATATGCTCCATCACGCCACCAATGAAGGTGCGCTCACCATCCGACAAGCAATCGACATCAACCTCAATCGCATCGTTCAAGAAGCGATCCAGTAGCACCGGCGAATCATTCGATACTTTTACTGCTTCACGCATGTAGCGTTCAAGATCACGCTGCTCGTGCACGATTTCCATCGCACGACCGCCCAACACATAAGAGGGACGCACCACCAGCGGGTAACCGATCTCCTGCGCCAGCACGAGTGCCTCTTCTTCATTACGCGCTGTTCGGTTCGGTGGCTGCCGAAGCCCTAGCTCATGTAGCAGCTTTTGGAAGCGCTCGCGATCTTCAGCAGCATCAATCATGTCGGGCGAGGTACCGATGATAGGAACACCATTCGCTTCAAGATCTAGTGCCAGCTTGAGCGGTGTCTGACCACCGTACTGCACAATCACACCCACAGGCCGCTCTTTGTCGACGATCTCGAGCACATCTTCCAACGTTAGTGGCTCGAAGTACAAACGGTCCGAGGTATCGTAATCGGTGGATACGGTCTCGGGGTTGCAGTTGACCATGATGGTTTCGTAACCATCTTCGCGCATCGCGAACGCCGCATGCACGCAGCAGTAATCAAACTCGATACCCTGCCCGATACGGTTCGGGCCACCGCCGAGCACCATGATTTTTTGACGGTTGGTCGGGTTGGACTCGCACTCTTCTTCGTAGGTCGAATACATATAGGCGGTGCCGGTAGCGAACTCGCCGGCGCACGTATCCACACGCTTGTAGACCGGACGCACGCCATTCATGCGACGCAGCTTGCGCACGTCGCGGTCTTCGATTTTCAGCAGCTTGGCGTTTTCAGCAGCTTGGCGATACGACGATCGGAGAAGCCCTTACGCTTCAAGGCAAACAAAGTGTCTTTGTCGAGTACTTTGACGGTTTGCGTCTCCAGCCACAATTCAATATCGACGATCTCTTTAATGTGCGCGAGAAACCACGGGTCGATCTTGGTCAGTTGCTGCACTTCTTCCAAGCTGAAGCCCTGCGCAAATGCATCACCAACGTACCATATACGCTCCGGCCCCGGCTCGCCGAGTTCTTCTTCCAATACTTCGCGGTCTTTGGTCTTTTCATTCATGCCATCGACGCCGACTTCCAGTCCGCGCAGGGCTTTTTGAAACGACTCTTGGAAGGTGCGGCCAATCGCCATTACCTCACCTACAGATTTCATCTGCGTGGTGAGATGGCTATCTGCCTGCGGAAATTTCTCGAAGGCGAAGCGCGGGACCTTGGTCACGACATAATCAATCGATGGCTCGAACGATGTAGGCGTCGCACCGCCGGTAATGTCGTTACGCAGCTCATCCAGCGTGAAGCCCACCGCCAGTTTGGCAGCAACCTTCGCAATCGGAAAACCCGTTGCCTTGGATGCGAGTGCCGATGAGCGCGACACACGCGGGTTCATCTCGATCACGATCATGCGACCGTCTTTCGGATTCACCGCAAACTGCACATTCGAGCCGCCGGTATCCACACCAATCTCACGCAGCACCGCCAGCGAGGCGTTACGCATGATCTGGTATTCCTTATCGGTCAGGGTTTGGGCGGGTGCCACGGTAATCGAGTCACCGGTATGCACGCCCATCGGGTCGAGGTTTTCGATCGAACAGACAATGATGCAGTTGTCATTGCGGTCGCGCACCACCTCCATCTCGAATTCTTTCCAACCGAGCAGCGACTCTTCAATCAACAACTCATTCGTCGGCGATGCTTCCAGGCCGCGCTTGCAGATGGTTTCAAATTCTTCGGCGTTGTACGCAATGCCGCCGCCGGTGCCGCCCATCGTGAATGAGGGACGAATAATTGTCGGGAAGCCGACTTCTTTCTGCACTGCCCATGCCTCATCCATTGAGTGCGCGATGCCGGAACGCGCAGAGCCCAAACCGATCTTGGTCATCGCCTCTTTGAATTTCTGACGGTCCTCTGCTTTATCAATCGCCTCGGGCGTTGCGCCAATTAACTCAACGTTATATTTGTCGAGTACCCCATGACGCCAGAGATCGAGCGCGCAGTTCAGTGCGGTTTGGCCGCCCATCGTCGGCAGAATTCGCCTCGGGCGTTGCGCCAATTAACTCAACGTTATATTTGTCGAGTACCCCATGACGCCAGAGATCGAGCGCGCAGTTCAGTGCGGTTTGGCCGCCCATCGTCGGCAGAATCGCATTCGGTTTTTCTTTGTCGATGATGCGCTCGACCACCTGCCAGGTAATCGGTTCGATGTAGGTGACATCCGCCATCTCGGGGTCCGTCATGATGGTCGCCGGATTACTGTTAACCAGAATAACTTTGTAACCCTCTTCGCGCAATGCCTTGCAGGCTTGTGCGCCGGAATAATCAAACTCGCACGCCTGACCAATGATGATAGGACCCGCACCGATAATCAGGATGCTTTGTATGTCGTTACGCTTAGGCATGCTGACGTTTCTCCATCATGGCGACAAAGCGATCGAACAAAGACGCAATATCATGCGGGCCCGGTGATGCTTCGGGGTGTCCCTGGAAACAGAACGCGGGTTGATCAGTGCGCTCAAAGCCTTGCAGCGAACCGTCGAACAGCGATACATGGGTTACGCGGCAATTCCCGGGCAGAGTTGTTACATCAACGGCGAACCCATGGTTTTGCGACGTGATCATTACTTGCTTGGTATCGAGGTCCTGCACCGGGTGATTGGCGCCATGGTGACCGAATTTCATCTTGACTGTCTTTGCGCCAGAGGCCAGCGCCATGATCTGATGGCCAAGACAAATGCCGAAAGTAGGAATGCCACGCTCGATGATTTCACGCGCTGCGTTAATCGCATAGTCACACGGCTGCGGATCACCTGGGCCATTCGACAGAAACACGCCATCCGGTGCTAGCGCCATCGCCTCTGCCGCGCTCGATTGCGCCGGCAGCACGGTCACTCTGCAACCGCGCGCGGCAAGCATACGCAAAATGTTGTACTTCACGCCGAAATCAAATGCGACCACATGAAATTTTGGAATGGTCAGCGCCCCATAACCACTGCCGAGGGCCCACTCAGTGCGCGTCCACTCGTAACGCGTCTTGGTTGACACTACTTTCGCCAAGTCCATACCGGTTAAACCGGGGAATGCGCGCGCATGGTCGAGCGCGTGAGATTCTTTCAGGTTAGCGCCCGCGACGATGGCGCCGTTTTGCGCGCCTTTTTCACGCAAAATTCGTGTCAGCTGACGCGTGTCAATGCCTGCGATCGCAACGATGCCTTCTGCCTTCAGATAATCGGGCAGGCTTTGCGTGGCACGGAAATTCGATACTTGAATCGGCAGATCACGAATAATCAAACCCGCGGCTTGGATTTTGTCTGATTCGACATCTTCCGGGTTGACGCCGGTGTTGCCGATATGGGGATACGTGAGCGTGACAATTTGGCGGGAATAGCTTGGATCAGTCAGGATTTCCTGATAACCCGTCATTGCCGTATTGAAAACCACCTCGCCACTGGTGTGGCCATCAGCGCCTATGGAAAAACCCTTGAAAATTGTGCCATCTGCGAGTGCGAGAATGGCCGGGGTGCGGTTGGCCGTAAAGAATGGCGGCAAAGATAACTCCTGTGGTTACCGCCGCACGGGCTGCCGGCAATCACGGCGCGCGCCCTCGTTGGGCGTGACGAATCCGCAAACTGCGCGACAAGAAAGAGTGATTGGGTGCCGTAGGCGGGTTCAATGGTTAAACCCTCGAATTATATCGTGACGGCAACCCGCTGCCAATGGTCAAAAGCCAAAGCCTGCCGTCAAACCACTGAAACAGACTCTTAAAGACCAAGCGCTGCGATGCCGGCCCTGGCGATTTGCGCATCCTCATTGGACTTCACGCCCGACACGCCCACAGCGCCGACACACTCGCCGCCGACCATAATAGGCACGCCACCCTCGAGCATGCCATTGATGCCCGGGGCCGAGAGAAAAGAATACCGACCATTGTTGATCACGTCTTCATAGACCTTGGTCTCACGCTGACCCAGCGCAGCGGTGTGAGCTTTCGCTGGCCCTATCATTGCCGACGTTGCTGGAGCGCCATCAAGCCTTTGTAACCACAGTAAGTGACCACCATCGTCCACAATCGCAATCGATACCGCCCATTTATGCGCCACAGCCTCAGCCTCTGCTGCTGCCGCAATTTTCTTGACGTCGTCGAGTATTAGCGCAGGTTTGGTTCGCATGCTGTACTTCCTTTCCTTCATAAAAAGTGGTGGATTGTACGATAAGACGGATTGACAAAAGGTAAGCAGCGTAACGCCGGATTTTCATGCAAAACCAATCAATGATTTGATCGTTTTTTATTCGACAATGTACTAAGTGCGCGTGAAACTTTGACAAGTTGGGGTTGAATCGCGTAAATTTGTGGAGGTTTTGAAAAGGCTTGGTGCATTTTTTTGCAACTTGCGACTACCGCTAACTGAATGAGCGCACTCAGAACAATCACACTACCCGTACTGCTTGCCATGGCACTCGCTGCCTCAAGCGCCCGAGCTGCCGAGCAGGATGCCATTGATTCCTCTGGTGTTTTGCAGCGTATCAGCAGCTTTACCGACCGCGCGGCCAGCCTTGCGATTGAAGCGATGTCGCTGGTTGGAATCCACTACCGCCGTGGCGGTAACTCACCTGAGCACGGTTTGGATTGCAGCGGTTTGGTGCGTTACGTGTTCAAGCAAACCAATAACATTGATCTGCCGCGCACATCGGTTGAAATGAGTCGCGTCGGCGAGCAAGTCGACAAGACAGACCTACAACCCGGCGATCTGGTGTTTTTTAATACCCTGCGCCATACTTTTTCTCATGTCGGGATTTACCTCGGCGATAACAAGTTCATTCACGCACCAACACCAGGCAGTGCCGTTCGGATCGAGAGCATGGATTTAAGCTACTGGAAGGCGCGTTTCAATGGCGCGCGCCGGGTGCTCGGTGCTGAAAACACAGAAGCTAACCGTCGCTAGCTTTTTCTACTGCGCTTGCTGCTTGATTTGAAGACGTTTGCGTAGTTCTGGGATGGCGGCGACTGCTGCGCGCTCCCCGGCTGTGATCGCCTTACCCCGGCTCTGAAAATCACTCCCCTTCATATTCGCTAGCTCAGGGCGAATCACAATATCCGCTTGCTGCAACTCGTACTGGTTCAGGCTCTGCCCCATAATCGCGAAAGTTTGCAGCAGTATTTCAAATGCACCGGTTGACGGCTGTGCCTCTGGCTGTGCGGAAATATTCACGGCAATCACAAAATCTGCACCCATTTTTCTGGCAAAACTTGCCGGCACTGGCGATACCAAACCGCCATCAACGTAATCGATCGTGCCGATGCGTACCGGCTTGAAAACGCCGGGCACTGATGAGGATGCGCGCACCGCAGCGCCGGTATTCCCGCGCCTGAACAAAATCGGCTGACCGCTTTTCAAATCAGTCGCGACCGCACCGAAGGGCAGTTTGAGTTTTTCAATCGGCTGCCCTCGAACCGCGCGGTTAACGTAGTCTTGTAAACCCTCACCTTTCAGTACTCCGGTCGGGCCCGAAAAGAATGGGACAGACCAATCAGAAATTGCGCCCTCTTCCATATCAATCGCCATTTTCTGCAATGCAGGCCCGTTATTGCCGGCTGCATACAACGCACCCACCAAGCTGCCAGCGCTGGTGCCCACGACCAGATCAGGCATGATGCCATTTGCCTCGAGCGCCTTGATGACACCAATATGGGCAAAACCGCGGGCAGCCCCGCCGCCGAGCGCCAAACCCACTTTGACCTTGCGCCGCGCAGGCAAAGGTGCTGCTTGCACCGGCGCCGGTGTCACGGCTGGGGGTGATTCTGGTGTGGTGGAATCCTCTGCCGTTGGTGGCGTCGCGGTTTCATCCTGGCCAGTCGTGCTCGTTGTAGTTGCGGCTTGCGATGTCGAGGAATTCTGGGTAACTGTCGATGACTGCGTTGTCGGTTTCGATGTTGGCACCGTTTGGCAAGCCGCAAGAACGACCACCAACAGTGGAAGGGTGAAAAACACGCGCATAGATAACCTCTCGTATTGACCCGTCATTCTATCGAATAGAACCCGATGTCCGTCATTCTATCGAATAGAACCCGATGTTTAGCAACCGACGTGTTTTTTACCTCGCGATCAAAAGAAAACGCCCCCGAAGGGGCGTTCCGAAAAACGAACCGATTAGCCCGATTAGAAATTAAACTGCGAGCGAATCATGAACGCATGCGACTCGTCGGCGCGCTTGGCAGGTGCTGAGGGTGTGCCAATATCAACCGGCAAGAATGAATAACCAAACTTGGTTTGCGCATAGTTGAACATGATTCGCGCATTCGGATTCAGAATCCAATTCAAACCAAGGGTTACTGTATTGCCGGTAGGGCTGCCCTCAATCTGATACTGCGCATTCCCGGTACGTGGGTAGTTCGTTTCTCCCCCCGTGGCGCTTACATTCGCGCCGAAGCTGCCAGCGTCATATTGCGAATAACGCAGACCAAGTTGCCACGCGCCGGTACCGCTTCTGTCAGCGAAGTTGAAATTCGAGTTCGGGCGGATACCACCAACGACACCCGAGCGATATGTGGACGCCCAAGACTCGCCGGTGAGGTTGTACAAGAACTCGACGTAGTACACCTTAACGTCGCCCTTACTTTGGGTGGTGTAGCGAGCACCCGAGCTAGTCACTGCCTGGCTGGTTGCTGTGTAATCGGCCACTGTGTACTCGCCCTGCAGCTTGGCCGGACCTTTTGCAAATGCAAACTCCAGGCCGGTTAATTGGCGATTTACCGTTGCTGCATCTGCAGCAGCGAGGCTGTAACCACCGAAGGCGCATTGAACAGTCGCAGCGCTTCCAGCGGCGGCCGTCGGAGCAACAAAAGAGCTAGTGCTGGTGCAGGGCGGCGTTCCCAAAATCCGGTTTCTGTAGACGTTTCTCAAGCCGCCAAATTCGTCATTGAATGCAACGAACGCGCCACGGGTCGTGCGGTCGCTGCCGCCTTGGCTGGAGGTCGTTGGTAATACATCGTAGTTACCAGACGTACCCGCAACACCGACGTGCAATAGCACATCATCTGCGGCGCCCTGAATCAGTTTTGCCAGGTTATAGGTGACGCGTAACGCGCCCTCGCGACCAAGGTTGTCCGTACTACTCTGGGGATCAAAGCCTGCCTGATAAGCAGATAACGAGTACGTAAGGCTTGAAGGCATCTCACCATGGAACATCACACCGGCTTGCTTTCCGGGTGCGATCTGGTCTTGATAAGTACGCTCCATAAAGCCGATATTGTTTGAGCTCATTAGCGTCTCTTGGCCAAAAGGCTGCTTGAAGCGACCAACACGTACCTGTGCCTCTGGGCTGAAGCGATAGTTCGCCCAAGCAGTATCCAAAAGGTTAGCGCTCGAGCCAACGAGGTTGGTTACCACTTCATAGTTGATGTCTTTATTGAAAACGCCTGTCGCACCGATACGAGCCCGACGCACGCTGAATCGATCAGACATCGATCCCGAGTCACGATCCGTGTATTGGCCGTGGTCGTCGCTAATCACGCGCGCATCAAAGTGCAGACGACCGGTGATATTAAGCTCGCTGTTGCCATCCTTGGATTTGAAACCAAACCCGTTTTCTTTCACAGAGCCGTCATTCTGACGTTTTTGGATGTCTTTGATCGATGTTGAAACATCTTTGTCGATACGAGCGTCCTTGAATGCCTTGTTTTCATCCGCCTCTTTATTCGCCTCCATGAACTCGTCATAGTCTTTTTGCGAGATCACGCCTTTCTTCAGCATCAGATCAAGCATAGCTTTGTTATCGTTAGCCAAAGCCGGCAGCGGCAGCGAGGTACAAACGGCAGCCACTGCGATCGCAATACGCTTGGCAGCGAGGGGGGTGGTAGTCTTATTCATGTAAATCTCCGGTTGATAATCCAGCGCATTCGGGGCATCAGCAGACGCACCTTTCCTGCATTCCTTGAATTCCAAGCGGGATTGTGTGAAGGTTTTTTTTCAAGTTGATGACATGGGTAGAACTCTTGCCTGATAATCCGGTCCGTAGCGATTAAGCGACGACGCCTGGTTTTGTCATTGAGGCGTCATATCGAGCGCAGATTATTAAAAGTTTTATCCAGCAGACGGAGACACCCACGCATGCTTGCCGCCGTTGATCTCGGCTCGAACAGTTTCAGATTACATATCGGGACCTTTGACGGCGACCGCATCCGCATCATTAACAGCGCACGCGAACCAGTCCGGCTCGGCGCCGGGCTCGATAGCAGGCGAAACCTAAGCCAAGCGTCGATTCAAAGTGCTGTCGTTTGTCTGACGCGATTTGCTCAGATTCTCCAATCTACGCCGCTATCGGGAATACGCGTGGTTGCCACGAACACGGTACGCGTGGCCCGTAACGCGTCGAGCTTTCTGCCACTTTTCGAAAGGGCAATCGGTTATCCGATTGAAATCATTTCGGGCGAAGAGGAAGGCCGTTTGATTTACATGGGCGTGGCATCCACGCTCAACCTGCCGCTCGAGCGCCGCTTGGTGATCGATATCGGCGGCGGCTCGACTGAGCTGATCCTGGGTCAAGGCGCAGAGGTCGAGCAAGTCGAGTCATTTTCGATCGGCACAGTGCCCTCCGCAATGCGGTTCTTCGACAGTGAACGTCTCAGCGCATCTGCGTTTGATGAAGCAGTGCTGTATGCGCGTAGCGTGTTTGAAGATCGCACGGCGCCCTTCCACCCACGGCTGTGGGAAGTCGGCTACGGCTCGTCTGGCACGCTGCGCACCCTTGCCGAACTGATCGAAAAAAATGATCTCGCCGATGGGCAGCTGTCTGTGAAGGGATTACTCGCTCTGCGCGACCGTCTGCTTTCTGCAGGACGAATCAGTAAGCTTGACCTGATAGGCGTACGCCCGGAACGAGCCAGCGTGGTACTGGGTGGGCTGTCGGTCATGCTTGGCTTGTCACAAGAGCTGGGCCTAAAGTCGCTGCTCGCCGTTGAGGCAGGTTTGCGGATGGGCGTGCTTTGGGACCTTTACCTCAGGCAGCGCAAACGCGATCGTCGACAAGACTCGGTCAAACGATTCATGAAACGTTTTGGCGTGGATGAGGGTCGCGCAGCCCGCGCAGCTGCCAGTGCAAAGGCACTCTATGGTCAGACAGCCCCGGATGGGGCGCTGGAGCGGATGCTGGGTTGGGCCGGCAAGCTGCATGAAGTTGGAATGGCGGTTTCGCACACCGGATTTCACAAGCATGGTGCTTATCTCGCATTGAACGCTGACTTGCCCGGCTTCACCTCGCACGAGCAGCACTTGCTATCGATACTGTTGCTGGCGCAGAAAGGCAACCTGCGCAAGGTGCAAGACGCGCTCACTGATCTTGACATCACGCGCGCAATTGTCTCGCTGCGCTTGGGCGTGCTGCTGATGCATGCACGCATCGACCCCGCCTTGGCACCTGTTCGGCTATCAGTTCGATCGCGCATAGAGCTCACGCTCGGCCAAGCGATCAGCTTGCATCACCCGACCTTGGCGTACTGGCTATCGAAAGAGACCGCGGCGTGGGCTGAAGTCGGGCGGCAGTTTGTGATTCGCAGCTCCGGCTGAGGGCTCAGTCCTCGAGAGTGCCGGCAATGCCCAACTCTTGAATCTTGCGCGTAATCGTATTTCGCCCTATCCCAAGCCGAATTGCGGCGTCATTTTTTCTGCCGTGGGTGTGCTTGAGCGCGGTCTTGATCAGTGCTGCTTCGAATTGTCGACCCAAGGCATCCATCACCTCAGGCTTGCCGGATGAAAGCATCTGCGAAGCCTCAGCCTCCAGCATCACTAACCACGAGTGTCGATCTGCACTCAGGCTACCGTTCGTTTGAGCGCCACTGCCATGCCGCTCAGACACCACGGTCACGGGTGCGTGATAGTCGCCGTTGAGCGAAACGGGTACCGAAGGTTCTTGTGGCAGCGGCGGAGCAGATAAGGGCACGGGCAATGGCGCGGTGCCGGCGCTTTGGATCAGCTCTGCCGGCAAATCTTTGACTTCGACGGTCTGGCCAGGCGCCATCACCGTGATCCAGTTACACAGGTTTTCGAGTTGTCGCACGTTGCCCGGCAAATCGAGTGCAGATAAAAACTGCATAGCCTGATCCGACAAACGCTTGGCCTCTACACCTAATTCTTTTGCGCTGCTGGTGAGGAAGTGACGCGCCAGTAACGGAATATCTTCACGCCGCTCTCTCAGCGAAGGCAACCGTAGCCGAATCACATTCAGCCGGTGATACAGATCTTCACGAAATAAACCATCGCGCACGCGCTGCTCAAGATTTTGATGAGTGGCCGCGATCACGCGCACGTTGGCCTTGAGCGACTGATGCCCGCCAACACGATAAAAATGACCATCCGACAGCACTCGCAACAAGCGCGTTTGCAGATCGAAGGGCATATCGCCAATTTCATCCAGAAACAGGGTACCGCCCTCGGCCTGTTCGAAGCGTCCGCGACGAGTGGCTTGCGCGCCAGTGAACGCACCTCGTTCATGGCCGAATAACTCGGATTCGAGCAAGTCTTTCGGAATTGCGGCGGTATTCAGCGCAATGAAAGGCTGCGCAGAACGCGGACTGTGCTTATGCAAGGCACGGGCGACAAGTTCTTTACCGGTACCGGATTCGCCGGTGATCAACACCGTGACATTCGACTGCGACAGCCGCCCAATTGCGCGGAACACATCCTGCATCGCTGCTGCCGAGCCGAGTATCTCGGGCGTATCGCTGATGGTCAGTTCGGTCTCTTCATCACGCAAGCTCTCTTCGAGCGCGCGCCGGATCAGCTCAACCGCTTTATCCAGATCAAATGGCTTGGCAAGGTACTCGAACGCGCCACCTTGAAACGCAGCAACCGCAGAATCCAGATCAGAGAACGCGGTCATCACGATCACAGGCAAGCCCGGATGGCGATGCTTGACCATGTGCAGCAGCTCGAGTCCCGATTCTCCGGGCATACGGATGTCTGATACCAGCACCTGCGGCACGCCAAGCTGCAGCGCTTCGACCACCTCGCGCACATTAGAGAAGCTACGCGTGCTCAAGCCCTCGCGCGCCAAGGCTTTCTCTAGCACCCAGCGTATCGATTCGTCATCGTCAACTATCCAGATTGGTTTCATGCGCTCTCTATCGACCCAGCGATCTCATACCCTAGCACCAAAATGGTGCTAGCCGCTTGTCCTGCCTGCGCCGCGCCGGTGCGCAGGATGGGCTCAGCGCATCAGGGCAGGGCTATCAGGATACGAAAATCCGTATATCCGGGTCGGCTTTCGCATTCGATAACGCCAGAATGCTGCTGGATGAAGGTTTGAGCCAATGTCAGCCCCAGTCCGCTACCCCCTTCTCTGCCGGAGATCAGCGGGTAAAACATTCTTTCCTTCAGATCCGCCGGTATGCCCGGACCGTTGTCGATGATATGCAAGTCCAGTGCCAGCCGATAACGGACCTTGGCGATGGTGACCGAACGGGCTACCCGCGTACGAAATATCAATTCTGCATCGCGATTGTCGATGCGCTCAGCGAGTGCCTGCGCTGCGTTATGCGCAATATTCAGCACCGCCTGAATCAGCTGCTCCTTGTCACCGCGAAACTCCGGCAAGGACAAGTCGTAATCGCGCTTGATCGATAGCCCGTTCGGAAACTCAGCCACAATCAAGCTACGCACGCGCTCGAACACTTCGTGAATATTGACATCGCCGACAATCTGCGGCCTGCGGTGCGGAGCCAATAATCGATCGACCAGCGTCTGCAAGCGGTCAGATTCTTTGATGATGACCTGGGTGTACTCGCGCAGATCTCTCAGCCCTTGACCGGGTAGTTCAAGCTCCAGCAACTGGGCCGCGCCGCGAATACCGCCGAGCGGATTTTTGATTTCATGCGCGAGATTTCGAATCAGCTCCTTGTTGGCTTGGGTCTGACCAAGCTGACGCTCCTCGCGGTCCAGTTTGAGCTGCTGCACATTCTCGTGTAGCTCGATCAGCACCGGGTGATCCGGGTCATCCAGCGGCGTGACGATCACATTGACCTGCAGTGTGGCCCGCCCTGCGCGCTCGAGACTCAGATCCTCACGCTTCTGATCAAACTGGCGCTGCAGCGCTTGCTGAAAGATTTGCTCGAGTCGGGCGCCGTTGATGAACAGCTCGGTTAGTCGCTGCTGCTGAATCACCTTGAATGAACTATCCAGCAGGCTTTCAGCAGCCACATTGGCGTACGAAATTCTGCCCTCGGCATCAAGTATCAAAACAGCCGAAGCAAGAAGATCTAATCCGCCGAGCGAGGTAGCAAGTATGTTCACAAAAGCCGAAAAATAAAAAAGGCCGCGAGGCGGCCCAGGTTACCGTTTGGGGCGACAGCCCTATTTTAATTGACCAATCTCGCGCTTCAACGCTTCGATGTTTTTCTCGGTACGCGCGATCTCGTCTTTCATGGCCGCGACCCGCTCTTGATACTTGGCGTAATTACGCTCGCTGCCCAGTCGCTCCGGTTCACCATTTTGGTATTCTTTTTTCAATTCACTCAGCCTGTTTTCTTCGGTACGGATCTCGTCATTGAGAATTTGCAGGCGATCAAGGTCACGACGCTTCTGAGTTTGACTATCGACCTTGGGAAAAGAAGGATCGGCCTTGGCCTGGGTCACTGAAGAGGGCGCCGGGATGGACGATAGGGAATCTGTATCCAGCTTACGGCAACCGCGCACGTCACCCGTGTTGCGATACTCGCGCACGCCGTTGGCTTGGGTGCAGACATACACGCCTTGCGCAGCAGAATCGGCGAGGCTTAACAGAAAACCGAGCGTGACCAGTACAAATCTCATAGTGATGTAACGCTATCGAGTTTAGGCGATAAGGAAGATGCACGATCTTGCGCAGTGCGACGTCGACCTTATACCAGAATCTGACGCCCAGCGATTATCAAGCATGCAACATCAACCATAAAAAAAGGGCGACTATCGCCGCCCTCTTCTCGCTTACTGCAAAAAAATTACAGCGAGTAGTACATGTCGAACTCAATCGGATGCGTGGTCATACGGAACCGAGTGACCTCTTGCATCTTCAGCTCGATGTACGCATCGATCATGGTATCGGTAAAGACACCGCCACGCGTGAGAAACTCACGATCATGGTCGAGGCATTCGAGCGCTTGATCGAGCGACGAGCACACGGTTGGGATCTTCGCGTCTTCCTCTGGCGGCAAGTGGTAAAGATCTTTCGAGGCGGCCTCGCCCGGATGGATCTTGTTTTGTACGCCGTCCAGACCCGCCATCAACAGCGCGGCAAAGCACAGGTAGGGGTTAGCTGAAGGATCCGGGAAACGCGTTTCGATACGACGACCCTTGGGATTCGCCACGTGCGGGATACGAATCGATGCCGAACGGTTACGCGACGAGTAGGCCAGCTTGACCGGCGCTTCGAAACCTGGCACCAGACGCTTGTACGAGTTGGTGCCCGGGTTGGTAATCGCATTCAGCGCGCGTGCATGCTTGATGATGCCGCCGATGTAGTACAGCGCGAACTCAGACAGACCGGCGTAGCCGTCGCCCGAGAACAAGTTCTTGCCGTCTTTCCAAACCGACTGGTGAACGTGCATACCCGAGCCGTTGTCGCCAACGATAGGCTTAGGCATGAAAGTCGCCGTCTTGCCATAGGTGTGCGCGACATTCCAGATCACGTATTTCTGCAGCTGGGTCCAGTCGGCGCGTTGTACCAGCGTCGAGAATTTTGTGCCGATCTCGTTTTGTCCTGCGCCGGCCACTTCGTGGTGGTGCACCTCGACGGGAATGCCGAGCGATTCAAGCACCAGGCACATCTCGGAGCGCATGTCCTGAAAACTATCCACCGGTGGCACCGGGAAGTAACCACCCTTGACCGCAGGACGGTGACCGGTATTTCCGCTCTCGAACTTCTGGCCAGTGGACCACGAGGCTTCTTCTGAATCAATCTTCACGAAGGTTCCCGACATATCCGCGCTCCAGCGCACGCTGCCAAAAATAAAGAATTCCGGCTCCGGGCCAAAGTAAGCCGCATCGCCCAGACCCGACGCTTTGAGGTAAGCCTCGGCACGCTTGGCGATAGAGCGTGGATCACGGTCGTAGCCCTTGCCATCGCTCGGCTCGATCACGTCGCACTGCATGAACAAGGTGGTCTCTTCCATGAACGGGTCAAGATTTGCCGTGCTGGGATCGGGCATCAGCAACATATCGGAGGCCTCGATACCTTTCCAGCCAGCGATCGACGATCCGTCAAAAGCATGACCCGATTCGAATTTATCCATATCGAAATTGGAAACAGGGACCGACACGTGCTGCTCTTTGCCACGTGTGTCCGTAAAACGAAAGTCAACGAATTTGACCTCGTTATCCTTCACCATCTTCAATACATCTGCGGCCGTCTTAGACATAGAACTCTCCCGGAAAGTTGCGGAATTGAAATTACTTGCTCGGTATGGGGGTTTGCCTGTTGCGGACTCGGCGCCGGCATATGGCCGGTCAGTGGGCGGGCTTGCAACGGGAACTCGGGGCGGGATGTTAGCAGAATCCATGCCACTGGCTTACTTTTACGCAAGCCGAGGGTCGCCGCTGATGGCGACCAAAACTGTGAATCAGAACAAGGCGTTGAAGATTGTCGGCTGTTAACGCTGCGCAGTCAGCTACATGGCCTTTCTTGGTGCGAGCACAGACGAATGCGTTAATTTGGTGCAGTTTTTAAAATTTGTTCTTATTTGGTGCGATTTTCTGATGGAGGGCTGAAGGATGCCATTTTTTGGTGGCGGGCTGATGGGTACGATTTTCTGCTGCAGGGCTGATGGGCGCGCTTATTCCTCGTCGTCGTGCACGGGCTCTTTGAGCCCAAGCGCGCGCCCATCCTCATACAAAAAACACTTGGCAATGCCAAACCATGCCTCGGTCGGTATGACCCGTTCGGCAAGCTCAACCAGCTCTTCCTCGCGCAGCAGTCGGCGGTAAAACGAGGCGCAGCACTGCTCGAGCGTGACGCAGATGTCTTCCACAGCAGTGGCGCCACTGCGCATCCAGTGCTGCAACTTCTCACGCACAGAGCACAGCAGATCGAGACTAGCCTTGCTCAGCTGCTCCAACTCATCGAGTAAGGCATCCGCCTCGCGTGTAAGCCGGCGCAATGCGGGAATAACCACCACCTCTACCTTGCGCCGGTGGCAGTACTGCTCAAACTGCGTCAGCCGATTGAGTAATACCTCCAAGTCCACACCACCCGCTGTTTTGAGATGGCGTATACCGTACAAAATATGTCGCTGTGTGGAAGAGAATGTCCAGCGAGCGCGTCGCTGCTCTATTTTTAAAGCGATGATGGAGTAAGTCGCGGTCAGCATGATGTTCACCAAAAAAATCAGTGTAGTCATTCGCCGCGCATCGCCGGTTGCGGGGCCTCAAAGACCGCAGACCCAGGTGTCGGATTTCTAAGGTTTACTCGCGATGCTTATGTTTAACATCAAGCAATGCACGCTACATCCTCACGCACTGTCGCAATATCAATGAATGCACACTACGTACTCGGGTTTCATACCGATATCAAGAAACACGCACTGCGTGCTCACGCGTCGCATGGAAAGTGACATTCGGCCAGCGCTCTTGTACCAGCTTGAGATTAACCGCAGAGCTTGCAAGATAGGCGAGGTTGCCTGCGGCATCATGCGCGAGATGCGCGCCCGCCGAGGAGCGCTCAAAGTCGGCCAGCATTTTCTTGTCTTCACAAGATACCCAACGCGCGGTGTTGATACTGGTTCCCTCGAACACTGCATCGACACCATATTCATTCATCAGCCGGCTCGCCACGACTTCGAACTGCAGCAGTCCGACAGCACCAAGCACCAGATCAGCACCGCTCACTGGCTTGAAAACCTGCACTGCACCCTCTTCACCGAGCTGCTGTAAACCTTTTTGTAGCTGCTTGATTTTGAGCGGATTACGAATACGAACGGTACGGAAAAAATCAGGCGCGAAATAGGGGATGCCCGTGAATTGCAGTACCTCGCCCTCAGAGAAACTATCGCCGATTTGCATATTGCCGTGGTTCGGAAGGCCAATAATGTCGCCGGCGTAAGCCTCTTCCACTTGCTCGCGGGACGAGGCCATGAAGGTGACGACCGATGACATCTTCAGCTCACGATTGAGTCGAAGATGCTTGATCTTCATACCGCGCTCAAATCGACCTGAGCAGACGCGCAAAAATGCAATCCGGTCACGATGCGCGGGATCCATATTGGCTTGTATCTTGAACACAAAGCCGGAGAAAGCAGGCTCATCAGGTTTGACAAAGCGCACGCTTGCATCACGCTCACCGGGTGCGCGCGCCCAGTCGAGCAACGCATCCAGAATTTCACGAACACCAAAATTATTGATGGCCGAGCCAAAGAACACCGGCGTCTGTTTTCCCGCCAAAAACGATTCAAGATCAAATGGGTGTGATGCACCATGCACCAACTCAACCTCTGCTTTGAGCTGTGCAATCTCTTGCGGGAACATCTCCTGCAAGCGCGGGTTGTCGATCCCTTTGATCACCTCGAAGGTTTGATCAGCACGCTCGCTACCCGGCACAAACAACAAGATCTCATCACGCAGTAGGTGATACACACCACGGAAGGTCTTGCCCATGCCAATCGGCCAAGTCACTGGCGCGCACTGAATGCCTAGTACCGATTCCACCTCATCCAACAGCTCTAGTGGGTCGCGGGTCTCGCGGTCCATCTTGTTCATGAAGGTGATGATGGGTGTGTCGCGCATGCGGCAAACATTCAACAGCTTGATGGTTTGCGCTTCTACACCTTTAGCCGCATCAATCACCATCAAGGCCGAATCAACTGCGGTCAACACACGGTAGGTGTCTTCCGAAAAATCCTGGTGGCCCGGCGTATCAAGCAGATTCACCACATGATCGCGGTAATCAAACTGCATCACTGAGCTGGCGACCGAAATACCACGCTGTTTTTCAATCTCCATCCAGTCCGAGGTGGCGTGGCGACCACTTTTACGCGCCTTGACTGTGCCGGCCAACTGAATCGCTCCGGAGAACAGCAGCAATTTTTCGGTCAGCGTGGTCTTGCCCGCATCCGGGTGGGAAATGATCGCGAATGTGCGGCGACGCGCAACCTCGCGCGCAATATGCTCTCGCGATGTCACGCGCGTACGCGCCAGATCATCGGTTTCGGAAAAATCAGTGGCGTGGGTCATTACAAGCAGTCAAAAAAAGCGTCAGAGTCTAGCGGCTTCGGCCGGTCACGTCCAACCGGCGGCATCATACCGGGCAGGGTCTCCAGCATTGTGCCATTGTTGGGTTGGGATTCAGATTGAGCAAACCGAATCGTCAGCCGCTCTACCATCCGCGATTTTACGATCGGCATATTCCTGCGTTTGTTGAAGCGGCCCTGGACAAACGCTACGGTAGCTTGTTCTCATCGATCCCGCAGCTCGGGCTCTACAGTTTGCAGAATATCAGTACCTATGTAGAGTGGAAACAAAACAGTATTCAAGAGCTGTTTTTATATCGACGAGATAAAGATCGTATCACTGTCATCAACCAAGGGATGCGGGTCGATGGCGCCGAGGTGCAACGGTTTGCTGATGCTATTTTTCAGCACGAGCCCGGCACAGATAAGCTGTGCTTTCATTCGGTAGAGCTGATCAAACAATATCAACTGCGTAAAAAGATCTGCCTGCCGATCTCGGAAGATAGTGTCATCGACCTGCCTGATACCGAATCTGCCTATCTTGCTGCCCTTGGCCGGTCGCTGCGTCAATCGATGCAGTCTCGCCTCAAACGCACGCAAGGTTTGAAACATCAAACTCTCCCGGGAAGTACCATCGACGCCCAGGTAATTGAACGCATTATCGCGTTCAACCATGCGCGCATGCTAGCGAAACAACGACGATCCGCAATTGATGATACCGAGAAGCAGCGACTGCTAATACTAGCGCGCGCGCGGTGTCGTGGGTACGATAGAACGGTGTCGTGGGTACGATAGAACTCAACGGCAAACTCTGTGCAGGCAGCCTGGTTTGTCGGTTCGGCGACGATATCTTCTCGCTATTGAATGCACATGACCCAGAGATGAATAAACTAGGACTTGGAAAGCTATCACGTCACCTGATGATTCTTGAGGCAATTCGTTCGGGCGCACGCCGCTTTCATTTGTTAGGCGGATACTTCAATAGCAAACGTCCATTCGGAGCGCGGCGCATACCGCTGTATACCTTACTGGTTTATCGGCGTAGATCCGGAATGGTGAAAGACGCCAGCACGCTACTGAAGCTGCTGCTGAAATCACTTGATTATCAGCTGCGCACATTGATCGAACATCACAAATCCGAGGCGACCAATAAACTACAGCGTAACTTATCGATCAGTAAGGTGTCTGTACTTCCACGCCACCAGCGCAGCGTCAGTGGCTTGTGGCGAGAATGACCAACTATAACGAGTTCAATCCCGAGCTCATTCGCCATTTGCTCGATAACATTGACTGGCTCACCGACCTCCAGGTGCGGAATCACGCTCAGTCCGCTATCGTTCAATAATGCTGCACCAGCGTCCAGCTCTTTCGCCATCTTCTCGCGCTCGGCCACGAGGCCTTCCTCGACGCTCATGACCGCCGCAGCCGCGAACTCACCAACCAACAGATACGGCGGCGGGCTGACCACGGCGAGTAAGTGCACCGCTGTTGATGCCGGCAGGGAAAGCCGGACACATTCGCGCAGCGCCGCCTGGCTTTCTGGGCTTCCGTTGTAGGCAACAAGAATGTTTTGGTACATGGGCACCTCCAAGCGAATCGCCAATGATGACGAGTTTGGAGTATACGGCGCGTCGCTTGCGGTGGCGTTTGGCTGGCACCAACAAAAAAAACCCGGCAGGTTGCCCTGCCGGGTTTAAATCCATCCTTGTTGGAAGGCTGGAGGAGACGAAGCAGACTATATCAACCCGATTCTGCCGCGTCCGCTTTCAAGTTGTGAGAGTTGTGATGCCAGATATAAATATGGTGAATGGATGAAAATTTTTTATTTTTCAGCCAGAATAATTGTCTATTTGGACATTAAATCACCCTTAACCTCGGATGACCACGCAAAAAATTAAACCCGCCACACTTCCATGTGGCGGGTTCGGGTCTCCTCTCGCTCTTCCGGCGACAGATTTTTTTTGGTGAAGCGGGTGCAGCATGCCGATGAATTGA
>Ga0194116_10003239_pt1 | contig 19812 bp, 16 predicted proteins | sample TA2MahsurfametaG_4_FD_148617 | JGI IMG/M metagenome (GOLD analysis project Ga0194116, IMG submission 148617) | Freshwater microbial communities from Lake Tanganyika, Tanzania - TA2015008 Mahale S9 surface | ecosystem: Environmental > Aquatic > Freshwater > Lake | place: Tanzania: Lake...
ATGATCACCGGATAGCCAATTTCTTTGGCGATGCGCAGGTTTTCGTCAGCGTCGGCGCCGAGCGGTTCGCCGGAGCCCGGCACGCAGGGCACGCCGTACTGCTTCATGACTTTGATGGCCGACACCTTGTCGCCCATCATGCGAATGGTCTCGGCCTTGGGGCCTATGAAAACGAACCCGCTCTGTTCCACGCGATCGGCGAAGTCGGCGTTCTCCGAAAGAAAGCCGTAGCCCGGATGGATCGCGGCTGCATCCGTGAGTTCGGCGGCAGCAATGATCGAGGGCATGTTGAGATAACTTTTGGCCGAGGCGGGCGGCCCGATACACACCGACTCGTCGGCCAGCAGCACATGCTTCAGGTTGGCATCGGCCGTGGAGTGCACGGCCACTGTCTTGATGCCGAGTTCACGACAGGCGCGCAGCACGCGCAGCGCGATCTCGCCGCGATTGGCAATGATGACCTTGTCGATCATGCGTGTATCACGCTGTGACAGCCGGCGCCGCGGTGGACGCTCACTGGATCGCGAACAGCGGTTGGCCGAACTCGACCGGGTCGCCGTTCTGCACCAACACGGAGGTGACTTTGCCGGCGCGATCGCTTTCGATCTGATTCATCATCTTCATCGCCTCGATGATGCAGAGCACTTGGCCGACCTTCACTTCGTCACCAATCTGCACGAAGGCTTTCGCGCCCGGTGCGGGGGCTGAGTAATACGTGCCGACCATCGGCGCCTGCACGAGGTGATCGACTGAGGGCGGCGGCGTGGCGGGCTGGGCTGCTGCGGCTGGCGCTGCGGCTACGGCGGCGGCGACTGCTGGCGGCATCGGCGGCGCGGCGTAAAGGGTCTGGGTGGCGGCGGCGCCGCTAGGCATGCGGCTGATGCGCACTGACTCTTCGCCCTCTTTGATCTCGAGCTCGGCAATTCCCGATTCTTCGAGCAGTTCGATGAGTTTTTTGACTTTGCGAATATCCATAAGCCCTCCCTGCAGGGCCAAAGGGCCGAAAACTGTACCTTATTTGCAACGAAATCGGTGAATTTCGCGCAGGATCGACCCAACTTACTGAAAAATCAGAATTTTCCGGCAGCTGAGCGTAGCGCGTCGAGCCGCTTGATCTCATCGCGGATGAGTGGTCGGGCGGCCTCGATAGTTAGGCTGCCCGAATTCAGCTTCTCGACATGATCGAGGATGAAGGCGGCCTCATCGGCATGAAGTTCGCCAATTTTGACGGCGACAATGCGACGCTTCGCATCGGCGAAGATGGTGAACGGAAACGCCGTGCTCACGCCAAAGAGGTCCGCTGCAGCGACGCCATCTTCTTCGCCGATGAGCAATGGGTAGTCGAGGCCGATGTCCTTGGCGTACTTCACGACATCTTCCCGGAAGTCGACGGCAACGCCTACTACCTCGACGCCGCGAGCGCCCCGTTCGGTGCGCAACTGGCGTAGCAGCGGGATCTCACGTCGGCAGGGCGCACACCACGTGGCCCAGAAATTCACGATCAGTGAGGGGTGATCAAAGCTCGACAGCGCGCGCGGCGGGCCCTCGAGTGTGGCGAGCGAAAAATCCGGCAGTACTTCGGGGATGGTCTTTGACGGGGTTGATTCCGCAGCGCCGCTACTGTCGGGGGCGGTGGGGGCGGTCGCCGCCGCTGGTGTCTTGGGTCCGAGGAAGCTGCGGATCGCAACGAAGGCGATGCCGCCGGCGAGGGCGGCGACGACAATGACGAGTTGAGTGGATTTTTTCATGGTGCGGGGGCGGGGGCGGGGGCGGGGGCGACGGGGGAGTTTCCGCTGGTTCCAAGCGCGGCGACGCCGGCAAATTCTTCGGCTTTCATGAATCCGACCACGCGCGTGGCCTTGTTTTCGAGGCCGTCGCGGCCCCAGAAGGCGATGGTGGGTGGACCAAAGATTTCGAAACGTCGCAGCAGCGCTTGATCGGACTCGTCGTTCGCGGTGACGTCGGCCTTCAGCAGCACCGCGTTGGCCAGCACCCGTTGAACTTCGGGGTCGGTAAAGGTGTAGCGCTCCATTTCTTTGCAGGAGACGCACCAGTCGGCATAGAAATCGAGCATCGCAGGCCTGCCCGCCGCCGCGGCTGCAGCGATCTCTCGATCGAGATCATCGACGGTCTTGATCAGACGAAAATCGAGTTTCTTGCTCTCAGCTGCAAATTGCGGGATCGGTGACAGCGCATCTTTGCCGCCGAGCGCGGCGCCCGCGAGCAGCGCAAGGCCATAGGCGCCAAGCACCAAGCCGACCGCGCGCGCAAGCAAGCCCGCCAAAGATTTCGCTTTGACTTCGCGCCACAACAGCACGGCACCGATGAGCGCCGGCACGGCCCAGAGCAGCAGCGCCCAACGCTCGGCAACGATACGCGCCAGCATCCACGCCGCAACCGCGAGCATCAGTACGCCAAAGAATTTCTTGACCGTGTCCATCCAGGCGCCGGCCTTCGGCAGCAGGCGACCGGCCGAGGTGCCGATGACGAGCAGCGGCGCACCCATGCCGAGAGACATGGCAAAGAGCGCGCTGCCGCCGCGGACCACATCGCCGGTTTGCGCAATCACGGCAAGTGCCGCAAACAGCGGCGGTGCGACGCAGGCGGTGACGATCAGCGCCGAGAGCGCGCCCATCACGGCAACGCCGCCGAAAGTGCCGGCCTGCTGACGGTTGCTGGCATCCGCCAGACGTGTCTGCAACGCAGCCGGTAGCTGAATGTTGAACAGACCGAACATCGACAGCGCGAGCACCACGAACAGCAACGCAAACAGGATGATGATCCACGGTTGCTGGAACAAGGCCTGAATTTGTTGACCCGCCGCCGCAGCGGCGACACCCGCAAGAGTGTTCATGACGGCCATGCCCATGACATAGGTCAGTGAGAGCGCAAAGGCGCGACCGGTCGTCACATTGCTGCCTTGACCCGCGATGATGCCGGAGAGAATCGGCACCATCGGCAGCACGCAGGGCGTGAAGGCGAGCAACAAGCCGAGTCCAAAGAATGTGACGAGTACCCAGGGCAAGCTGCCTGACTTGATGAGCCCCGCGAGCCGATCCTGCTCCGAGACGAACGGGGTCAAAGAATTGGGTGTTGAATTGCTGCTGCTTGAACTGCTGCTGCGTGAACTGCTGCTGCGTGCTGCGCTGCGGCCGTCTTCTGGCGCAGCGCCTGAAAAATCTGCGCCGCTCGTTGCCGGCAGCATGATCTTCAACCGCCGCTTTTCCGGCGGATAGCAGAGGCCCTTGTCGGCGCAGCCCTGCAGTCCCACGACGAGCGGCAGCTCGAGTGCGGCACCGGGTGCGCGCGACACCGGGAGCGTGACGCTCACCGACTCGTGATACACCTGCTGGCGACCGAAGAACTCGTCTTCTTTCCATTCGCCTGCGGGAATATCCGCGGTGCCGAGCGTGGCCGCCGGTGCGCCTGCGGCGTCATCGATCTTGAAGCTCAGGCGATGTCGATACAGGTAATAGCCCGGAGTCACCAGAAAATCGACCCGTACTCGATCGGCGGCTTCGGCAAAAACTGCGACCTTGAAGGCCTGATCGGGTGGCAGGAACTCGGATTCACCGAACTGGGCGCGGCCGGGCAGGGCGGCCAGCACAAAACTGAGGCCGAGGCAGGTCAGCAGGAACTGCTTCAATTTCATGTGCTTAGGGGCTTAGGGGGTGATTTGGCCGAGCAGCATAGCCGGGCCTGCCCTTGAAATGGAACTTTCCGTCGCTATCATTAGCAGCCACGCAGGGAGAGTGCTAACACCCTTCCTGTCACCTTCCAGTCAACCGTTAGTTTTCAGGAGCGAAACATGAAAATTCGTCCGCTTCATGACCGCGTGATCGTGAAGCGCTTGGAGGAGGAACGTACCTCCCCAGGCGGTATCGTCATCCCCGACTCGGCCACCGAAAAGCCCTCGCAGGGCAAAGTCGTTGCCATCGGCAAAGGCAAGATTCTCGAAGACGGCTCGGTCCGTGCGCTCGACGTCAAGGTCGGCGACAAGATCCTCTTCGGCAAGTACAGCGGTACCGAAGTGAAGGTCGATGGCGAAGATCTCCTCGTGATGCGCGAGGAAGACATCATGGCCATCATCGAAGGCAAGTAAGCCAAATTATTTCACTGAAGGAACAATCACATGGCTGCTAAAGAAGTACGTTTCAGCGATGACGCACGCCACCGTATGGTGCGCGGTGTCAACATCTTGGCCAATGCGGTCAAGGCGACGCTCGGTCCGAAGGGCCGCAATGCTGTGCTCGAGAAGAGCTTCGGCGCCCCGACGGTGACCAAGGACGGCGTCTCCGTCGCCAAGGAAATCGAGCTGAAGGACAAGTTCGAGAACATGGGCGCGCAGATGGTGAAGGAAGTCGCCTCCAATACGTCCGACGAGGCCGGTGACGGCACCACCACCGCGACCGTGCTCGCTCAGGCGATCATCCGCGAGGGTCTCAAGGCTGTGGCCTCGGGTCGCAACCCGATGGACATCAAGCGCGGCATCGACAAGGCCGTCATCACGGCCACCGAAGAAATCAGGAAGCTCGCCAAGCCCTGCAAGGACAACAAGGCGATCGCTCAGGTCGGCACGATCAGTGCCAACAGCGACGAGTCGATCGGCAAGACCATCGCGCAGGCGATGGAAAAGGTCGGCAAGGAAGGCGTGATCACGGTGGAAGAGGGCTCGGGCCTGCAGAATGAACTCGACGTCGTCGAGGGCATGCAGTTCGACCGCGGCTACCTGTCGCCGTATTTCATCAACCAGCAGGCCAACCAGACGGTCGAGCTCGACAAGCCGTTCATCCTGCTCGTCGATAAGAAGATCTCGAACATCCGCGAGATGCTGCCGGTGCTCGAGGGCGTCGCCAAGTCGGGTCGTCCGCTGCTCGTGATCGCCGAGGACGTCGAGGGCGAGGCGCTCGCCACCCTCGTGGTCAACAATATCCGCGGCATCCTCAAGGTGGCTGCCGTCAAGGCGCCGGGCTTCGGTGATCGCCGCAAGGCCATGCTGCAGGACATCGCGATCCTGACGGGTGGCACGGTCATCTCCGACGAAGTCGGTCTGCAGCTCGAGAAGGCCACGCTCAATGATTTGGGCGAAGCCAAGAAGATCGTCGTCGAGAAGGAAAACAGCACCATCATCGACGGCGCCGGCAAGGCAGGCGACATCAAGGCGCGCATCGAGTCGATCCGCCAGCAGGTCGAAGAAGCCACCAGCGACTACGACAAAGAAAAGCTACAAGAGCGTGTTGCCAAGCTCTCCGGTGGTGTCGCGGTCATCAAGGTGGGTGCTGCCACCGAGATCGAGATGAAAGAAAAGAAGGCGCGCGTCGAAGACGCTCTGCACGCCACGCGTGCGGCCGTCGAAGAAGGCGTGGTGCCGGGCGGTGGCGTGGCGCTGATCCGCGCGACCAAGGCGCTCGAGAAGCTCGAAGCTGCGAACGAAGACCAGACGGTCGGCATTCGCATCCTCGCTCGCTCGATCGAAGAGCCATTGCGGCAGATCGTCGAGAACGCCGGTGAGGACGCTGCGGTGATCCTCAATCAGGTCAAGGCTGGCAAGGGCGCCTACGGCTACAACGCTGCCACGGGCGAGTATGGCGACATGCTCGACTTCGGCATCCTCGATCCCGCGAAGGTCACGCGCCTCGCGCTGCAGAACGCAGCGTCGGTCGCGGGCCTGCTGCTGACCACCGAGGTGATGATCGCCGAAGCGCCGAAGGACGACCATGACCACGTGCACCCGGCTCCGGGCGGCATGGGCGGCATGGGCGACATGGGCATGTAAGCCCTGCGGGCGGGTGGCGCTCGCGCGTCACCGGCCCGACCGTTCGTCGAACGAGAAGCCCCGGGAGGAGACTCCCGGGGTTTTTTTTAGCAGGTCTGGTCGCCGCCGGTCGGCGACCATCCGCGCGTGAAAACTATTCCGGCGTGATCGTCGACTTCCACACCTTGAGATCCGAGTGCTTCGCCGCCGCTGCAAAATCCCCGTCCATGGTGAGCAGGATGAGATCGTGGCGAATGCACAGCTGCGCGATCAGGGCGTCGACCGTTCCCAACTGGATGCCCGCGCGCCTGCAGCGATTGCGAAGGTCGGCCGCGTCCACGTAGTCCGGCCGATCGGGTACCAGCATCGGCAGCGCGGCGAACTTTCCCAGAAGCTCTTTTCGTGCCTTGGGCCCCGTGAAGCCCTGCAGCAACTCCTGCAGGATGATCCCGGTGATAACGATCGAGTCAGCACCGTCGAGGGCGGCGCGCAGGGCTGCAATCTGAGGCGCCCGCTGTTCGCTGTCGCGCCGGAACGCCAGCAACCAGACGCTGGTGTCGACCATCAAGGTCACCGACGGGAACGCTCGGCCTTGTAGTCGTAGGCTTCATCCCATTCGAGCTTGCCCATGAGCTCGGCCAGATTCTTCTGCCTGCGTCGAGCCACGTACTCCTCCAGGGCACGTGTCACGGCTGCCTTCTTCGTACGCTCGCCACCGACTTTGACCGCCAGTTCGAGCAGCTTCGGATCCAGGGACAAGTTGGTCGCCATGTGTCACCCGTTACACATTAATCTACACAACTGCCGAAGCCCACTGCAATTCGGGCCACGGGGCAGCTTGTACGCCCGAACACGCCGGACCGCAGAGATATTTCTGCCCGAATACAGTGGGAGCGACGGCAGCGCGCGACGGCAGCGCGCCGCCGGTGTTCCATCCGGTGCCGCCGCCGCGGATGCACCTGACGAGGTATCACGGGGTGTTCGCGATCGAGATCGAGACCTGTGGCCGCTGCCAGGGAAGGCTGCGGATGATCGCGAGCATCGAGGAGCCGGAACTCATCGCGCGCATCCTGGCGCATCGGGAACCATCCATGGACATGGCCGAGCCCGAGCACTTGCCGATGGCGGCGCGTGCGCCGCCGCGGCAGCGTCTGCTGCTGTGACGCTGACGCGAGCGGGCGTCGGTCTCGGATCCGGAGGTAACCCTGCGCCACCGAAGCGGCAGCGGGGCGGGCCCGATCGCGCTCGGTTGAGGACAGGCCGGGAAAGAGGGGGTATCCGGAGTGCTGCAGGCCGGATCAACCGGCCTCGCGGGCTGATCGGGCCGCGTCGGGAGGCGGGCATCGATACCGTCGAGCCGTGGCGCAGTGGACGAGCGCGGTTGGTCGCGGTTGGTCGCCGGCAGCCGCCGGCAGTAGGGCCTTTGAAAGTACTATCCGCAAAGATTAGTTTCGCTGATGACACCCGGTACCCCATTGAAGGGTCCCGTCGATCTATGTCTTCATCGGCTCGACATCATCATGGGGGCCATCACGATGGACCGACGGGATTTCCTCGGCGTCTCTGCGACCGCTGCGGCGGGCATGCTGGTCCCGGCGACCGCCTCAGCGGCTTCGGCGGCCAGCACGCCCTCACCACCATCGGCCTCACCGCAACCTGTCATCCGATCGGGATCGAGCAGCATCACCCGCGCTCCGGTCGCGGGGATGATCGGTGCGATCGGCGCGGGCAATCCGATCACAGCCGCCACCGGTGCGCGCATCCTCGCCAAGGGCGGCAACGCGGTGGATGCGGCCATCGCCGCCGCGTTCATGGCGTACGTCGTCGAGCCCGCCTCTGCGGGCATCGGTGGACATGGGCGGCTCACGGTCCACATGGCCAAGACCGGTCGGACGGTCGGTATCGACCACTATATCCGTGCCCCGCGCGGTGCCACTTCGCAGGCCATCCAGGCCGCGCTGGCAAGATCCGGGCAGGACACCTCCCGCATAGTGCACACCGGGCATCTCGCCGTCGGCGTGATCGGCACCGTCGCCGGGGTCTGCGCCGCGCATGAGCGCTTCGCGACCTTGCCGCTGCCGGTGCTGATGGAGGAAGCCATCGCGATGGCCGAGATGGGGCCGCCGATCGACTACGACACCGCACGGGCGATCGCGGGCAGGCTCGGCGATCTCGCCGCATTCCCTAGGGCACGCGATCATCTGTTGCAGGGAGACCGGGTGCCGCAGGTGGCCAACGAGTCGGTGCGCGGCAAAGATGGATGGGAACGCAGCGGGGCGAGGCTCGACACCTCGGACCTCGCCCGCACGCTCAAGCGCATCTCCAAAGAGGGCGCGGCCGCGATCTATCAGGGCTCGATCGCCCGTGCCATCGACGCCGAGATGCGCGCGAACGATGGGGTCCTTTCGGAAGCGGACCTCGCCGCTTACAAGCCGTCGATCTTCGACGAGACGTTGTGGACCTACCGTGACCACAGCTACAGCACCTGCTCGGACATCTACGGGCCGCAGTTCCTGAACGTCCTCGAGCGCTTCGATGTCGGCGCTCTCGACCCGAACGGCGTCGAGTACCGGCATCTCGTCACCGAAGCGCTCGCGCTGGCGTTCGTGGACGTCATGGCACATCCCGCGGACCCTGCCGACCCGGGCGCACCGCGCGAGGGTCTCGCCTCGAAGAGATATGCCGAGGTGCGCGCACGGTTGATCGACATGAAACGCGCCATCGGCTCCGGGCGATACCCGTCGGGAGACCCCTGGCCGTTCGAGACCCGCGCCCGACGCAGCGACACCGGTCTGTCATCCGCCCCCACCGGCCTGCCCGGCACCACATCCATCAACGTCGGCGACAAGGACGGCAACCTCGTCAGCTTCATCACCAGCCTGGGATCGAGCTTCGGCTCCCTCGTTCTGGTACCGGGGACGGGTATGTACCTCGGCAACGCCATGCAGTGGTTCGATCCCCGGCCGGGACGCGCGAACTCCGTGGCGCCCGGACGCATGCCGCCCTACTTCGCTCCGCTGATGACCACTTACCGGGAAGGGCGCCCCGTGGGCGGTGTGGCCGCCTCCGGCGGCTATCGCATCGCCACCGCGCTGTTCCACACGTTCTTGAACTGCGTGGACCATCATATGGGCGTACAGGCCGCACTCGAGCATCCGCGCATCCACACCCAGGGCGAGACGCTGTATGTCGACGAGCGCATCGACGACGGCGTCAAAGACCGTTTGGTCGCTTTTGGCCACACGGTGCGGGCCGTGGAACCGCATATCGCGCTCCCGACCGCGGTCTGGCGGAACCGCGACGGTTCCTGGTCCGCTGCGTCCGATCCGATCAGGGGTGGGACCGCAGCTCTCTGATCCGGGTGACGCGTATCGACAACCTGACGTCGCGCCAGAACAACGTCGAGGCTGCAGTCGTATGAGAATCGGGGCCAACGCCCCGCCGGGGCGACCATCGGACACCCCTCGATGCCGGACACCGGTCCCTGCGACGCCTGAGATGAGATTCCGGAAGAGCAACATCGAGTTCCGGATGTTGACCGTGCTCTCGGTCGTCGCTGAATCCGAGAGCCTGACGAAGGCGGCAGAGGTCTTGGGCGTCACCCAGTCGGCGGTATCCCAGACGATCAAACATCTCGAGGACCAGACGGGCGCCACGCTCCTCCTGCGGCGCAGCCGTCCCGTCCGGCTGACGGCGGCGGGCCAGATACTCTACGAATACGCCTCCAGACTGCTCGCTGACGGCCAAAGGATGATGGCCGAGGTGCAGATGGCGGCCAACCAGCGCCTCAGCGAACTGTCGATCGGCATCATCGATTCTTTGGGCGGCGTGATCAGCCAGTCGCTCGTCAAGCGCATCAAGCCCCTCACCGCCAAGGTCATGCTGCGGACAGGCGTCGCGGCGCCGCTGTCCGACGCGTTCCTCCACCGCGACCTCGACATCCTGATCACCAGCGACCCGATGCGTGAGCAGCCCGACCTGGAGCGTTTCCCGATACTGCGCGACCCTTTCGTGGTGATCGCGCCGTCAGGCAGGATCCCTGCCGATGCAGACCCGCCGAAGTGGCTGGCGCAGAACGTGCCGTTCGTGCGCTTCTCCCGCGAGACCCTGATCGGCAGGACCGCCGACCTCGTGGCTCGGCGGCTTGAGATCAGGCTCGCGACGCACTACGAATTCGACAACACCGAGACCATCCTCCGGTTCGTCCAGGCCGGCCACGGGTGGTCGATCGTCACGGCGCTCTGCCTCGCCCACCATCCGCAGCTGCTCCGCGGCACCAGCGTGCTGCCGCTCGCTGCAGGCGGGAACACACGCCTGATCACTCTGCTGAGCCATCGCAACGAGTGCGGCGACCTGCCGGGGCGGCTCGCTCAGATCTGCCGAGGCATCTGCGAACAGGAGCTTTCACCGGTGCTGCAGGACATCGCGCCATGGCTCGCCAAGCAGTTCAGCATCCTGCCGGAGCAGCGCACCGGCGGATCATCGCCGGCACCCGAGGCCTTCGTCTGACCCGCGGGGTCTCCGCGCTCTAACCGATCGCCACCGGGAGTCGCAGCAGACCGAGCAGGCGGGCGGCCGGCTCGCCGGCGTCGGCCAATGCATCGACGGCGTCCTCGAGGGCGACCACATCCTGCAGCGGCAGCAGACCGGCACACAGGCGAGCGAACTTCTGACGGACCGCCAGATCGGACAAAGGGTTCTCGGGGTCGCCGATCGCCGTGGTCGGAACGGACCGCAGCACGCTGCCATCGGTCAGCGTCAACGTCACCTCGGCCCAGCGCTCGGCCGGGAAAGCCCGGCTGTATCGCTCCGACTCGCGCAGTACGACACGTCGGCTGAGCGCGAGGATCGCGGGATCCTGCAGCGCGGCCGGTGCGATCTCCTCTGCCCCCAGTCTGCCGCGGACCAACATCGCCGCCACCGGGAATGCGATCGCATACTGGGCCTCCTCGGTGGTCCGGGGGGTGTGGCCGGCGAGACGCGTCGCTTCGTGGAAGGTCAGCACCTCCACGCCCGCGACCCGCTCGCCCGCGATACGGTGAGCCGCAATGAGATCGCTCACCGCCTGCACGGCAGGCTGCGCCCAGCGGCATACAGGGTAAGGCTTGAAGTACTGCTGCAGCAGCTGCCATCCGGCGCCCAAGCCTCGCCAGTGCGTCGCCGTCCGCTCCGATTCCACGGTGACGGCCGGCGCGCCGGTGAAGCCGGACTCGGCCAACAACGCGCTGCTCACGCCGACCATCGCTCCCCAGCCCGAGCCGTCCTTGACCATGGTCGGATGGTCGATGCAGCGCATCATCTGGCTGCGCGGGCCGTGGTACTCGGCGATGCCGAGCGCGTGCCGGGTGGTCTCGACGTCGAGCCGCAGCAATCGTGCGACAGCCGCCGCGACACCCAGCGCGTTCCAGGCACCCGAGGTGTGGTAGTCGGACACGGAGGAATGCAGCGCGATACCGGCCCGCAGTGCGACCTCGTATCCGACCGCGAGCGCAGCGAGCAGATCGCGACCCGAGGACCGACGACCGGCCCGCTCGAGACTGGACAGCACGGCCAACACCGCCGGCACGACGGCTGCGCCCGCATGGCCCTTGGTCAGCCGATGGCCGTCATGGGCATCGAAGGCGTCCACCGTCATGCCACCGGCCAGTGCAGCGCCCACCGCGCTGGCGGTGGTCCCGGTGAACATGATGTCCGCCGGGTCCTCCGTCGCGCCGAAGTACCGCCGCGCATGCGCGGTGGTGATGCGCGACAGGTCGGTCGTGCGTCCCGCCACCGCGACCCCCAGCAGATCGAGACAGCAGCGCTGAATGGTTGACACCACATCGGGGGGGAGATCCTCGAAAGATGTGGTGTGGATGAATCCGGCAATGTCCGTCGTCGATCCCACGTGTCGATAGCCTCTGGTGTGTCAGGATGCGGCGCCCAGCGCCGTTGTCGGTATCGCATCGTCCGCCGACGCGAGATCGCCGAGCGCCTCGCGCAGCGGTCCGAGGTGCGGCGCGTAGCGTCGCCACTGCTCCACGCCGAGCTTGTTCAGCGGTTGGCGTACCTGTTCGGAACTGGCGGTGCGCACGGGCCGGTCGGTCTCGTGGAACCGCAGGCAGCGCTCGTCGAACGGCAGCCCGCAGAAATCGAGCAGCCTGCGGACCTCGCGGTCGAGGTTGGCGACCACGTCCTCATGGTTCACGCGCAGGATGCGGCCGGGCAGCACCCGGTCCCAGTGGTCCATCAGCTCGACATAGGCGCGGTAATACTGGCCGAGATCCGCGAGGTCGTAGCTGAACTCCTGCCCCTCCGCGAACAGCTGCTGGAAGGCGCTGAAGCAGCAGGCCATCGGGTCGCGGCGCGCGTCGATGATCCTGGCCTGCGGCAACATCATGCTGATCAAGCCGATGTGCCGGAAATTATTGGGCATCTTGTCGGTGAAGTGGGGCGCGTCGCGGCGATGCAGGCGGGTCCCTTCGATGTACTCCCGGCCGAGCTTCGCGAACGCCTCGTCGGGCATGTCGCGCAGGACCGCCGGATAGCGCGGCGCGGCCTGCACCGTACCGCGACCGTTCAGGCGATTGGCGATCGCCAGCACGTTCGGCAGCTCCAGCGTCCCGTCCACCTGCGGATGCGAGGCCAGGATCTGCTCGAGGAGCGTGGAGCCCGCACGCGGCAATCCGACGATGAAGATCGGATCCGGCGCTGGACAGCCGATACCTGCACGGCGCTCGAGGAACTCTTGGGTGAACACCTCCTGCTGCAAGCGCATCTCCTGCAGCAAGCGATCGTTGCGGTAACGCAGTTCGGACTTCTTGAGGCGGTTGCCGCGCTCGTAGAACGTGAAGGAGCGGTCGTAGTCGCCGCTCTGTTCGAAGGCCTTGCCCAGCGCGAAGCAGAGGTGATAGCGGTCCTCGGCCGAGGTGGTGGTGGTGGCTTCGGCCGCGAGCATGCGGTCGAGCTCGGATGCCTCGAAGCGATAGGTCTTGAGGTTCGCGAGGCTCCAATACGCGTCGCCGAGGTCGGGCCGGATCGCGGCCGCTCCGCGATAGTTCGTGACCGCTTCCTCCGCCCTGCCGACCGTCTTCAGCGCGTGGCCGCGATGCAGGAACTTCATCGGATCGTGCGGATCCTCTGCGATCAGCGCGTCATAGATTTCCAGCGCCGCTTGATAGTCGCCGACCGCGAGCAGCTCGGCGGCATGGACCGAACGGTACAGAAGGTTACCGGGATCGCTGCCGAGCAGTTTCTTCGCCTGCTCGAGCGCCTCCGCGAAACGTTGCCGCTTGTGGAGCACGCGGATGTATTCGTATCTCGCGGCGCGATGCCCCGGCTCGAAGAAAAGACAGCTCTCCAGCAGGAACTCGGCATCGTCCAGCACACCCAGCTTCAGACCGATCTCGGCCAGCAGGCGCATCCCCTCCACGTCGCGGGGATGCCGGCGCAGATGCTCGCGGCAGGCCTGCTCGGCGCGCGCCAACTTCCCGTCGTGGAGATCGATGCCTGCTTGGAGCAGCGGGGGCGGCAACCTCGACAGACCCTGTACGGCTCGGTCGGCCTGGGCCGCCGCAGACAGCGCGCCCCGCTTGCGATGCAACTCGGCGAGCGCGCGCCAACTGCCGAGGCGGGCGGGGTTGAGCGCCGTGGCGCGCCGGTACGCGTCCACCGCCCCCTGCTCATCCCCCCGCCTGCGACAGACCCCGCCGCGCGCCTCCCATCCGGCCGAACCGACCGGCGATTGATCCGGGGCGGCGTCCTGCAGGCTACTTCACCTTATATGTGACGGTGAGACCGATCGCCCTCGGCCGTCCGATGGTCTTGTTGATGAAGCCCACGTTCGGCACCTCGGATCGGGCGAGCTCGTAGCGCTCGTTGGTCAGGTTCTTGATGGACAATTGCGCGGTCCAGTTGTCGCCGAAGTCGGCGCCGAGGTTCAGGTCATAGGTCGTGTAGGCCGGCGACTCGGTGCGTGTGGGATTGACGCCGTTGAAGCGGCTGCCCTGATGGACGGCACCGAACATCGCGTAGGCATCGGCCGAGCCGAACACTTTGAAATCGTAGCGCAACCGGACGTTGCCGCCAAACTTGGGTTGACGGGCGAGGCGTGAGCCCACCGGGACGATGTTGCGGGCGCCCGGGGCGAGCGCGGTCAGCTCCGAGTCGGTGAAGGCGACGGCGCCGGAGACGGTCCACGCCCCTCCGAGGCGGTAGGCGAGGTCGGCCTCGAAGCCCTTGACCCTCGCCTTGCCCGCGTTGATGAAGAAAAGCGCATTGGTGATGGTCTGGTCGAGGACGCCCACCACGATGTCGTTCCAGTCGATCTGGTAGAACGCGCCGTTGATGCGCCCGCGACGGTCGGCGAAGGTGGATTTGAAGCCGAACTCGATGTTCTCGGTGGTCTCGGTGTCGTACGACAGCGGGACCTTCGTCTTGCCGTCGAAGCCGAGCGTGCCGCCGTTGCGGTTGTAGCCGCCGGTGGAGAAGCCCTCCGAGAGGGTGGCGTAGAGCTTGGTGTCGTCCGTCAGGTCGAAGTCGATGTTCAGGCGCTTGATCGTATCCGACTCCTGCACCGGCTTAAGGTTGCCGCTGAAGTTCACGCCTGCATTCGGGTTGGTGCGGGAGCCGAAGTTGACCGACCCGGTGGCCGACTGGTCGATCTTGTATTTGCGCGCTCCGACCGAGGCGCTCCAACGGTCGGAGAATCGGTAGGTGACATCACCGAAGAAGGACAGCTCCTCGACGACCGGAGACATGTCCGTGAAGAACATCACGCCCGGTCGACGCGGGTTCGGGTTGTAGGAGATGGCGCCCGCCATCGGCGCGTTCGGCGCGAAGCCGGTGGCGATCGCACCGTAGTAGGCGAACTCGATCGAGGTGCCGCACTTCGGCGTGCAGCCGTTCTTGTGGTAGTAGACGCCGGCGATGAAGCTCAGGTCGCGATCCGGGTCGGAGGAGAAGCGCAGTTCATGGTGCTGGATGCGGTAGTCGCCATCCACCGACCAATCGGTCTTGGGCGATTGGCACGAGGTGTAGGACGGGAAGTTGCAGGCGTAGTACGGGAAGAAAGGACCTGACTGCGTATACTGCGAGTAATCGGAGACCTGGGCGATCTCGCGCTCGAGGAAGGAACCCGCGTAGACCACATCGAGCGCAGCGAGCCGGCCCTCGAGGGACAAGGCGGCCATCTTGGTGTCGTCCTTGAGGAACTCTTCCTCGTAACGCGCGACCTTCAGGTCGCCGACATCGGCGCGGTAGAAGAACGGACCGTGGGTCTCCAAACTCTGCTGCGTGTACTGCAGGTTCGCCGTCCAGTCATCGGAGATCTGCCATCCGAGCATCAGCCTGCCGCCGCGGTACCGGACGTCGTTCATGTCCTTCGGCTGGAAACCGGCGTTGCTCTTGACCTGGAAGGTCGTGTTGGCGAAGCGGGTCGGGTTGGCGATGACCCGGGTGTTGGTGCGCAGCGTCTCGGACGCCGGCGTGTTGTCGAGGTAGCCCGCCTGGTAGGCGTTGTAGGCCGCAAACCGCACCGCGAGCCGGTCGTCGATCAGCGGCACATTGAGCATGACCTCGACGGTATGGTCGAGGTCGGCCGACCCCTGGGTCTCCCCTGCCGTCACCGAGACCCTAGCATCGAAGGCGTCCGCCCGCGGCTTGTTGGTGATCATGCGGATGGCGCCCGACATCGAGGCGGATCCGAACAGCGTGCCCTGCGGCCCGGCGAGCACCTCGATCCGGTTGATGTCCATGACATAGAGATCGGTGTTGCGGGTGCCCGAACCACCGGCTGACAGCGGGATGTCGTCCAGGTAGGTCGCGACCGACGCCTTCGCGCCGATGGTACCGGCCTGCGCGAGGTTGCCGCCGTACGCGCCGATGCCGCGCATCTCGGTGAACTGCGTGCCGGGTTGCGCGCCGCCCGCCTGCATGTTGGGGGAATACCGCAGATAATCGGCGAAGCTGTCGATGTTCATCGTCTCGAGCATCTGCGAGTCGATGACCTGCAGCGTGATCGGGGCGTCCTGCAGGCTCGTCTCACGACGCGTCGCGGTGACCACCACCTCCTGCAACTGGTCGGTCGAGGACTGTGCCCAGACGACGTTCGGCGCGTTGGACGCCAATGCCACCGCCACTGCCCGGCCTACGAGATTCTTGCGGTTCATGTCGTCACCTCTTCTGCTTCTGCGGCGTTCCGCGTGCTGTGATTATTTTGACGCCTGCTGGGAATGGACCGGCATGGCTCTCGTCACAAGTTCATCGCTTGATACTAAATCCACCGGCTCCGGTCGCGTCAACCCGACGGGATGCGCATTAACGAGATTAATCCTGCGGATAAGCCCGTGTGATGCCGAGCGCCGTCAGCACGCTGCGGCGCCTGTGCCCCAAGCGGGCCCCGAACCCGAACGCATGACGCCGTCCTTGTCGATCACGATAGCGTTCACACGACCGTATGGGTTTGCCCGCGGCGACTCGCCCTCCACCACCACCTTGTGGCCCAGTCGGGCCAGACCCTCACGCACCTCGAGCGGGATGCGCGGATCCACGGCGGTCTCCTGACCTTGGCAGTGCACTCGCGGCGCATCGACGGCCGCTTGGGCACCAAGGCCGAAGTCCACCGCGTGCAGGAAGGCGTGCATGACGCCGGTCGTGATGCGATAGCCGCCGGAGCCGCAGCCGGCGAACAGCGGCCGCCCATCCCGGCTCGCGACCATCGCGGGGACGCCGAAGATCGGCATCTTGCCGGGCTTGATGCGGTTCAGCTGGTCCGGTCGCGGATCGAAGTTCTGCATCGAGTTGTTCAGCATCACGCCCGCACCGGGCACGTACATGAGCGAGCCGAAGCCGCTGGTGAGGCTGGTGCACAGCGCACAGACATTGCCCTCGCCGTCGGCGGCCGCCATCTGGCTCGTGCCCTCGAGGCGGGCGATCCCGCGTTGGTCCGAGATGCGATTGGGGCGCTCGGCGGCGAAATCGAAAGGCCACGGGTCGGCGGCGCGCACCGGCCGCGGCAATGTCCGCTCGAGCGACAACCCGGCGGCGCGGGCGCGGCCGAACGCCGCGCTAGCCAAGCCCTCCACCGGGCTCTTCTCGAAGTCGGGGTCACCGTAGTGGGTCATGCTATCTGCGAAGCCGCAGGCCAAGGCCTCGGCGACCAGATGCCGGAAAGCGAGGCTGTCGCGCCCGAAGCGTTTCAGGTCGAAGTTGTCGAGGATGTTCAAGGCCTCGTAGGTCACCTGGTCGTAGGCCGTGATGTAGTTCACATCGCGGTAGCGGCCCGGACGCTCCTCAAGGATGCGCGTACGGTAGCCGGCGAGATCCTTGGCGGTGAGGATGCCGCCGGCGCCGACGACGGTCCGCTCGATCGCTTCGGCGACCGGGCCTTCGTAGAATCCGCGCTTGCCCTCGGCAGCGATGCGACGCAGCGTGCGTGCGAGGTCGGTACCGTCCAGGCGATCGCTTGAAGACGGCGGCAGCCCGTCACGCAGCAACCACTGTGCCGTGGCCGGCAAGCGACGGATGGTCGCGATCCGGTCGAGGATGGTCAGCCGCAGGCCCCAATCGACCGGGATGCCCGCCTCAGCCGCGGCGATCGCCGGCTCGAGCACCTGCGCCAGCTTGAGCCGCCCGAACATCGCATGGGCATCACAAAGCCCCGCCACCGCACCCGGCACCGCCGGGGCGAGGGCACCCTCCTCGGCACGCAGGCCGACGGTGTAGGGGAAGCCGTAGTACTTCATCGGCCGCTGGCGATCGAGCTCGAACATGTCGGGCCGCGCCGCACCGGGCGCCCGGACATAGTGATCGAAGGTGACGAATCGCCCGTCACGACCGAGTCGTATCGCGAGCCGTCCGTATCCGCCGATACCGCAGCTGGCTGGTTCGACCACGAAACCGACGAAGGCCGCGGCGACCAAGGCGTCGATCGCGTTGCCGCCGGCCTCGATCGTCGCGATGCCCGCCGTCGCCTCGTCGATGTGCCCGCCCACGACGACGCCTCTCGTACCGGCGACCTCGCTGCGGGTGGAGGAGCCCTCGCTGACGGTCATCCGGGAGGGCGCACCCCCGACGCTCGCAGCGGCAGGAGCGGCACCCACCGAACCTGCGGCCGAATGCCCCAAAGTGAGCGCCGCCGTGCTGGATGCCGAGGCGCGGAGAAACTCTCGTCGGTCCATGATGTTCACCCCCTGCGAGTCGCCGTCCCTTTTTGCGCTTCCACAACCCTCCGACACAAGCGGTCGGCGAGCATCATTAGGAAAATTGATGGGCAGCCCCGTCCCCGCCCCCCTTCCGGAGCAAGTCCGTGATGGAGTCAGGAAAAAAGACAGCGCGGATTCCCGAACCTATCGCCCGCCCCCAAGGCGGCTGGTCGCGATGCCTTTGCGCCGCTCGGGGCGGCGCTCAACCGCGTGATCGTTGGCGAGCCGCTGCCGCTTGATATCTACGACGAGGAGCAGGTATTGCTGCTCGCGCATGGCAACGTGGTCGAGTCCGCGCGGCAATTGCAGCGGCTCGTCGAGCGCGGCGGCCTGGTCCTGCTCCGCGAGATCACCGACCCGTATCAGATGGTGCTGCATGCACCGCGGTCGCAGTTGCCGGAAGTGTGGAGCGCAACTCGACAGCGCGTGACCGAGGTGCTTGCGAGCGCCGCCGAGCCGCAGCTCGAAGACCGCATGCAGGCTGCGCTGCCCTTGGTACAAAACTTGGTCGAGCGCGATCCCGATCTCGCCATTTTCCAGGTGATTCGGCAGGGGGCGGCCGAGGGTGGCGGGTATGGCGCGCGGCAAGCGATGCAGACCTCCGCGCTCGCCATGATGCTTGCCAATCGATTGGGCTGGATGGGGGGGATGATCGACCTCGCTGCCAAATGTGCGCTGACCATGAATCTCTCGATCCTGGAGTCGATGTCGCCTCTGTTCGTGCAGAGCGATCAAAAAAATCACCCGGAGCTCAGTCGCGATATTTTGCAGAATGCGGGTATCAACGATCCCGATTGGCTCGAAGCCGTGGAGCAGCACCATGAGCGTCCCGATGGCTCCGGCTATCCGCGGGGTGTTACCGAGGTGACCGAAACCAGTCAGCTCGTGCAGTGTGTGGAGTTTTTTGTCGAGGGGCTGGGCAGGGCGGCCGGGCACTCTGCGGTGACTGCGACCGGCTTGCTGCGGCAGATGTATCTCGAAGCACCCAAGAGCATATTCGTCGCGGCGCTCATCAAAGAATTAGGTGTATATCCACCGGGGTCGGTGGTAAGGCTCAGCAGCGGCGAGTTCGGCGTGGTGATACAGCGTGGTGCAACCACCACGGCGCCGCTGGTTGCCGTGCTCGATGAGGATTGGGGTATTCCGCGCGAACCAGAGATCCGCGATACGAGTTCGGCAAGCTACGCGGTGATCGGCGTGCTGCCGCCGCGAGATGGCCGTCAAGGCGCCTCGGCCGCAGAGGTTTGGGATCGGGCCATCGCTGTCATGCCGAAGGCTGTTGGAGCGGCCGATCAAGGCTAGCTCCGCAGAAGGCTAGCTCCGCAGAAGGCTAGCTCCGACGACGACGCACGCGCGGCGCTGCACCCGAGGCCGACCCGGCTGCGCGATCGAGATTTCCGGAGAGCTGCGCGCGCGCGCCGGTACTGATCTGACCCAAAGAGGATTCGAGCACGGCGGCGTCCGGGCGTGAGCCGGGCACATAGGCATCGAGGGCCTTGCGCATGGCGGCCAGATGTTCGGGCGAGGTGCCGCAGCAGCCCCCGATGATGCGGGCGCCGGAATCTACTGCGAGTTGTACATAGCGCGCCATGAGTTCGGGTGTGCCGTCGTAGCGAATGGCGCCATCAACATACTGCGGGATGCCGCAATTGGCCTTGGCGACCAGCACCATGTCGGGATCGGCCGCGGCACTCAGGTTGAGAATAGAGGCGACCAGCTCCGACGGGCCTACGCCGCAATTGCTGCCACAGGCTGCAAGCTGATGACGACGCGCAATCTGCGCGAGATCAGCCGGCGTCACCGACATCATGGTGCGGCCGTTGGTATCGAAGGAGAGCGTGCTGACGACGGGCAATCCTGCAGACTTTGCACCCT
>Ga0194116_10003241_pt1 | contig 19799 bp, 15 predicted proteins | sample TA2MahsurfametaG_4_FD_148617 | JGI IMG/M metagenome (GOLD analysis project Ga0194116, IMG submission 148617) | Freshwater microbial communities from Lake Tanganyika, Tanzania - TA2015008 Mahale S9 surface | ecosystem: Environmental > Aquatic > Freshwater > Lake | place: Tanzania: Lake...
GCCACCACCGGGAGGCGGTGGACCCATGCCACCACCGGGAGGCGGTGGACCCATGCCACCACCGGGAGGCGGTGGACCCATGCCACCACCGGGAGGCGGTGGACCCATGCCACCACCGGGAGGCGGTTGCCCTCCGGTCGGCGGCGAAGTTTGGTCTCCTGCGAAGGCCAGACCACCTGACCCGATGAGATTGGATCCTGCGGACAACACGAGGATCGCCGACCCAATTGCGAAACCCCCTCTAATTGCTTTCACGGCAACCTCCGTTATTTGAATTGGAACCTCGAACTATTCAACACCACCAGTACTGGTATTTTGGGGAAGTGTCAATTTGATTTTATTAGGGTAACTCGAGGGTGAGCGGGTCAACACTAAGACGGATAGACCTCGGGGAGGGGCTTTGGGTTACGAGCGACTGCGTGCCCTGTGGAGCATGCCAATTGCGAGCGAGACGCCATCGCAGGTCCTTTGTCAGATGCGATTCTGCTAACCCGGGATGTAGCACTCGCACAATTGTTCTAAGCCGATGACTTGGGCCTTTTGATGCGGGAGCGGAGTGCCGTGTGCCTATCGAGGGAAACCCTGGCAGCGTAAGGGCAGCTATTTGCCATGCCGTCGGGCGTATTGTGGGAGCTTCCCGTGTTGTAGCGTCAGCATGTACTTTTCATCAAAGGTATTGGCGCCGGAACGGTGCTGGTAATGATCTGTGCGGTAACGACTCCCTGAGCGGCTCAACCAGCAGATGCCACCCTGGTCGGCATACCGACACTGACGGAATTTCGTTGCCCGATACTGTTCAAATGCAGGTAATGAATCCGGGCCGCGATGGCTCGAGGCTAATAGACTCGCAGGAACGATAGCAGGGCCGATGCAGTAAGTTCGGCCTGATCGAGATTGGGCGAGTGTCCCGTTGGCAGCGTCCTGATGGTCACCGCAGCCGAGGGCAAATAGCGACCGAGCTTCTGTGCCCAGTCTGCATCCAACAAAGCATCTTGTGTGCCTGCAACCAGCATCACTGGAGTTGTCACTTGCGTCAACGTTGAGGGGTAAGGATCGGCGCTGCCGCTCGAGCGGGTACTCGCAGGATGCCGTAGTCCCATAGCGGAGATGGCCTCGAGGTGCCCTGGAATCAAAGTATTTTGGTACCTGCGTAGTGCCAGCTGGTCGAAACCTGCGTAGCAATTCGTCACCTGACTCAACAACAGTTTCATTTTTTCGAGATCGGGCCGGGGGTAGTCGTTCAGGGCAGTGATTCCTGCAGGAACTCGCCACGGGCCGCCCGTGCCCGAAATCGCGACGACCGACGCCAGTGACAGGCGATTACGCTCCAGGGTTCGCAACGCAAGCGAGCCGCCGAAAGACGTACCGACGACATGGCAGGGCTGCGTCAGTGAAAAGGTCTCCAGCAGTGCTTCAATTTGCTCAAGCCGCGGCAAGTACGGAGAGCGGTCAACGAACACAACTTTGTCGGATCGACCGAAGCCTAACAGGTCCGGGGCCATGACAAAGTATTCCTTCGCCAGAATGGGCACCACCTGATCCCACGCCGTCAGTGCGTCTGCGCCATACATCCCATCGTGCAGCAACAGCAGTGGCGGACGATCGCTTTGACCCCAGATGTACAATTGGGTTTTGAGACCGTTGAGTTTGAGGGTGAGTGTGAGCGACATTCGGACACCTCCGCCTAATGATCAGTGAAAGTCAATTTGCATAGAAACCCGCCGGGCCCGCACTTGTCCCTGTCCGTCTGTCGGCGGTGAGTGTCTGCGGGGCGATCACAGTCTTACTTTGGCCAATTATGGTACGCGACGGTCTCTCTCGTTTCAGTCCGTAAGGTGGTGGTGTCGGAGTGACGGATAGTCCACAGAAATCCCCGGAGTGGTTTCCGATTCAGCCCGAGGGTTTGAGCGGACAATCCGACGAGGCGCTCCGGGAATCTATCCTGGCTGCCGAAATTCACCCGCTGCTCTGTTCGCTCGCGTTATTGACCAACGATCATGCTCTGATCGATCCGCGTTTTGCGCCTCTTGTTGAACTGCCGGCCGCTGGTCCGCCGCCTCACTGGGGGCTGAGTGATTCTTTGGTCGAAGAGGCGCGCTGCCTGGCGTTTGAGCACATCGGAAATATCCGAGATCATATTAATCATCTGGAGCGCGATCCATCTGCTTCGATGCTGGAGAAAACGCTCGCATTTGCAATCGGCCGCGATCACGGAGTTTCTGCCGGACTAATTCGCCGCGAGCTAGATCTACCACATGATCCAGGGGCGCCATCTTGGTGTGCAGGGGACATCGCACCGGGACGGCAGTTTCGAGTTGCGATCGTCGGTGCGGGTATGTCTGGTATTCTCGTCGCTCATCGCTTGCAGCAAGCGGGCATCGACTATACGGTATTTGAAAAAAGCGACAATGTCGGAGGTACCTGGAGCCAGAACACCTACCCTGGATGCCGACTCGATACCCCAAACTTTGCGTACAGCTATGCGTTTGCACAAAACCCCCATTGGCCAAGCGAATTTTCCGAACAACGCGACATCCTCAAGTTTTTTGATCAGATCGCAGAAAAATTCTCGATTAATGATCGAGTACGACTCAATACCGAGGTGGTCGCTGCTCACTATCAAGATGAAACGGGGCAGTGGCAGCTGCGTATTCATCCTGCCGGGAAAGCGCTCGAGGAGTACGTCTACGATGTCGTGATCAGCGCGGTGGGTCAGTTGGGACAACCAAAGATCCCCGAAATCGCTGGAGCCGAGGAATTCGCAGGTAAGGCATGGCACACCGCTCGCTGGAATCATGAGGTGAGTCTCCGAGGCAGGCGTGTCGGCGTGATCGGAACAGGGGCCAGCGCATATCAAGTAGTGCCCGCAATTCTGTCCGAGGTGGCTGCGGTCGTTGTGTTCCAGCGAAACCCGCCGTGGATGTTACCCACGCCGCGCTATCACGAGGCTATAACCGTTGCGCATCGGCGCTTGCTAAGTGCACTACCGCACTACGCCCGATGGGTGCGCTTTTTTCAGGTCTGGGCGACGATCCGTGGTCGTTGGGACTTGGTCCGCGTCGATGAGACGTATCGCCATCCTGTCTCGGTGTCCGCCGCAAACGAAGCCTTACGCCAAGCGCTGGAGCAGCAAATACAGCGACATTACGCGGATCGTCCCGATCTGTTGCGATCCCAACTACCGAACTATCCCCCCGGCGCAAAGCGCATGCTGCGTGACAACGGTGTGTGGCCGGCGGCGCTTAAAGATCCGAAAGTATTTGTAGAAACTCGCCCGATCTCGGGCATCTCACACTCGGGAGTAAGTGTCACAGCCGATGGCAGCGATGCCGATAATCAGTATCCATTGGATATTCTCATCTATGCGACCGGGTTCCGAGCGTCGGAGTTTTTGCTGCCCATGGAAATCACGGGGTCGCGGGGCAGGAATCTGCACGAATGGTGGCATGGAGAGGCGAGAGCGTACCTCGGTATGTGCGTCCCGGGCTTCCCCAATTTCTTTTGTATGTATGGGCCTAACACCAACCTAGTCGTACATGGCAGTTTGATTTTATTTGCCGAATCGTCGGCCAACTTCATCATGGAGTGCCTCAAGATGCTGCTTGAGAAAAAGCAGCAGTCGATGACCGTAACAGACCAGGCATTTCAGGCTTTCAATGAAATGATTGATCACGAGAATACATTGATGGCGTGGGGGGTATCAACCGTGAGTAGCTGGTACAAAAACGACAGCGGCCGGGTAACACAAAATTGGCCGCTTTCAATTGACGCTTTTTACACCATGACCGAGAAGCCTTTACCCGCCCACTTCAGTTTTGAAATGCTTCCAAGCTGACCGTACGCCGTCTAGCGTCGTCAGGGCAAAATCGCCGGGTATTTCATTGAGTATCCCTTTCCTTATGATGAGCGGCGTTTATTTGGTGGGGGGCCAGGGTAGGGAAGGGTCGCTGACATGGAAAGTCTTGTTGATACATTTTGGGTTGTCGATACACTCTGCCGTGAGGCGCGCAAGATCGGCCCGGGTCATGGGCGTCAATACACCATCATCCTCGGTAAGCACTGCTTTGCCAGTCGAGGGATGAGTTGATGGATAGAGCCGGGCGTTACGAATAATCACGTAAGGTACGCCGCTAGAGCGTAAGAGTTCCTCACCGACGCCTTGATCTTTGAGGCGGTCAAATATCCCAGGAACGCGCTCCCAGCCGAGATTCCTAAATTTTTCGACATTACCTCCCGCGCCGACTGCTCCGTGATGAATGAGCAGTCGAGTTCCAGTCCTTTTCGCGTTGCGTGTCAACGAGGTCATGATCTTTTCGTAAAAATGGTTATCACCATCCTCGACTCGAACCGCATTGATCACGATGTCGAAATTGGCGGCGGTAAATGTTCGATCTATATCCGCCGAGTTCAACAGGTCTCCCGTCACCCATTCTACGGCTGGGCTCGTCGGCGCACTCGGTTCAAAACCAGTGCGATCGGACCCAACTCGCGAAAATATGGTGATTCGTGCTGGAGTATTTCTCAGCTCGCCGATAATTGCGCGTCCTAGCTGGCCTGTACCGCCGAGCACGAGGATTTTTTTCGGTTTTTCTGGGCGCGTGTCTCCTGCGTTGATCCCGGTGGCTAGAGCGCTCATGCTGTGCAAAGAAACCAGCGCGATGATCAGCGCTGCGATCATTCGTCGTTTGGAGTTGTCCGCCACGTGGTTCTCCCGGATCCAAAAAGTCCGTATGAATCTCAACGGATGTTTATCGTCATCCCGACGGGGGGTTCGTGTCACTAAAAATCTTTCACGGACGATTCAGCTGGTCCTCGCTGCTCATGGCGATCGTGCCGATAGGCGCCGCCGCGCAGACGCTACTGCCCAATGACCCTATGGAGCCTATCGCCGATGCGCGGGATGCCATTGCAGGTCCTTTGTCTGGCGCGATTCTCATCACCCGTGACGTAGCTCTCCTAAGAAAAACCTACGTCGAGGGTCTGGGTCTTACAATGCGCGGCCCGTTGCACCAGTCCAAGGAAACCTTGGCAGCACAAGGGCAGTTGTGGGCAATGCCGCCGGGCATGTCATGGGAGGTCTATGTGCTGGAGCGTCAAGTTGTTACCGACGCCATAAAGATCATTGCCGTGATTCCCGAGCGCGACACGCCGGTAATACGGCGTAGTTTTGCTCGTGAGGAGACGGGTCCTTATGCCCTGGGCTTTCCGACCAGCAACGTAGAGGTGATCGATCGAAGAATGATTGATCAGGGATTCAGGCGGACGCTGCCCAGCGTGAACCACTACTTCTTGCAGCTACGGGACGGTACACCGTATCCGATTACGGAAGCCAGCTACGAGGTGGCAGACAACACCCGCCTTGTGGTGCTCTCACGTGGTAATGGATTACCACAAAACGGAACTCTGGATCCTGTTACCGGCGTGGGCGGCCCCGCGTATTCCAGTTTGATTGTCGAAAACTCAGTCGCCATGGAGTTTTTTTTTACGGAGGTTCTCGACTACGAGCGACGTACCAGTCGCGAGTGGAGCACCTTTTCACCCCGCTTCCGGTATGTGACATTGCACGCGCGTGGTGCCCGCACCGGGAATCTCGGTCTCGTTGAATATGCAGCTGAAGATAGACAAGCGAGCACCGGCGTGCCACCGCGGCCACCGAATCGCGGGCTCGCCGGTTGGGCCTTCCCGGTACGGTCGTTGTCAGCGATTTTGCATCGTGCGAAAGCCCATGGCACGCCCATCTTGGCAGGGCCGATTGTGGTGAATGATCCGCGTTTCGGCCGGGTAACGGCAGCGAGCCTGCTCGCACCGAATGGATTTTTGGTGGAACTATTCGAGAAGCTTGACCAGTGATTATCGCGATCGCTACCAAAGAATTTCGGCAAACCATGCGCGACGGTCGATTTCGATTGGCAGCTGTGCTTTTCATTATATTGACTGCAATGGCCTTTATTACTGCAGCGCTGCGCTATCAGTCACTCTCATTAGAGCGGGCGCGCGCACAAAAGGAAGTGGCGTCGCAGTGGATGGAGCAGGGCGAAAAAAATCCGCACTCCGCAGCACACTACGGGCAATACGCTTTTCGTCCGGCTTTGCCGCTCGCGTTTTTTGATTCTGGCGTGCAGGCCTTCGAAGGGGTATCGATCTGGCTCGAGGCGCACAAGCGTAACTACGCGGCTGGGCGACCTGCTGACGATATGTCACCCCTTGCGCGTTTTGGTGAAATTTCGCTCGCCTACATCTTACAAGTTCTAGTGCCGCTGATTTTGTTGTTGATCGCATATCCATCGTTTGCGGCAGAGCGCGAATCGGGAACATTGCGTCAAGCGATGGCAAGCGGGGTCACGGGTGGGCAGTTATTCTTAGGCAAGTTTGTCGGTCTTTCGGCATCAGTGCTGTTGCTGATGCTGCCGATCATTGGAATTTCTTGCCTGGTGCTTGTCTCGACATCGGGCGCCACGTGGCTGGCGCACGTCGTTTTATTGACTGCGCTCTATTTCTGGTTCATGGCGCTGATGCTCGGCCTCGCGCTGCTTGTTTCGGCGGTTGCTTCGACCGCCCGTGCGGCGCTATTGGTTTTACTCGTGATCTGGGCCCTCGGAAATTTCGTGTTGCCGAGGATCGCTGCCGATATGGGTCGGCTTGCCTCTCCGACCCCGTCCGCAGATGCGTTGTCGCGCGCCATCGAAAATGATCTCGCGGCGGGCATTGATGGTGAGACGCCGGCTGCAAAGATCGAAAAAAGGCGGCGCCAACTTCACGCGCTGTACAAAGTTTCGTCTGATGCCGAATTACCGATCAATATTCAGGGCGTGATCTTCGGCATCCAGGATGAAATCTCGGACGTCGTCTATGACAGACACTTTTCTGCACTCGAAGCTGCAATCGATCGTCAGGTGGATATATTCGAGACGGCGAGCATCTTATCGCCGCGTATGGCGGTGATGCTCGTATCCCAAGAAATTTCCGGAACCAGTATCGGGCATCAGCGCCAGTTTGCAGATGGCGCTGAAGGTTTTCGCCGCGAACTCATGAAAACGCTGAATCACGACCTCACGCTCAACTCGCGTTCGGGGGATAACGCTTATCGTTCCGGTGCTGCTCTTTGGCGTGAAGCGGGTGAATATCGGTTTGTTCCTGAGCGACTCGGCGCAAGCATCGCACGCTGCGGCGCGCCGCTGACGGTGCTGGTGCTGTGGAGTTTTTTGATCGGTGCACTCGCTTGGGTAGCAGCTCGCCGTCTTGGAAAGATCGGCTGATGCGATCGGTAGACATTTTCTACAGCGAACTCACGCTGCTGCATCGCGAGCAGATTATTCCCTGGGTACTCGTGGGTCTGTTGGTCGCCATGGTCTTTGCGGGATTCAGCGGTCGAATAATCATCAAAGAAAAACGTGCGGGAGCGCTTTGGGCCAGTGATGAGGCGCGCGTGCTGATCGAATCGCTGAAGCAGCAAGCAGCTGCTGGTAGCGAAACGGCCCGCTCCCCGGGTGCGGTCGCTTACAGCGTCTTGTCGATGCCGGTGAGCAAAGCGGCAACGCCGCTTGAGGGATTGGCGATCGGTCAAGCTGACTTGCTGCCCGACACTTACCGCCTCAGCGCGCGCGGGGTGCATACGTTTCTCGAACAAATCGACCCGGAAAACTCTTTGCGGCTCGTTTCCGGTAATTTTGATGTCGCATTTCTCGTCGTCTGGGTATTGCCCTTGTTGGCGATAGGTTTTCTTTTTGATGTGGTGGTCGGGGAGCGGGAACGAGGCGTTCTATCGTTGGCAATGGTGGCCGGCGCGAGTGCCGGGCGTTTCATCTGGCATAAATGGTGGGTAAGATTTCTGCTCTTGGCAGCAGTCACGACTGTTTCCATTGTGATTGCGGCGTGGATACAGGAACCTGCTTGGACAGCAACGACAGCGTATGTCCTCGCGGGGTGGATACTTACAAGCGTCATCTATTTGGCTCTTTGGTGTGCTCTTGCGCTCGTGGTCAGCACCGGTGCGGGTAGTTCAGAAGCAGCGGCAACGCGTCTCGCTGGCGCATGGTTGGTTTTTGTCGTTCTGTCCCCGGCAGTCATCAATCTCATCGCAGGGAACGTGATGCCGTCGCCATCCCGTGTCGAATTGACGGCGACTTTGCGCGAGGCCACCGAACAAGCCGACAAAGCCGTCGCCGCTGAACGTGACCGGTGGTTTTTCGATCATCCGGATCTGCAGGGCGATATGGATCGTCGGGCATACTATCTGAGCGTCGCTCGCTCCGAGGCGGGTATCGAAAAGATCATGGCACCTTTGTTGGAAGAGTTTGTACAAAATGCGCGTGACCAGCAGGATGTCATCGAGTTAATGAAATACCTCTCGCCTGGTACGCTGACTTTTCGGTTACTTACTTCTCTTTCCGGTAGCGACGGTCGTCAGCATGCAAACTTTCGCGATGCGGTCGTCGCCAATCATCGCGACTGGCGAGATTTTTTCGTGACGAGACTCGAGACCGATGCGCCGCTGACGGCCGAAGACTATGACCGCCTGCCGACTTTTGTGGCGCCGCAGATCGACGGACACCAGCTCATATTATCTTCATCGGTACCATTACTGTTGATGCTCGCGTTGACTTGCTTGCTTTGCCTGCTTGGATCGCGAAAGCTCCGAAGCACTGACTTGATCCTCGGTGCATACTCGCCGGCAGGGAGCCGATAGTGTTGGAAGCCATCGGACTGACCAAAAATTACGGTGAGGTTCGAGCCCTGCGCAGTCTCGATCTACAAGTGAAGTCAGGCGAGATTTATTGTCTGCTGGGAGCTAATGGCGCCGGCAAGACGACGACGCTCAATATATTTCTCGGATTCGTGCAGGCGACTACAGGTATTGCAAGGATCGATAACATCGATGTCAGCCACGACCCAATCGCCACGCGCAAGCGAATTGCGTATATCCCCGAGACCGTAACGCTTTACGGTGCGCTGTCCGGACTCGAGAACCTTGACTATTTTTCGAAGCTTTCGGGGATCAAACATTCGGCAGAATCTTTGCACGGGTTTCTCGAGCAGTCGGGGCTAGCCGTCGAGGCACACCGCCGACCTCTGCAAGGATATTCTAAAGGTATGAGACAGAAGGTCGGCATTGCCATCGCTATCGCGCGAGACGCCAAGGTCTTGCTGCTCGATGAGCCGACCTCGGGTCTCGATCCCAAGGCCAGCAACGAATTTTCGCAATTGATTCTTGCCATGGCCGAACGTGGCTCGGCAATCTTGATGGCTACGCATGATTTGTTTCGCGCTCGCGAGACGGGATCTAGGATCGGCATAATGCGGGATGGTTCGTTATGCAAAGAATTCGCGGCAGGTGAGATCGGTCACCGTGATCTTGAGCTTGAATATCTGAAAACGATGCAGGAGGGATGACATGAAAAAATACATATCGTTGATCATTGGGACGGCGCTCATTACCGGGGTTCCGGTAGCGCAATCTCACAACACCATGACCGCGTATTACGCTCCAGCCGGCTTCATGCAGGACTTGGAACTGCGTGTGACCCATGGCTGCAAGGGCAGTCCAGTCAAGGAAGTTCGGCTGAAGATTCCGGACGACATGATGCGGGTCTCGGCCGAGCACAACCGCGACTGGGTCGTTGAAATGAAAATGCGAAAATTGCCCAAGCCCATGCCCGGCGAGGGCGGGAATATGCTCACCGAGACGGTCGATGAGATCATTTGGAAGAATCCGCGGAGCAACCTCCCCGGCTCAGGACGGTTCGAGGGCTTTCGCTTTCGCGGCATGATTCCCGAGGCCGTCGGCAAAATCATCTTTTTCCGATCAGTCAATGTTTGCGAGAGTGGTGAGGAGCGCTATGTCGATTTGCCGAGAGAACTGTTGGAAGCAAAAACCCCGGGCTTGCCCGAAAAGTTGCTTAAATTCATGTCGGCAACAGCTACACCGTCTGCATTCCTAATTATCGAGAAACCAACGCGTCCGCAGTACCCGTTCGCCACGCCGGGGCCGAAGAAATAACAAACCCTGCGGGGGGCTTTCATGTTCAGTCGAATGACGCGTTATCTGTCCAGTTTGCTGCTCGTCGGCGCGCTTGCGACGAGTTCCCCGCAGGGTCTCGCCCATGCCGTCTTGCTCGACTCATCGCCAAAACCTGGCGAAATGTTGATGCAGTCGCCGTCTGAGGTCGTTGCCAACTTCAACGAAGGTGTGGGTCCGATTTTCTTCAGAGTGCTCGACGTCCAGGGACAGCCGGTCGGTGATCCCGGCAAAATCCGGCTCGACGGAACCAAAATGACGTTGCCGCTCCGCGCCTCGCTGCCGAACGGAACCTACGTTTTGACCTATCGCGTCATTTCTGCGGATACGCACCCGGTAGGCGCCACTTTCGGCTTTTCAATAGGCGAGCCGATGAAGCGCGTCGATGCGACGACCGATGCGGGCAGCCGTTCCATCTGGTCGTTCGCGGTTGCGGTCAACCGCTGGATTCTTTACGCCGGGATGCTGTGGGTTACAGGTACGGCCATATTCCTGCTGCTCCTCGGGATAGACGGTGCTTTGCGAGAGGAAGCACGACAAACAGCGCGCTGGGCAAGCGTTTTGACAGCAGTGTCGTATGTGCTCGCGGTCGGCTTCGGTGGTGCGGATATGCAGTTGGGTGGTGCCAATGCGCTTTGGCAGACCGCGACCTGGCGATCTGGCTTTGACAGCACGCTGTCTTCAAGCGCGGTGTTTGGGCTCGTCGCCATGCTAATGCTATACGCGGGTTTCGCAGCAGGTGAGCGGCGCCGGAACGGATTTTTGATCGCCGGAGTGGTGCTTGCGATCGGTTCATTTCTGGTGACAGGACACGCTGCTACCGCACCTCCCGCTTGGTTGATGGCACCGATCGTTGGGGCACATCTCCTCGCCACGGCATTCTGGATTGGTGCGTTTCGACCGTTGCTGTTGAGTACCAGGCTGCTTACTGCATCCAACTCGGGTGCGTTGCTGCAGCGTTTCTCGACCCTCGCGGTGCCTGCGGTCATCGTCGTTCTGATAAGCGGAACTGCAATTTCGCTCAAACAACTGGGGTCGCCCACCAAATTGTTCGATAACGATTACGGAAGTGTCCTACTCGCAAAAATCATCTTGGTATTTGTGATTATTGTCATTGCGGCGTACAACAAAATCAATTTGACACCGAAACTTATCGCAAATGATGCGGCGGGCGCTGTAAAGATCAGACGAACCATCACGCTCGAACTCATGCTGTACTTCATCGTGCTGGCTGCCGCATCAGCGTTGACCGTGACCACTCCGCCGCGTGCGCTGGTTGCGATCGGTGAAGCGGGCGCCGCGGAAGCGAAGATGGTGATGATTCCCGGTGGTCTGGTGAAAAGAACTTTGAAAAATGCTGCGGCCTACAGTGCCGAGATCGAACTCTCGCCCGCCAAGGTTGGTGAGAATATGTTGATGGTGACCTTGAAGGACCCCGGCGGCGTTATCGTGGACGGCGCGATTGCCCTCGAAGTGACTGTCGCTTTGGAGTCAGCTGGAATCAGCGAGGTGAGACTCAAAGCCGAACCTGTGGGTAATGGTATGTGGCATCTCATGATCGGCGAAACTTTAATTCCCGGTGACTGGGCGTTGACAATCGATGGCTATCTCACCGACTACGACAAGACCAGCTTCGCGACGACCGTCACCTTGAGATAACGCGCAGCGCTGTGACACGCGGCGGCGTGATCAGACCGCGGATTGCTCCGGGGCGCCGCTGAAGATGACGTCTTTGACGATCGTCATGAAGGATGCATTCCATCCAATAGGTAATAACCGATCAGCGGAAACATCGGCTAAGATCCGAGCTAGCGTTAGTGCTTGGATAATTACCACGGCAGTTGCCGAAGAAAGCTTCGATCCCATCCACTCTATCGTCTGCAGCTGCAGGAAAAAAGCAGTGTAGTCGTTGTTGATATGCGTCTGTCCTTCCTAAAGTAAAGCGGGAAAGCGGGGGTTTTGTCCATATGCGCTTTGAGTCGATATCGAGTAACCGGAAAATCGCGTCGGTGTATGTCCTGAGAAATTTCGATGAATCGTTGGCGATCAGGTGATTTACATTTTCCGAGGCACTCGCCTCAATCGATGAGTACCCGCTGCGACGCTTGCTTAACAAAAGTGAGGAGATCGTAAGTACAACACTCGGGTTTAGTGTGATGACGCGCCGACGAGCGTCGATGACTGCTTTAAAATCCCCGCTGTCGATACCACGTTAGTTACTGCCCTTGGGACAGTCGTAGTTCGCGAAGTCCGAAGCGGCGAACGGCTCTCGTTTGCTACCTCATCGGCGAAGAGATTTTTGGGGTTGGTATTCGAAACACTTGCTTGGGGTTCTTTCTCTCGGCCATTGCAGAAGCGTAATGTAGAAATGGATATACTTTTGCCGTCCGACGGGGGAACGCGATGTCGAACTTCATCGATCGTCGATTAGCTGTCACGGGAATAGTCGCCGCCGCGACCGTGCCGTTATGTCTCCCAAGTACTCACAGCGTCACGTCAACGCCTACCGAAGCGGCGGCTGATGCAGCTGCCCTAAAGGTTCTCGATGAGGCAGCAAGCAACCTGTTGCAGTTGTTTCCGGAGAGTGCGACGTCGCTCGGCGTCGATCGTGGCGCTGATGCGCAGCTGCGATCGCGTCTGGTGGATCGCTCTGCCGCAGGTCAGAGCGCCATTGCGGTACGCCTGCGGCGCGATCTCGCAAAAGTCGATGCCATCGATTCAAAGCCTCTGTCTCATGCCGTCAAAACCAGTGTCGAGGTCGTGCGCAGCGCCTACGCGACTTCGCTTCAGGGGTTCGCGCTTCCGTATGGCGATATCACCGTAGGCGGTTGGCGCAATACGCCCTATGTCGTCATTCAGAACGTCGGCGCCTATCTCGACGTTCCGCGTTTTCTCGACAGCGATCATCCTATCGATACGCGGAGCGATGCCGAGGCCTACCTCGAGCGTTTGCGGCAGTATCCCCGCCAACTCGATGGCGAACTCGAACGTATCCGGATGGCGCGTCAGAACGGACTCGTTCCTCCGGCCTTTCTGCTCGACAAGGCGCTCGTGCAACTCAAACTGTCCACCAAGAGCGCAAGCGAGGGCGGCACCTTGGTCGACTCGCTGCTGCGTCGGACGCGGGGGATGCGTGGTAATTGGGAGCGTGACGCCAGAGCGATCGTGAGCCGTGATGTGGTTGCAGCTCTCGATCGTCAGATCAATGAGATGGAAACCGCACGCAAGTCGGCGACCGATGAAGCAGGTATGTGTGCGAGACCTCATGGTGAAGAGTTCTATCGCTGGGCACTCAAAGCATCGACGACCACGGCGATGACGCCGGATCAAGTTCATGCCTTGGGCTTCGAAGAACTGGAGCGTTTGCACTCGCAGATGGATGGCATCATGCGCGACCTCGGTTTAACCGCAGGGTCCGTGGGCCAGCGCATGCAGGCGATCGCCGAAGATCCGCGATACCAATTTGCCGAGGGCGATGCGGGTCGCGCGGAGATCATGGCTTTCATCGATGCGCGTCTGCGTTGGATCCGCAAGCAGATGCCGCGGGCCTTTCACACGCTCGTCGATCCGAACATGGAGGTGAAGCGTCTGCCGCCCGAAGAAGAGCCCGGGGCGCCAACGGCTTATGGTGGTGCCGGCTCCATCGATGGGCGAATACCCGGCCGATTTTGGATCAACCTGCGCACCTCGGGCTTACACAGCCGTTTTGCTCTGGCTGATCTCGCGTTTCATGAATCGATTCCTGGCCATATCTGGCAAGGTGAGTACACGCACGAGATGCCGCGTATTCGGCAGTTGCTGGCATTCAATGCCTATTCCGAGGGATGGGCGCTCTATGCCCAGCAATTGGCCGATGAGCTCGGCGCTTATGAAAACGATCCGGTCGGTAAGTTGGGTTATCTACAGGCGATTTCTTTCCGCGCCTGTCGGCTCGTCGTCGATACAGGAATCCACGCCAAACGCTGGACCCGCGAGCAGGGTGTGCGTTTCTTTGTCGAGAAGAACGGCTCGAATCCGCTAGAAGTAGCGAACGAAGTCGATCGCTATTGCTCATGGCCCGGTCAAGCGTGTGGCTACAAGGTGGGGCATAGCGAGATTAATCGCCAACGCGAACTAGTACGCAGCAAACTGGGTGGTCGCTTTGATGTTCGCGACTTCAACGATACGATACTTCGCGGCGGTAATGTTCCCCTCGATGTGCTAGGGAGTAACGTCGCTGAATATCTTCGACGATGACCGATAAGGACGGCCAGCCACGCTTATCCAAGCGCCTGAGCGAACTCGGTCTCTGTTCGCGCCGCGAGGCCGAAGAGTGGATCGTGAATGGTTGGGTTCGCGTCGATGGTGTGGTGGTCGATGTCCTCGGTAGCCGTGTAAGTCGCGCTGCGCGTGTCGAGATCGATTGCCGTGCGCGCGAGCAGCAATCGGAACTCGTCACGGTCCTCCTCAATAAGCCGATCGGCTATGTTTCCGGGCAAGCAGAAGACGGGTACGAGCCCGCTACGGTTTTGATTCGACCAGAGAATCGCTGGCGCGGCGATGACTCGAGTCTAAGTTTTAACCCCACGCATCTTTTGGGTCTGGCGCCCGCAGGCCGGCTCGACATCGATTCGACAGGCCTGATGGTATACACGCAGGATGGTCGTATTGCCAAGCAATTGATTGGTGGTAACGATGTTGAGAAGGAATATCTGGTTCGTGTTCAGGGTGTGTTGCCCGATGACGGACTTACGCGTTTGCGTCATGGACTGATGCTCGATGGCGTGAAGCTGAAGCCTGCGCGGATCGCGTGGCAAACTGAGGATCAGCTGCACTTCGCTCTGCGCGAGGGGCGCAAGCGGCAGATTCGTCGCATGTGCGAGATTGTGGGACTCAGGGTGACTGGTCTCAAGCGTATTCGCACGGGGCGGGTCATTCTCGGTGCGCTGCCTGTCGGGCAGTGGCGATATCTAAGAACAGACGAGGATTTTTGACAGCTCGTAGGCGCAGATGTTGACAGTTGATGCAAGATTCAGCGACTCCACGCCCTGACCACCCGGTATCGAAAAAATCGAACTGCTACAGGTTACGCGCATCTCCATCGTTGCACCGTGCGACTCGCTACCAAACATGTAGCAGTCGAAATGCTTGAATGAATTTTCTGCGACCGATGATCCGTGGATGTCGAGTAGCGCGATCCGCGGGAACTGGGCTTGCACCGCTTCGAGCGTGACATCGGTTTCGAACGGCACATTGAAGTTCGCCCCCATACTCGCGCGTACTACTTTTGAGTTATAAGGCTCAACGCTATCTGGCGACAATAGACAACGAAATCCGCCGAACCAGCCGAGCGTACGCAGGATCGTGCCGAGATTGCCCGGGTCCTGGATCTGGTGCAGATAGATCGCACGTTCACCATGTCGTGGGGCAGGCGGCGTCAGCATGGGAACGACCGCAATCACGCCTTGAGGCGAGCGAGTCTCGCTCAACTGCGACATTTGCCTAGCACTGAGGGTTTCGATAGCGAGTTGTCGCGGAAAGCCCGACGGCAGACCAGCAGCAAAATATTCCTTACTGACCAGAACTTTCGCGGCAGCGAGCTGCGGTCGATGGCTGAGTGCCTTGCCAAGTTCCAGCGCCAGATGTTCGCCCTCGGCTAGGAAAAAGCCGAGTTCGTCGCGATATTTTTTGTATCGAAGTTTTTTGAGGTCGTTGAAGTTCATACCCCTGCCCGCGCTCACGCCCGTATCCGTTACGTCGCTTGGCCGCTTATGCTTGCCGCGACGGCCTCGGCGATTTTGATGCCATCAACCCCGGCCGATAGAATACCGCCCGCGTAGCCTGCGCCCTCACCACCCGGGTATAGACCCCTCACTTTTAAACTTTGCAGAGTTGTAAAGTCTCGCGTGATCCGCAAGGGCGAGGAGGTGCGGCTCTCTATCCCTGTCAGTACGGCGTCATCACGATCAAAACCGCGAATCTGTCGACTAAAGACCGGCAGTGCTTCACGTATCGCTTCGATGGCATCATCGGGTAGCAACGGTGCGAGATCCGTAAGTTTGATGCCGGGTTTGTAGGAAGGCGTGACCTTACCTAAAGAACTCGATGGTCGGCCAGCAATGAAGTCACCCACCAGTTGCGCAGGCGCAGAATAGTCACTGCCGCCAAGCTCGAACGCGAGAGACTCCAGTCGCTCCTGTAATGCAATACCCGCGAGCGGACCGCTCGGAAAATCTTTAGCAGGGTCGATACCGACCACGATGCCCGCATTGGCATTGCGTTCGTTGCGAGAGTATTGACTCATCCCGTTCGTCACCACGCGCTGCCCTTCTGAAGTAGCGGCGACGACGGTGCCGCCGGGGCACATACAAAAACTGTAGACGGAGCGCCCGTTGTCAGCGTGGTGTACAAGTTTGTAGTCCGCTGCGCCGATGGCCGGGTGACCTGCGAAGCGCCCAAGGCGTGCACGATCGATGAGTGATTGCGGATGCTCGATGCGGAGGCCGATCGCGAGAGGTTTCGGCTCCATGAAAACTTTTCGTTGTTCGAGCATACGAAAGGTATCGCGCGAACTGTGTCCGACTGCGAGCACTACATGTCGCGAGGCGATGAATTCACCGTTCGCGAGAATGACACCACGCAGTTCATCCTCCTCGATGACGAGATCAACAACTCTGCTGTCGAAGCGGATCTCGCCGCCGAGTTCGATGATTTCATTGCGTAGTTTCGCTACGATTCCGGCCAGGCGAAACGTGCCGATGTGCGGCTTGTTAACGTACATGATCTCGGGCGGTGCGCCGGCACGCACGAATTCTCGCATGACTTGTCGACCGAGATGACGGGGATCTTTGATCTGACTGTAAAGCTTGCCGTCGGAAAACAGCCCGGCGCCACCTTCGCCAAATTGAACGTTCGATTCCGTGGTCAAGATGCGCTTGCGCCAAAAGCCCCAAGTGTCCTGCGTGCGCTGCCGGACTTCCCGACCGCGCTCGAGCACAATGGGGCGATATCCCTGTTGGGCGAGAATGAGTGCCGCAAACACACCGCAAGGACCAAAGCCAACCACGATGGGGCGGTTATCGACATTGTGTGCTGCGCGGGGTGGTGGCCGAAAGTTTGTGTCTGGTGCGAGAGCGATATACCGATCATCGCTATGCTTCGCGAGGACCTTTTGCTCATCGCGTAAGTCCACATCCACGATATAAATGAAGGCGATTTCGCGATCTTTGCGTCGTGCATCGTGACTGCGCTTGAAAACCGTGAAACCAATGAGCTCCCTCGCCTCGATTTTCAGCCGCTGCAGAATTACGCGCCGTAGCGCGTCCTGAGTGCGGGTGTCTGTGGGATCGCCCCACGGGAGCGATAGTTCGGTGATGCGGATCACGGTGCGGTCCTGGTCGGTATACCCGACAAAGGTTTCGAATCGCGCTAGTCTATCGTCATCATGGCCCGATCCAAGAGCAGCGGTGGTTGGCTGCGTCGTCACGTCACCGATCCCTACGTCAAACTCGCTCAAAAAGAGGGTTATCGGTCGCGCTCTGCCTACAAGCTGCTCGAACTGAACAAGAAAGACCATCTTCTGCGCCTAGGCCAATGGGTGATGGATCTAGGATCAGCTCCCGGCGGGTGGTCGCAGGTCGCAGGAAAGGCCGTCGGTCCTAAGGGCCGGGTGTTGGCGACAGATATCCTGCCGATGGATCCGATCTGCAATGTCGACTTCATTCAGGGCGATTTCACGAGTGACGCGGTGGTCGACCAGATTCACGCCTGGCTTCAGGGTGAAAAATTTGACCTGATCGTTTCTGACGTCGCTCCCAATCTCAGTGGGATCGACGCCGCAGATCAGGCGCGTTCGATTTATTTTCTCGAGTGTGCCCTCGATACCGTGCGCCTGGCGCGCACGCCGGGAGCCGCTTTCATCGCCAAGATGTTTCAGGGGCAAGGGTCAGATGAATACGTGAAGGAGCTGCGCAAAAGCTTCAGACAGGTCTCGATCCGCAAGCCCAAAGCCTCGCGACCTGAATCGCGCGAGGTATATATCGTAGCCAAAGATTTTCGTAGATGATTCAGTGTTCGGTCAGCGATCGCCCGAGAATGAAGTCGCGCTTGTGGTCTTTGGCAAGCACAAAAATGTGTTCGCCGACTAAGCAAAAACCGTACATACGATAAAAAAATGCGATTGCTCTTGGATTTTCTTGCTTGACTCCGAGCCACGCTGTTTTGTAGCCCTAACTCTGCAGAGCTTTGAAGAGAGCTCTGCATGAGCGGCGACGCGACGCCTGAGCCGTGAAACTCCCGTAGTATAAAAAAAGCACGCGATATCGCCGGGCGATGGATCTGAAACACATTGGGCGCCGAGCCCCAGCGTAATTGTGAAAACCCTGCTGATTCGCCATGGTGCTTGATTAGCCTTGTGGCGCCATCGATTACTGCGATTTTCGACGCCTTTATGGCTTCACTGAAATGGCTGCGACACTAGAGGTCTATTTCGGCTGCCGAGTTTCGCGCCTCAAAGGCCTGCCCAGAGCTTTTTCAGCGACCTGCGTCGGCGCAGCAGCATCGGCGGGTGAGGCGATACAAATCGACCTTCCCTTACTCTGACGATTTTCGCGGCTCAGGTCTGCGCCACAACCACGATGCAATGCCTACGAGTAACACACCCGTGCCAATCGACCATGGCGTGAAGCCGCGCCAAACTACGAGAACGGTCCAACTGACTGCCATCCCGAGTGCAGCAAGACGCTTGCCGCGCCGACTCACTCTTCTACCGTCTTCCCAATCGCGCAGTGCCCTCCCGAAACGCGGGTGATTGACCAAGCGCGTGCGCCACTCGGGTGAGCCTTTGCCCAGCGCCCAAGCTCCGACCAGTAAAAAAACCGTAGTCGGCATGAGAGGAATGAAGGCATTGATGACGCCGATGCCGACACTCGCAAAACCCAGAATACGCCAGAGGAGAGTCGACATGGGACCGGCAGCATACCTTAATCGTCCCTTGCCCGAATCGCTTCACCTGGATTCCGCAGCGGATTGAAGATTGGTGGGAACACACCCTGATACGTCGACCGCCATCGATGGCTTATCCGCATGTCTTGCTGTCTCTGTTTAGTCGGTTTCGGATCGCGCTCGCGCTGCGATCACCCGATCGAATCGTCTGGCTTGCTGAAAATTCATTGACAGTGATAACGGTCGCCACGTTACGTGCGATCGACCGGCGATAGCCTCTCGTAAACCTTGCTATTCCCCTACCACGTGTTTCTCGTGCTACATACGATCGGTGGCTATTTCACCTATGTTCGCGTACTGTGAGACCGAATGGCGTTTCAGCCATTCAGACGTGAAATCGATTAGACGTTCGGCTGGGTTCGCAATCATTATGATCGTCTTGTACATTTCTGCTACGGCTTACTCGTCGCTTATCTTTTTTTCGACATGCTGCAGCGCTACGCGATCCCTGCAGAAGGTCGGAGCTATTTTCTTTCGCTGTATTGATTATGGCGATCAGTACGATTTTCGAGGTGCTGGAGTGGTGGGCCGCAGTCTTTTTGAGCAAGGATCAGGGCGCAGCATACTTGGGGCACAAGGAGATGAGTGGGACGCTCAAAAAGACATGGCTTTGGCCGCGTTGAGGTTGATCTTCGCCATGTTTGTAACGCGGCTGACGTTCTGAGCAACAGGGGTCGCGATTTTCCGCATACCCGTCGGCGGTCCAATAAGATAGCGCGTATCTTAAGTATTAAGGAGGGTGTCGTCGCCACTTATGGAAATCGCGATATTGCTGGGTCTAATTTTTTTCAATGGTCTATTT
>Ga0194116_10003243_pt1 | contig 19792 bp, 13 predicted proteins | sample TA2MahsurfametaG_4_FD_148617 | JGI IMG/M metagenome (GOLD analysis project Ga0194116, IMG submission 148617) | Freshwater microbial communities from Lake Tanganyika, Tanzania - TA2015008 Mahale S9 surface | ecosystem: Environmental > Aquatic > Freshwater > Lake | place: Tanzania: Lake...
GTCCAGTAGGTCCAGTAGCACCTGTAGGTCCAGTCGGTCCAGTTGGCCCAGTAGGTCCAGTTGGCCCAGTAGGTCCAGTCGGTCCAGTAGGTCCAGTAGCACCTGTGGTTACTGGGCCATATGTTAGTTCGCCAGTAACATCATTATAGTAAATCATGTTGGCAGCGGTTGATTCCCATAGGAACGGTAAGAACAAGTTACTGCCAGTCAAATTCATTATAACGTTCCAAGCAGTGCCGTTACTGTTAGCACCTGGTTCTAGCCCAGTTGTTGGTGGAACACCATTTGCTCCCTGTAATGTACTGATACCAAATACTGTACCAAAGGCTTGTGCCTCACTGTCACCAAGAACCATAGCTTGATTGACTTGTTCTGCTTCGTTTGTAATTACAAAAATATTTGAATATGTGTAATTTGCAAAACCATAATATGGCTCGTTGTTAGCATTTTCTATCATACGCATTCTTGCGTAGAAGTCATTAGGAACAACGTTTCCTATGATTAATTGACCTTCTGTGATAATATTACCATTACCAAATGCGTTACCTACGTTTAAATTACTTACAGTTTTGAAGAAGCGCATGCCATCAGTAGCGCCAAATGCGTTTGGTGTACCGCCATCATTAAATTGTACTTCTGTAACATTACCGGCAGGGACACCGTTGCCGCCACCACCACCATCTATGGTTACTGTAACTGCTTGACCTACGTTCGTAGCAGTAACACCTGCTCCAACAAAATCAATACTTGTTACGTTGGCTGTTTTTAATATACCTTCATCTAAAATTGATATTGGTATAGCAGGTCCTGTAGCGCCAGTAGCGCCTACTATAGCATCGCCTGGTGGTCCTTGTGGACCAGTTGCACCAGTTGCACCAGTTGTACCAGTAGCACCAGTAGCACCAGTCGGGCCACCGCTTGGACCAGTTGCACCTTCAGGACCAGTAGCACCAGTAGCACCTATACCAGTAGCACCAGTCGGTCCAGTTGCACCAGTTCCACCAGTTGCACCAGTTGCACCAGTAGCGCCAGTAGCACCTGAAGTTGCTGGGGCATACATAATGTCCCCTGTTGAAGTATTATAGTAAAGAGCATTGGTACAGGCTCCAAACGCGGGTGGAATAGTTTTTACTCGGAAACTATTTCCGGTTAAATCTAATACATATTGCCAGTTTGCTTCATTACCTGTTGTTGGAGTAGGACCATCTAAAAAGCTATTAACAGAGACACCAAATATAGTGGTACCTTGACCTATATCACTATCTGATAATATAATTGCCTGATATAATGTTGCTTCTTCATTTGTAATCACAACGCCATCAAATGAATTAAAACCATATCCTACTGCGCCGTCTTTAAATCTTATACGACCCCATTGATCAGTGACTACATTACCAAATGCAAATCCTGCCTCAGCATTAATGTTACCTGAAGTATCGGAACCTGTTATAGATAAATTATTAGTAGCTTTATTAAATGTAAATGACGCATTTGCCCCAAACACACTGCCATCATTGTACTGAACTTGAGTATTACTACCTGCCGGCTCAGCATTACCACCACCTGGAATAGTTACAGTTACATAGTCACCGACATTAGTAGCAGTAACTCCTGCACCTGTAAACTTAAGGTTAGCTAGTGTATTTGTTAAAATAGTGCTTTCATCTAGTACTTGTATGTTAGCACCACCGCCTCCACCCCCTGCATTACCCCAAGATAGATTACCAGCACCATCTGTAATTATGGCTTGACCGTTACTACCACCTGGAATATAAATATTTGCTATCTCACCAAGAGATACATTAGGTCCATAAAAGTCTACATTACCTGCTACAGTCAAACCTTCGCTAATGTTTACTGCACCTGAGGGAGCTGGCAATAAGTTAATATCACCGTTACTATAGATTGTGGTAGTCCCATTGCCTGTAGTAAATAATGCCCCTACTGTCCAATTACCTAATGTGTCTAACACAGCGACATTAGCGTTTCCTCCTACTCCAAAAGTAATATTACCATCAGCAACAGGAATATCTATATTACTTGTACCATTTGCTATTGGTAATCCACCACTGCCTGTAGTAATGTTTACTGTTACTACATTACCTACAGCACTTGCTGTTACACCACTGCCTGTGAAATTTAGTGTACCAACTGCAGTAGTAATATTAGAACCTTCATCTTGTACAATAATATTTGCTGAGGTTCCTGCAGGACCTGTCGCACCTTGTGGTCCTGTAGCCCCGGTTGCACCTGCGCCAGTGGCTCCTGTAGCACCTGCAGTACCTGTAGCTCCTGTTGCACCTGCACCAGTGGCTCCTGTTGCACCTGCACCAGTGGCTCCTGTTGCACCTGCAGTACCTGTAGCACCAGTAGCACCTGCTCCGGTAGCACCTGTGGCCCCTATAATACCATTTACAAGTGCAAGAAGTGTGTCAAGTCCATTAGCAAAGTTACTTGTGCCTGTTCCACCGCTTGCTGCTAATGTAACTGGTACTGTCCAATAGCTGTTAATAGTTCCTGCATTTACATTTGTAGTAGACCCAGTTACAGTAAATCTTTGATAATTACTACTGTTTTCTTTATCTTGAAGTATTAAAGTTTCAGTTTCTTCAAGTAATGCTAAGAAAATATCAATATTGGTGCCATCATCTGTAAATGCACTAATATTAAGTTGTGTTGCACTGGCTTGTGTAGCATTATTATAATAGATATCACCGCTTGGAGGTTGTCCTGATGTTGCAGTAGTATTAATTTTATAAATCCATGCAGCTAATGATACGCCCCTTGCACCTTGCGGGCCAGTCGCACCAGTAGCACCTATACCTGTAGCACCTGTAGCTCCTGACCCTGTAGCACCAGTTAATCCAGTAGCGCCTGTTGCTCCCTCAGTACCTGTAGCACCTGTAGCTCCTGACCCTGTAGCACCAGTTAATCCAGTAGCGCCTGTTGCTCCCTCAGTACCTGTAGCCCCGGTTGCACCTGCGCCAGTGGCTCCTGTAGCACCTGCAATACCTGTCGCTCCTGCAATACCTGTAGCACCAGTTGCACCTGCTCCGGTAGCACCAGTGCTACCGAATCCGCCAACGATACCTGTAGCTCCTGAAGGGCCAGTAGCCCCGGTCGCACCTGATCCAGTAGCTCCTGTAGCACCTTCACTACCTGTAGCCCCTGAAGGACCAGTAGCCCCGGTCGCACCTGCACCAGTGGCTCCTGTTGCACCTGCACTACCTGTAGCTCCTGTTGCACCTGCACCAGTAGCGCCTGTAGCACCTGCACCAGTGGCTCCTGTTGCACCTTCACTACCTGTAGCACCAGTAGCACCTGCACCAGTGGCTCCTGTTGCACCTGCACTACCTGTAGCTCCTGTAGCACCTGCACTACCTGTAGCTCCTGTTGCACCTGCGCCAGTGGCTCCTGTAGCACCTGCAGTACCTGTAGCACCAGTAGCACCTGCACCTGTAGCTCCTGTTGCACCTGCACCTGTAGCTCCTGTTGCACCTGCACCAGTGGCTCCTGTTGCACCTGCTCCGGTAGCACCAGTTGGACCTGTAGCACCGCCAGCTTGATTTACCCAACTTAAACCACCTGCTCCATTAGTTCTTAATACTTGGTTGGCAGCACCGCCCATTATAGTGACATTGCTTACTAATCCTAAATTGGCTGCTACAGTTACGTTTAAACGAGCAGAAGTTAGTACTGCACTACTTTGATTAAATGTTAACCCTGTACTTCCTGCAAAATTACCATTTAAATTATATTGAACCTGTGTATTTGAGCCGCCAGCAGTAAGAGTTACGCCTGTTGCACCTGGAGGCCCTATTATGGGGATTCCCAAGGGGCTTATAGAAATAGAGGTGTTACCCATAACAATGGTGTTACCAGACAAGTATAAATCTCTCCAACTCTGAGTTGGACTTCCTAAATCATATGTTACATTACTTTCAGGAAGTAAATGACTTGCAATATTTCCTGTCACATTTAATGTGCTAACTTCAATACCATCTGCATTTACTGAAGTAGTTGTTAAATTATTAAGGTTTAATATATTAAAGTTATTGCCATCTACATTAGCAGTTAAATTACCATTGAATGAGCCAGTAGCTCCAGTCTCACCAGTAGATCCAGTTAATCCAGTAGCACCAGTTAATCCAATTGCACCAGTAGCACCAGGAATTCCTGCAGCGCCATTTAAATTAATTGTCCAAGAACTATAAGTTCCTGTACCATTTACACTTGTGACATCTACATTTAATACGCCAGTGCCTGAGTTATATGATGTAACATTACCTATCATGTCATTAGTATTATCATATGCAATGACTACTGTTTGATTAATAGAGTAAGCTAAACCTGTGGCAACTTGGATGTTTTGCACGCCTGTGCCAATTGTTAATGTTGTTATACTTGATGTGCTATATTGATCCCCTCTAATACCAGTCGCGCCAGTTGCGCCTGCTCCGGTAGCACCAGTTAATCCAATAACACCAGTAGCGCCAGTAGCACCCAAAAGACCTGTAGAGCCTGTTGCTCCTCTCAGACCAGTTGAACCAATTAGACCAGTTATTCCAGTAGCACCTGTAGCACCAGTTTCACCTGTAGCACCTGTTGCACCGCCTGGGTCGCCGGCGGCACCTGTAGCACCAGTCTCTCCAGTAGCACCTGTAGCACCAGCGCCTGTAGCGCCAGTTGCACCTTGTGGACCTACTGCGCCATCTAAATTTATTGACCAACTTGTATATGTGCCACTGCCTAAAGTTGTAATGCTATCAAAAACTAATTCACCAGTACCATTGTTATAAGAAACAACTGGGCCAGCCATATAATTTGTAGGATCATAAGTTACTGTAATATCTTGACCAACTGAATACGCTAACCCTGTGTCAACAGTTAATGTTACTGTACCAGTACCTATAGATAGAGAAGTAATGCTTGTAGTTGCATATCTATCACCAGGCAAACCTGTTGCACCAGTGGCCCCTAATCCTGTAGCACCTGTAGCGCCTGTCTCGCCAGTAGCACCTGTAGCGCCTGTCTCGCCTGTAGCTCCAGTAGTGCCTTGCTCTCCAGTAGCACCAGTAGTGCCTTGCTCTCCAGTAGCACCTGTTGCACCAATTGGACCTGTAGCCCCTGATTGTGCGACCCAACTAAGCACGCCTGCACCATCAGTCTGTAAGATATAACCATTAGTACCCCCGGTAATTATAACATTATCTACCGGACCTAAATTTGATATCGCTGCTACATTTAAGTTTCCACTTACATTTAAATTTGTTAAATTCCCAAAACTTGTAATATTAGGTTGTGCTGCAGTTGTTAATGTACCTGTAATTAAATTGCCTATTACATAATCGGAAGATGTAATATTGCCAGTAGTTTCAATATGACCATCAGCCAATGTTACATTACTTGTAGCGTTTCCTACAATTAAACTATCTGCAATTACAGTATCATCTAAGAGATCAACATTTAAAGTCTGTGCACCTGAAGTATAGTTTGCAATGACCCCGCTATTACTTCCTATACCAATGCCTAATGTATTTGTTTGTACTTGAACTCTATAGATATTAGCACTTACAACTACGTTTCCTGTAGGATTATTAACAGTAATACCCTGCCCAGGAGTTTGATTTACACTAGCAACAGATGCTGTGTCTAAATTATTATAAAGTTCATCAAAGTTTTCTTGTGTTTTTTGAAATGCAGAGCGTATCGCATCTGCATCTGGATCGTCTGGAAAACTGCCGAAATCTATATTTTTTTGTGCCATGTCTTAGCTTACCAATGCTGATAATGTATTTATCACAATTCTAGATAAAGGAATGCCCGGCGATTGCCGGGCATTTAGTAGGATAAATTACTTAAAACTTATATAAGTCCAGCTAGCTTTTTAACACTGTGAATATCTTCATTAATGTTAGTTCTAGCTTCATCCCCTGCTAATACAGGTATAGTCTGTTGTCCAGTTGACTTACGCTTATTCAATCCACCTGAAATTATATTCATCATAAATTCAATATCTTGTTCAAATGCTGCATCTAAGCTATCTTTTCCTGCATCATTTGCCCACTCGTCAACTTTCTTTTTCTTATCTTTCTTATCATCGTATTCAATATCTTTCTTTACTTTCTCTCCGGCTTTTTCTGCCTTGTCATCATCTTTACCTTTATGACCTTCATCATATTCGATATCTTTAGCGACTTTCTTAGCAGCCTTTTCAGCTTTATCATCTTTTTCTGCAGTGCTTTCTTTCTTCTTGTGTTTTTTAGCTTCAGTTACGTTTTCATCGTCTTCCATGCCATCACCGCCTTCATTCATTGCACCGCCCTTAGAAGCTCCACTTAGAGCTAGGGCACTATCAATCTTTCCATCATCTTTTTGACTTGCAGTATATCCTTCACCATCATCTTCACTAATACTATCAGCTTCTAATTGATCTGGTGTTTGTGTTTCAGTCATTCCTTCATCGCATTCACACTTATCTTCATACATACCGCATTCGTTGCATGGTTCTCCGTGATCAGCTTCATGGCCTTCTTCATCTTTATAATCTTCGCTGTCTACTTTTTGAAGGTAAGCTTTCATATCATAATTGTCGTGACCTGCAAATTTAGGTCCACCATAATCACTAACTGTAGTGACTACTGCTGCAGGTTCATTTGCTGTAGTATCAGCACCCATACCGCCTAGTCCAACTTGCTTGATAAATGTTAGTAATTTGCCTGCTTCATCATCAGTGCCAGTAACACTTACACTATCTGGTGCGCCCTGTTGACCAGTTGACATTGATACGCTCAAACCTTCGACAACTGGTTCTGAACTTTCATTTAACAAAGAATTAAGTTGTTTGTCTAAATCTTCAAATGCAAATGCACCTTCCTCTTCTAGTGAACTGTTATCAGTGAATGTCTTACCACCTAATTTAAATTTTTCGCCTTTTGGTGTTGCTTTTAGTGCGGCAGTGAACGCATTTCCTTCGTCCATATCTGCTTCCATTGTTGGTATGCTTGGCATCGCTGCACTTGCCATACCAGGAACTGTTGCAGGCGGCATACTATCTTCTTCCATGCCAACTATTGGCATATTTTTGACGCCAGAGTTATAGCATTCATCTATGCCTTTCATAAAGCCTTCATGAAAGGATTTATGTTCCTCTGAACCTTCATTATATTTGCAAGCATGTTTATGCTGTAAACCCATTGCCTTACCTTCATGGTAAGCTATTTTACGTGTATCCATAGCTTCTGTTACCTGTGTTTTTTCTAGAACATATTTATTTCTAGCTGAATGTGAACCTGGTCCTAATTGATCACCGTCTAAAGGTCGATCAGCCTCATCTATCTCTGATTTCTTAGAAGTATCTTTTTTACTGTCTGTGGAAGATAGGGCGCTAATGTAGAAACTACTAATAGGCATCTCCATACCTTTGATAAAGATTTCTTTAAATTCCTTACGTAGATTAGTGTTTGTTAAAATATTTAATAACACTTGTTTAAATTCTACGCTATCTAACATTTTACTAATTCTGTTTGAACCAGGACTCTCTAAATCAAAAAAGTTTTTTAGATTTTGCATAGCACCCTTAAATGCTATCTGAGAGTCACCCTCATCAACTTCATCTTCATTAGTTTTCTTTTTACCTAAAAGTCTATCTTTAATTTTACCCTTTTCTTCTTCGCTTGCACCCTCACGTCCTGCTTGTTGAAGCTCCTTCATGCCCTTCTCGCCATACTTCTTTTTACCAAGATATGCTTGAAGACCGCTCTCGTCCATTTCTTGTTCACTTACATCTTCCTTGTTCAAGGACTTAAGTGTTTGAGCTAATCGTGCGCGTTGGCCTAATTTGCCGCCTTTCTTTGCTGCAGCGTTTAATTTAGCTGCAGGAATTTTTTCATCAGCAGGCACACCTAACTGTTTCTTAAGTGCGCCAGGTTTTTTAATGGCTTTTTGTATCCATTTTTCTGCCTCTTCAATTACCTCTTCACTTAACTTAAAACCATATTTGGTATGAATTTTATGTAATTTTTTAAGATGATTGTTTGCTTCTTTATCTCCGCTATTATAACCACCCTGTTTATCTCTATGTCTTAGAGCGGCTCTAGCATGTGCTACTTCTTCATCACTACCAAAATGTGTAGCTAGTAAAACAGCATTTTCTGTGTGTGCATTATTACTTTCATTATCTTTGTACTGTCTTTTTAAGTGTTTTAAATTTGGTTTGTCTTCTTTTTCTTTTTCTTTTAATTGATTAAACTTTACCTTTCCACTTTTAGCAGCACTTACTACACTAGGTTCAGTAGTCACAAGAGTTGTTCCTGTTTCAGGATCAGTAATACTTGTTGAAGGACTAGCTGGCATAGTTTTAATTTGTAAATTTTGTTGTTCAGCAATAATTTGTTTATCGACTTGTTCAAACCAATCTTTCAATGACTTTTTCTTTTTGTCTTTTTTGTCATCGTATTCAATATCTTTCTTAACTTTCTCTCCAGCTTTTTCAGCCTTGTCATCATCTTTACCTTTATGACCTTCATCATATTCGATATCTTTAGCGACTTTCTTAGCAGCTTTTTCAGCCTTATCGTCTTTTTCCGCTGTGGACTCTTTATTTTTCTTTGCTTCCATTAGCTCGGCTTCTAAAGATAGTTCTAAAAACTTTTTGATATCCATTATATTAACCTCGGCTCATTGCGCCTGTCTTAGGCTTTGCAGGAAGTTTAATGTTGGTCATAGGACTTACTTGTCCTTTATTGTCTACATAACTCTCTGGTTTGAACGGATCAAAAACGTCAGGTGTGCGTTTTGCATCGAATTGTAAATCTTTACCTTGAAATCCGTCCTCGCTTTGTTCTTTTATGCTGTTAAGATATGAATTGCTATAATCTTGTTTTGCTTTCTCTGCAATATCACCTGCATCTTCCATTTCTTCATGTGTTAATACAGGGCTATGTTCCATTTGATTAGCATATTGGTCCGCTTCTTCATCGACACTTTCATCATACTTAGTGTCAACTAATCTAACCATGTTGACATTGTAGCCTAATAATTGAGCCATTTGTTGTATCATTGGTTCTGTGGCTGGATAACGGAACTTACATTTAATAAGAGTTACTGGTTCATTTGATAAATTAGGAAAGCCATATGGGCTTTTTTGAACTGGGGTCGTTGTTGGTTTACTGATTTCAACTGCATTAAATTTACTCTTTAGATTTTGTATAAACATATCTAAAAAGTTTTTATCAACTTCTCCAGCTACTTTTACAGTCACATTATAGGTGTGAACGCTTTCAGCAATAAAGTGTTTAAAGGTTTTCATATCTGCTATCCCGTAAGTATATTTATCATTCATTGTCGTTTTTACTTGTAAACATTTTGAGTATTTCATTTCTATCCAATACCTGTCCTTTACCAACAGGTGTAGCTTCAATTTCTTTATCTTTGTCACTAGTTTTAGCATCTAATGATGCTTTTTTTAACTGTAGTTCTATCATTTTTAGTTTCTTCTGTACTTTAGCAGTTTTAGCAGTAATAGCATGTCCTAGCATTGTGCCTGCAACACCGAATATTTCACTACTATAACGACTATCAACTTGCATACCTAAATCCATTAAATCTTTATAACTGTTCTGTGCTAAATTAGCAAGATCGTCCATTTCGATGTCAGCACTTTCTAATCCACGAACCTGTGGTAATGCTGTTTCTATTTTTACTAAATTGTTTAAGGCAGTTTTAGTAATTTCTTGTGTTTCAGGAGGAAGGTCTACATTATTGTTTTCTTCATCTGAGGCTAAATTAAATAACTCTTCTAGTTTCTTAGTCATCTATTATTTATTTTAGCGTCTGCCCTTATTATAGAAAAGATCATCTTCAGTAATGACCCTAAACATCAATCCTTGCTTCTTACAGAATGCTGTGGCTGCTTCCCATTTAGCATGATTTAATGCTACTACTGCCCTATCTTTTGCACTCATAACTCTACTTTCAATAAGACTTTGTTTTTTAGGTTTTATTTCAACGATCTCTGCTTTTTTATTTCCTATTTTATCCTGATATAAAACAAAAAAGTCAGGAATATAATTAGTCTTTTTACCAGTCAATGGATTTCTATAGGGTATTGAAATACTTTCGCTAGCCCAAGATATAACATGATCATTGCTATCACAGAACATCATAAAGGTTAGTTCCCAGCCACTACGATATTTGGGTACACCTTTGCCTACGTACTTATGCGGATTTTTAGGAGTAAATTTTCCCTGTGCAAATTTCATTGTACAACATTACGAGCCACAGATTGATTAGGTCTAGGTATTACTCCAATACCATATAAAACACTTAATGATTTTAGTGCATTCATGTAATAGCACATCAAACCATTCATTTTAATAAAATCTCCTGTACCTTGTAATAAACTTAATAAGTCTAATACAGATGTACCTGTAGCCTGTGCGGTTCTAAATAAAGCACTTGTAAAATTATTGGCTATAGTTTGATTTTCACAAGTGTTGGAAAAATATCCATAAACAATATCAAACTCACTTGAATTTACTATTAAATTTTGACCATAAAAATTATCAAAAATTCTTATAGTTTGATCTATTTCATTACGATTATCAATAATTGCTGGCATTATATTAATCTATCACTCCGCCTGGTAGTCTTGCCCTTTCATCTGCTGTTACAATTGATGGTAGTTGAGATAAAAGGTCAGAATTTGCACGACCTCTGTTATTTATTTGTAATCCTGCAACATATTCTATAGGAGTTTGAGCAGTATTACTTGGAGTAATAGCGGGAAGTGCTACAGGTATAAAATCATTTGTAAAAGGCTCAACGGCAGGCCTAAACACTATGTCATCTGTATCAGGTATAGGTACATCAGGCACCTTGTAATTTCCAGGATTAGGATAATTTACACCTACAGTAGGGCCACCTGCCTGTCCCACGAATGCAGGAGTTTGACTTATTCCTGGCGTCCAAAACGGTTGATTTCTATATTCCATAGGATAAGGATTAAAACCATCTAGAAGACCTTCTTTAAATTCATTACGCATATCATCTAAAATATTTCTACCTTTTTGCGCTCTATATCCACCATAGATATTATATAAACCAGCTAAAAAATTACCCTGTGACATTTGTTGTAAGCCAGTAGATATAGCATTTAAGTAACCACCTTGACCGGTAGCACGACCATTAGCTCCTGGTAGTGTAATAGGACTTGGCGTTCTATCATAGGTCGCACTATCTCCAAATCCTCTAATAATTTCATCAGGGGCTAGACCATTGATGTATCCTACATTATAGACTACTGTTTCATAATCTATAGTCATATTGTTTTTCATTAAACTTGTACTGTCATCGTAGTTATACTTGTCATGTGAGAAACTTCTAATCATTGGATTAACTAAAGTATATGCAACGAAATTATGTTGTGCAAAACCAAATATTGTTATGTTGTTAAAAAATGGTGGTTTTTTTAAATCTGGATTAGCACTAAGGGGTTCTCCAATATAACCCCAATTTAATTGTCCTTCAAGACCTACCTCATAAATGTTTCTACCGTTATAACCAACATTAGGTTGAATATTAGGTAAATTAAATGATGGTAATTGACCTATAGCACCTGCGCCGGGACTATCGTTAAATTGAATTTGTGGATTTCTACTATCCGCATAATAATATGTGTAGTAAGCATGCCACATATTTGTAACAGTACTTGCATTGTCATCATGAAAAGTTATTTCAACCGGATCATAATTAATTTTAGTTTGTACTAAACGTTTACGATTATACTGGTTGTATTCTTTGACATCTATCTTATAAGTAGGTAGTTGGATATCTTTTACAAGTATACCAAAATTTTGTCCTGCCCCTACACTGTCAGGAAATGCCTCATCGTTTATATCAAAAACGACATGAAATAAAAATTTAAATTTGGGTGCGTTTTGATAGAAGTTTGTTCTAAAAGTTTTGGCGGCGTGATGGAAGTCACGTACATAGTCACTTCCATATAAGCCGCCTAGAAAACCTTGAAGCTCTTCGCCCCAGCTACCTATTCCCATAGGACTTTACTCATTTTTATAATAATTAAACCGGTATCGAACCACCTGTATTAGGTATATTAGATCCAACGCCTGTTACGTCACCAGAGTTGTTAGGAGTTACCACTATACGTCCGATTGGTGCGCCAACGCCTGAACCTAGAGGAGTTTGTAACGCATTATCATAACGAATTTGCAACTGCATAGTTACAGGATTACTTTCAGAATAGGCTAAGTTTTGATAGTTGGCTATCTTTAAGAAACATCCATAGCATTCCCATCTTTCTAATACTTGAACGTTAGTTGTACCGTTACCACCATCTAATATTTCAATATTAGTTTGGAATTTATAGTCTTGACCAGCAGCAGCACTGGCTTGTTCTACGAAATCTAGTTGCTTCTGTAACTGTTGACCTACGGCTCTTGCAACTGTACCGGAAGCATCGTCACGAACTGAAATTGTAAGTTCCTGCCATGTATGTTTACCCGCCAAATACAGTCTAGAATTGTAGACATTTAATAATATTTCATCAAATGTTACCTGAGGTCTTGTACAATCCATTACTTGTTTTGTTAATGATAGTCCAGATTGTGGACCGCCAACTCCAAAATTTAAGAATTCTACACGAAATCTATATTGGAGTTTAGGCATTAACAAGCCTTGATTTTCAGGACTGAGATCACCTGCTGCGCCAGGTAATCTTACAGTCATATTGTTTAGTGAAGCTGCTGACATTTTAAATTCTCCGTATGTACTTATTTATCTAGTAGATATGGCTGCTTACGCCGCCAATTTATTAGATTACTTTTGACAATTCTCCTGTATTCAATATTCGAACTGGAATGTAGATAAACTCTGCTGCCTTGACAGGTTCAATTGCTACGTCTACCCACAATTCATTACGATCAATTCTTGCTGGGAAGTTATTACTTTCGTCACAAATTACAAGATAATCGTAGATACCGCGTTTTGCTTGTAGATCAAGCATTAGGCTTTCAATAACAGCACTAAGGTTTTGTCTTGTTGATGCATCATTTGGTTCAAATACGAATGGTCTTGCTATCAGTGTTAATTGACGGCGTATATAAGCAACCAATCTTGCAACGTTAATTCTATCAAGTGCGCTTGTTGACTCCGAACCTGAAGCTATAAAGCTCGTTTTGTTACCATAGTTTAATAATCCATTGCCAGTAAAGAATACTAGAGGATTAATAGCATATGTATATAGAACATCGCGTATGCCTAATCTTGTTTTAGTTGTGATAAACTCACCAGTATCTCTATCTAAATAACCTAGTGATGCTGCATTCTCAATTAAACCACGGCGTACGCCTGCTGGAGCTAACCAAGGATAAGCGATATCATCATTACGTAACAAAGTACGTAACATCATATGACTTGGTGGAACAGCAACTAAGTTGCCTGAAAGATCATTTGATAAACCACTTGGGTAGAATAATCCCATATATTGATTTCTTGTTACAAGTCCCTGTTCGTCGGTTGATGTAGTATTGGCAACATTTGTAGCCCAATCAATTATATCTTGAGCCTGCTCACTCAATCCCATTGGTGTGTCACCTATAACAAATGCTGTATAATCGCGATCTGCACTTACAGCTATCATATTAGCTTGAACTTCACAATAGTTAGGAGCTGCAATTATGTTGAAGAAATTGTCTTCATCGCGTATTGCTAGGTTAGTATCTAAAGCTGATCTCATAGCTTTTACAACCATGTTGCGTTGTGCCGAACGACCCATATAAGCAGCACCGTTTGAATAATTACCGCTTACACTTACCCATGCATCTTTTTCTGTTGGAAGAGTTGCATCAGGAAAATCTTGTGCATTAAAGTAATTTACATCATATTGTTTTACATTATATCCTGAACGGCGTGTATTGAATAATAAACATCCTACTGGATATAGTGCAGCTTCAGGCACATCTATGTCAGTGTAATTACTTGTTAGTAAACTTACAATGGTTGGTATTGGATCATCTGCTGGATTAGTTGTGCCGTTAGTTGCCCAACGTGCATCAGCAAATACTATTCCATTTGAACTTACAGCATCCGCATTATTAATTAAAACGAATTGATCAACACCGTTAACAGACTGCCAACGATTAATTACAGGATAGTTTTCTATATCACTAGTATCGATCCATAAATCACCGTATGCTAGTGGTGTACCATCACTTTGTACAGTTGGTTCTGTAGCTGATACTAGTGGACCGTTTGGATCAGTTGAGTTTGATCCGCTTGGTAGTGGAAAGCCGCTTGAATTGTAATTTACATTGCGATATCCTCTCCACTCATTGGTTCCGCCTATCGAAACGCAAGTCATTATATCAACTTGATTTACTACACTATAGAACCAATTAGTACCGTTAGATGGAGCTATTACAGGAGCTCCTTCGTTTGCTTCATAAGTAAATTCGCCCCAGTTACTTAGTTGTGTAAGATAACGTTGTGCGCTGTCTGTAGGATCACCCCCTACAGTTACTACGCCAGTGACAGCTCCTGCTGTTAATTCCGTCACTTCTACTTGAAAATTATTAGTTGGTGTGACACCACCTAGGTCTGCACCTGCGAATGTAACAATGTCCCCTACAGCATGACCTGTACCACCGTCATCAATCGATATTACTGCATAATAACCATATGTTAATCTTACAGTTAATTCTAAACCAGTGCCTGATCCTGTAGCTGCGACTTGACCTGCTTCGAAGTCTACAGTATTATAAATTCCATATTTACAACCAAGAACTTCTTCCGGAGTAAAGCCTGCTTCTATAAAGAAACCTGTGCTGACACCATCACTATCGGCATCATTTAGAATAATTTGACCACCTTCTGTGTGAACAAGTTGTATAGCACCGCTATCTAATACATTACACTCAGTATAAGGTATGCCAGCAGCATACCATGCTGTTTGAAAATCTTCTGCATCTGAATTATCAGCAAGTGTAATTGTATATGGCTCTGTTAAAGTTATAACACCTGGAACGCTAACTCTTACTAACGCAGTATATGGACCAGCTGTAAAATCTGGAGAAGTATTATCACCAGTCACCACTGTAGGACCAGTGGCTATGCGTTTATAGTACCTGTATCCGCTTTCTGAAATCGGAGGAATTTGACCATATATTGTGTCAGCAGGAATTGCTTGTCCACCTGTTGCATCAAGACTGTTAGTTGCTGTTTGATCACTGGTATAAGTATTTACAGTTTTAGGAACCCATGAACTAGTGACAGAATTGAATACACTCATGTCAGTGTTTAGGCCACTACCAGTAACTGATGTTACAAACCATATTGATCCACTTGGTCTTGGAGTACTTTGCCCAGTTTGCCATAATGGTTGTTGAGCATTAGTACCAAAGAATACTGCTGGAGCATTGTATGTGTCCGGTGTAATACCTAAATCTGTTAGAACAGTTCCGGAACCAGCAGCTATAACTACAGTGTTAGTAGTACCATCTATTGCTGGGGAACTATTAAAAATCTCTAATTTACCATCAGCGTTGACTGATGCTGATAGATATTCCCAGCCTAATGCATTGATTGCTGTAGAAACAGCACCTACATCATTTGGTGATGCTACAGTAATAGTAGCAGGACCTCCGCCAATATCTATAGTAAATGTATTGCCTGCAGTCAATGAAGAAGGAGCATTTGTACCTACTATTGTGGGAACCTCAGCATACCAGTCTTGGTCGCCTACTCTTAACCAAGTATTAGTAGCATCTTTGTAAAAGAACATACCAGCAGTAGTATTGCTTGGATATGTATAATCTGGTATAGCGTTTACAGCATAATCACCTGGAGTACCTAATGTACTAACTGGAATTCCAGCAACTATTAATGTACTGTCTGTAATAACGATTGGTGTTATTGATACAAATGACTGTAGGGTTGCATTCCATTCATACATGCCCCAATCAGTTGTAGTTGTATTTAACCAATATGTGTTGTTTGGAGGATTAGCAGTTGGGCGACCTGAGCTACCTATTAAATCATCAAGATTAATATCAGCACGGATCACGTATAAACTATTAGTTACAGCAAGTGCTGAGTACGCTGCTAATAATCCATATTCATTTAATTCACTTCCCTGTAAAGGAACACCACCTGAGGTAGTATAGAATGTAGGTGTACCCATTAAGTTTATAAGATCACGCTGACTTGTAACTCTATAAAGTTTGTTAGCGGTAGCTTTTAATGTACCAACAGCAGGGCTTATGCCGTCTGGTTGTACTTTATCCTGTGCTGTTGCAATTAAGACAAAAGGAACAGAATTAGTTGGAGCTGGTAGATAGTTGCTTTCGTCTATGACTGTAACTTCTACGCCTGGTGATGTAAGTGACATGTTTTTACTTCCTATGTTGTAATATTTTGAGGGTTACAATACCCTGATTAGTTAATATTATTTAGTATAAATTTAAAAAAAACGCCGGTTATCAAACCTTCGAAGGTTAAAAATAAATACAGTTATGAAAAATATTAGGCCTATATGCAAAGAATGCAATAAGAACTATAGGGCTGTAAACTATATCAAAAAGGGTATTACCCACTATAGAAGTATATGTGACGAATGTGGGACTAAAAGAGTAAAATCTAAACCTAAGCAATTTACATGGCAAAAAGCTGGATACAAAAAAAAATTAGTATGCGATTGCTGCGGTTTTAAAGGTTTATATACAAGTCAAATGACAGTATTTTATATTGATGGGAACCTAACAAATGCTAATTTAAGTAATCTTCGCACAGTATGTTTAAACTGTGTTGAGGTCATAAAACGTAAAGAGATAAATTGGAAAAGAGGTGATCTACAGATTGATTACTGAGTTAATTTGCTTATGCAATTGATCAACGGTCCCGTTGTTATCTATATAAAAGTCATGTTTTAAACCAATGCTACTGTATTCGCTAGCATGTACACCATAACTTTCTAAAACTTTTTTAGCATATTCGTTGTCTTTGTTAGAACTTAAACTATATGCAGCTTCATACCAAGGAGGATTTTCCCCTCTTATAACACGAATTGTTATACCACCGGCGTTGTTAACTGCTTTCAGTTCGTTAGGAAACCGTGCATCACTTAATACAATGTTATCTTTGATGTTACGTAGTTTATTTTCTACACTGGCTATCCATATGTCATCATGAAAAGCACGACGACCAACTTCTGTACCCCATTGTTGTAAAACATATCTCGGAGTAAGGTTAGGGATACTTAATCTGTCTGCCCACCAAGGGTCAACTTGTTCACGCCATTGTCTACTATAAACAGTTTTACCTTCAAGCAGTTCACGATCCCAGCCAAATACAGCACTCATGGCATCTTTTAAAGGTTCGGCAAAACTCATTCTACGAAAGCCTTTAAAAGTTACTAAGTAGTCGGCAATAGTATCTTTACCGGACCCAATTAATCCTGTAATACCTACAATCATTATTAAAGTATAAACTAAAAGTTTATTACAATCAACCTTGTATCCAAGTTAATGGTTGGCTATAGTCAACATATGCTTTAAGTTGTTCTATAAGTTTTTCTTGTGCTTCTTTGGCTTCAGCTTTCATAGCAGTGCCGTTAAGGGTCGTTCCACCTCCGGGACCAGACACTGTACCATATTTTTCACGCGCTTCACCTATAATCATTTTAAGTTGGGCTAGTATAAAATCACCTATCCAAACACCTGCGCCCGGATCTTGTAAAAGTTCTATTTCAGGTCTTTGAACATCAGCCCAAATCAAAACTCTTTCTCCTGTACCTTTAAAATCACGTACCATTTTTAAAACTTTAGTAACTGGGTTAAAAGTATATACTACAAAGCCGCCGAACATACGTGCTGCTAATTCTACGTAGCCTGCATAAAAATCATATGTTGCCATGCCACCTGTGTAGTTGTAGTTTAAAAGATATGTGTTTAAAATTGCACTACTGAATGGGTCAAAACTTGTACTGCTTGGACCTGTCTCAAGACCTACAGTTCTGCGAAAAATGCTACGAACATTTATAAACTCGCTAGGTAATGTATAGGTATCAACATTTTTTATGATTGTTAAAAGAGTATAACTTTCAACAGTTGCATTTTCTGCCCTTTGTCTGTAAACCTTTATAGCATAATTATATGCTGCTTGATAGTGCTGAGGGTCTAATTCAAGATCAATTATATCTCCGCCTAGGCGTAATCTTAAGTTGTTAAATAATGCTTCTTTTAACTCTTCCAGATTTGCATTAGTTGGTGTTGATAGTGGATCTGCTGACATATCTCGTTCCGAATTACTATGTATTTATCGGAAACTAGAGATCGCCCTCTTTTCGATTTTCACTATAGCATATATCAAACTGACCGCCGGGGTAACGTGCTTGAAGTTTCTTCACGTTTTCTGCAATTACATCATTTGGGTCAAGTTCAAGTGCGCGACAAGTATTAATCCAATACCACATAATATCGCCTAGTTCACGCTTCATGTGAAAAAGATTTTCTGTGTTTAATGGCTTACCCTGAAACAATATCTTCTTTACGATTTCAATTAGTTCACCTGCTTCAGCAGTCAGTCCAACACTACCTGTTAGTAGCAAAGGTACATTAATATTTGGCCCATGTATATATTCACCGTCAGGACCGTATGCTTCATAGTTAGCATCTAGTCGGTCTAAACGGTTCATAAACTCTGTAAGATCATTACTTTCTTTGCTAGTAACAGCCTTTACAAACTCTTGATATTTTTTTAAATCAATTTGGTTACTCATATTAAATCTTTAAACATTTCTTTACGTCCATTTTCGCCTAATGTAAAGTCAAAAATTTCTCTTGTGCGTTGTAGCATAGCACATGCTAGCATTAATTGATCGTTACGATCATTGGTAGATAGTATAGCCGTATCTATAATTTGCATTAGTGTTCCCATTCTTGATTTAATGGGATCAAATTCATATTTATTATCCATTAGAATGCCCTCAATATAATTATATTATTATTAAAGCGACCATTGGGAACTACACTAACTGCTTTGATATTGTCAAAGAATTTACGTGCTGCAGGCTTGCTACCCATGATCTGCTTGATTTGTTCTTCTGGCTTACGTAATGTTTTGATCTGCGACTCCTTAGTACAGAACCCAAGCACAGTATTACCTTTAATACCAATACTCTTAGTATACTCGTCAGCAACGTAATGATGAAGTTTACGCTTTTTAGTATCGTAGACCCAAGCTTCGCTACAACCATGCAATTTAGTTGGGCTAATACTTGTCAGTTCAAGTTTGTCAAGTTTGAAAGTCTTAAGATATTTCAGTCGCTTTACGACCCTCTCGACCGGCACAGCCTTCTTAGCACGTGGCTTCTTGCCTGCTTTCTTCATATTAACGTATGCGTTAAGATCGGCAATAACAGTTTCAATAGTGCTAACAATGTTACGCAATTGAATTTTGCCAAAACGATTGTATGCTTCGTTTAACTGTTCATCTTTGCCCGACACAACTTCGTTGTACTCGTCTAGTTTAGCCTGCCACGCATTAATAAGCGTAGGTACGTGTTGCGGGAGAATGTTGCGCTGTGACAACAAATCAATCGCCTTGATGCTGTCCTTGCCAGCACCAGATTTTAAGTAGTTGTCCCACATACCTTCAAGTTCACCGCCAACTTCGAGAGTACGCTCACGCATAACCTCCTGGACATTGGGGCGATTACTCACAACAGGAACGTCTGTAGTGTCCTCGGGCTGAGTGAGTGATACAAGACGATCAATCT
>Ga0194116_10003245_pt1 | contig 19783 bp, 20 predicted proteins | sample TA2MahsurfametaG_4_FD_148617 | JGI IMG/M metagenome (GOLD analysis project Ga0194116, IMG submission 148617) | Freshwater microbial communities from Lake Tanganyika, Tanzania - TA2015008 Mahale S9 surface | ecosystem: Environmental > Aquatic > Freshwater > Lake | place: Tanzania: Lake...
CCCATTAAATTCTATTAAATGATTTTTAATTTAAACAAAAATAAATAATTATTTTAATTTATATTAAAATTCTTTAATAATTTGTATTTTCTAAAATTTTGAAATTCATAATTGCCTAAAGAATAATCATTAAATATAAATTTTTATCAAATACAGAAATTTATTTAAATTATAAAATTATTAAAATTCAAATTTAAATTTGATAAATGTCATTTAGGAAAATAAGTAAATACATCATAAATAAATTTAAAACTATCTTAGATGAAATGAAAGATAAAGAAAATATACGAGATATCATTTTACAAGACATTGATGAAGTTAAAGATCGAATTTCACGTATTTTAATCAATCCATTTTTAAAGCAATTTTTAATGTATTTTTTAATTTTTCATTCTTTTCTCTTATTTATCTTTAAATTTTTAGAAACTGAAGAAAAAATAGAATCAAATTTATGTTTGGGAAAATATTGCTTTTCTTTTTTATTTATATTTTCTTTCATTCTCCTTTTGTTAATACTTTCTTTAAGTTCAAATTTATCTAAGACTGAACAAGAAATGAAAGAAGGAATGTCAACAAATAAACAATTAATCAGTGAATTATACAGAAAATTAAATAATCAAGAAAATATTCATAATCGTGATTTTGAAATCTTAAAGAATTTCAAAAATAGAATGGAAGCTAATCAATACATTTTAAATAATAATATAAAGAATCTCGAAGAGCAACTCAAAAAAATAAAAGGACCCGTGAAGAAATAGAGCAAAATATTTTTAAAATTATAAGGACAATGAAAGTATTTAAATTTGTCCCTTTCTTTATCCTAAATGATTTAAAAATTTTGAAAAGATAAATAAAAATATTGATTTAATACTATAAAATATATATTTATTATAGTTAGAGAGTAATAGTAATGGACTTAGAAATTGATTATAATTTAAAAAGATTAGATCAACACAATTCTTTTTATTATATATTTATTTTTATTAATAAGAATATTGCCTAAATTTTTATTTTTAAATAATAATGACTTTTAATTTAATTGAAATTTAAAAAATTCAATATAACATCATGTATTAATAAGTATTGATCAAATAAAATTTTTAATAATAATATAAACACACTGAATTTTTAAAGAATTCAATTTCTTTAAGGTAAAAATATAATTCTATAAATCTCAATTTATTATGGAATAAATTAATATTTTTACGTAAATATCAAAATAAAATAACATAAAAATAAATTTTTATTCAAACCTTTCTTTGAATACCTGATTTTCCTTACAATAATAATTTATGAAAAATTTCTTAAAATAAATCTTGATCCTTTATATTTTAAATATTAAAAATAAAACTTATTTATTTTACATAAAATATAAATGTCTTTAGCGGCGAATAAAGCTCAGCAATTAACAAGAAGATTATCGAATAGAACAAGCACAAATCTCAAAAGTTTAGAATCAGAAATAAGAGACAAAATGTACGAAATTGAAAATGTTCAGCAGAAACAGCACAATCCCAACGAACTTATAAATAAAACTCTTGTAATAAAAGATCCTCAATATGGAAAAAATTGTGTTTATTATTCCTATCAGGACAAAGCTTTCAAGGAAATTGAACTAGAACAGCAATTTCTAAATATACTAAATCTTGAAGCATCCATTTTACACAAAGATGATAAACTTTTTAGTGCACAACAAGAATACCATAAAAAGAAATTGTTAGTAGTTAGAAAGGCTAAAAAAGAGGGCCAAGAAATGAAAGAAAAAGAATCTGATTCAATTAGGTCACTTAGAAATCAACTAACATTTTCAGAAAGAACTTCACAATCCCTGAATCCAGTAATAATTTCTAGGGAAGTTGAAACAGTAAAATTGCGCAGAAACAATCATTGCGGAATCATGCATAAATGGGATTTATTTGATAAATACGTTGCCAAATACATCGCAGCTGAGGAAGATGATAGAATCAAAGCTTACATAACTAATAACGGAAAACCTCCAGTAATCCCTCCAAAAAAAGTTGATAAGAATCCTGAGAACCTTAACAAGCCTTCAATGCTTAAAACTCTAAAATTAGTGGAGAGACAAATTATGCAAATACTTAATAGCGATCAATACCACTTTTATCGCGAATGGAATAAAGTTGATGAACCTAATGACACAAAATTGCTAATTATGCTTTTACCTTTTCCACAAAACGCATCAATTAGGAATAGATCAGTTACTTCAATTTGCTGGAATCCAAAATATGAAGACTTATTTGCAGTTGGATATGGCTCTTACGGTTTTCCTAAAAAAAAGGATGAGAAAGAAAAAGGAGCAGATGATCGTGGAGAAGACCGTTCCGATGATATATTGGAATCAGGATATATATTTGTTTATTCTATTAAAAACAATTACTATCCTGAAATGAAGTATACGACTGAGTCAGGAGTTTTATCACTTGATTTTCATCAAGTGCATATTTCACTTTTGGTTGCTGGAATGTATGACGGTACAGTATCAGTATTTGATATAAAACAAAAAATCCGAACACCAATAATTGTATGCGATATCAGAACACAAAGGCACATGGATCCTGTATGGCAGGTCAAATGGTATTCAGAAACTGAAAAGAACGAATACATATTTTTCTCAATAAGTTCTGATGGTAAAGTCAATAAATGGTCATTTTTTAAAAATAATCCAAAACTTGAATGTGAAGAAATGATTACCCTAAAGTATTCAGAATCCCAAAACGAGTTACAAGCCGGCCTTCAAAGTCAAGAAGGAAATGGAGAATCGAAAGAAAAAGAAGACGGATTTGTATTTGGAAATGCTGGTGGAATGTGCTTTGATTTCAATATGCACAAAGGTAAGCAACATTTATTCGTTCTTGGAACTGAAGAAGGGCATATTCACCTTTGTTCTGCAAAACATAGAGGGCATTTTATCCAAACCTACGAAGGTCATACAATGGGAGTTTATACTGTAACTTGGAATCCCTTCCATGCAAAAATATTTGCAAGTTGCTCCTCTGACTGGACCATTAAAATATGGCATTACAGAATTTTTGCACCATTAATTATTTTTGATATGCAGAATGCTGTTGGCGATGTTGCTTGGTCTCCTTGGTGCTCTACAGTTTTTGCTGCAGTCACGATTCAAGGAGACATGAAATTCTTTGACTTGAATAGAAATCGTAAATCAGCCATACATGAAAAGAAATTACATGATATTCCAATCAATCATATTGCATTCAATAAATTTGAATATGTATTTGTTACCGGAAATGAAAAAGGAAAAGTAAGACTTTGGAGAATGGCAGAAACACTTAGAACTACTATAGATAGGAAAGAAGAAGAAGCTAAAGAACTTGCTAAAGCCCAAGCACAAAACCAAAAGTCGAGCTTCCCTGAAACAAAAGTCAATGTACCAAAGAATTTACTTCAAAATGTTACTAAAACTAAGAAAGTTATTGAAATAAAGAAAGATAATAAGAACGAGAGTATCAATTCTCCTGCATATATTAAAAATGAACAAGAAAGAATTACTGAGTTTTTGAAATTATTAGATATAGATGACACCAAGGATGATTAACTTTAATAAATTTAAAATTAAATTTTTCGATTTTATAAAAATTTTAAATTTATTCTTAATAAAAACAAACAGTAATTAATATTAATTATCTGTAAAATATATGTTGAAGCAAATTCTTTAATATTATTTTTATTAAGTTTTTTATTAAATTTTATCTTTTAAATGAAATTGGTTTGATTTCTTTTTATTAATCTTTATTGATTAAAATTTAGACTCTATTAAATCAAAATAATTTTATGGCTGAATAATTATATATTTTTGTAAAAACATCAAAGCAGCCCTTCCCAATCCTGGACTTATATCATTTACATTCAAACCCTCGATATTGAATTCTCCTAATTTTTTTAAATTTTCAACATCCATATTTTTTTTACAGAAATTAATCAATACTCTCATCATTTTTATCAATTCTTCATTTGTAACTTTATCCAACTTAGCTGTAATTTTATCTTCTGGGACGTTTAAAATATTTAATACACCGCCAATAATGCTTTTAGTTAATAAATTTCGATGATTAGGATTAGTTTCAGGATGCAAATCTTTTGAAAGTAAATTTTTTACCCATTTATTTTCAACAACACTTGGATCTATCATACTTTCAAACTTCGCTAAAATATTGTTAAGATGTTTAGTTGTTTTGGAAAATCTTTTTCTTTTTTTCAAGAAAACAGAGCTGATAATTGTAAATATCACTAACAGTGAAAGGATTGTCCCAATTGCAGAAAGCTTCATTTTTCAATATTATTCATTTTCTCGTGTTATTTTTTAATATTTAATAATTATGCATACATATTTTATTTTTATAAAAGAAATAAAAGATTTTTGGCTAGATTTAATTATAGAATTTCCATGTATTGAAGAATACAATTTCAATCAACATAAAGCATTATAATGAATTCATTTAAATTAATATGCTTTTACACTAATTCATTTTGTTAAAAAAAAATATGATAGACTTAAAAAAAATTCTAATTATAATCTCTATTAAGTCTTTCTTTTATCGATTAATCAATAAAAAAATTGAAAAACATCTTATATTTTAGGTTTAATTTTATTTTTTATTAATTTTACTATTTATATTTTAAATATGAATTTTTTTAAACTGAAATTTCTAAAAAGATATTTCTTATAGTTAAATAATATATATAATTTTAATTTTATTTTATATTTATAATATTTAACATCAAGAATATTTAATTATCAATTAATAAACTAAATCGTTTAGTCACTGATTTTTAAAATAGGAGGCTCAGCTATAATTTTTTTCAATTCGTCATCAACATAATCAAAATTTGTTTTGGCTTTACCTCCATGATTTTGTAAAGCAGCCTTATCATAAGCTCTAGCTGCTTCTTCTTCATTGGAATAGCTGCCAACATATCTTTTTTTCTTGTTCACCATTATTAGAACCTTATTTAAAAAAATGAATAAAAAATAAAATTCCTTTACCTGCCATTGATTTCCATTTCTCGAAACCCCTCTGTATCTTGAACCTCTTGGCTTCTTATTTGAATGGCCACCACTGTTGTCGTTATTATTACCTTGATTTGAGTTCATGTAATTCATATCTGATTGAGAATAATCGAAATTTTCATCTAATTTATTAAACTCTTCTCCTTTCAATTCATCATCTGAATCCTAATCATTGAAAATATAAAATATTAAACAATTTAGTTTGTATTTTAATCATAATTGATTTATTTGCAAAAATAATTTTTTAATTTTATAACTAAATTTTCTTTTATAAATAAATTAATATAAATATGAATTATTATTAAATTTATGGAATAAAAGTTTTTATAAATTAAATTAATTAAAATTTAAAATTAATTAATTTGTTTAAGTATATCTAATACCTTTGCTTCATTTACCACTTTACGAGCTGCTCCGTTAAGCGAATGAACAAAGACTATTTTGTTATTCTTTATAGACCTTCTTCTAATTTTGTTTAAGAATTCCTTATTTCCTTTGGTACTAGTGTGGTTGTTTGCATTCTGGCCATTTGAATGAAGTGTAGAATTAGTAACGAATGGTTTTATATGGATTTTATTTTGATTAGGATTTTTAAAATCTTTGTTAATTAAATCATTATTTAATTTATTTGAAGTAGAGATTACTTCGAAATTGTTTTTTTTAATATTATTATTATTATTTTGAATTATAATATTATTTGTGAGCAATTTGGGTTCTTGATACATTGAAACTTGGTTTATTGTATTAAAAGGCATATTAAGCGGTCTACAAAAGTTCTTATTTTCAAAGGTATTAAAGGCTAAGCCATTCGAGAAATTATTCATCAGATTAGCATCTTGGTTTTGTGGGTTAAAAATAAAAGGAAGGTTGTTGCTGTTGATAAATAAATCAGACATTCTTAAATCTTTTAGAACTTTCTCACTGTATAAACCTCTATTTTTTTCTGTAAAATCTTCCAGTAACCTCTCTGAATACAGATAAAAGAAAATATTCCACCTTAAATTAATTATATTTTATTAAAAAATGTGATATTTGAATTTTTTATATTTTTTATTTCAAATTAATAAAAAATTTTACCATTCAAAAAGAAAAGTTTTGTTTGATTTAATCGGAAGATCCTGATTGAAGTTTGTTGTTTGCAGTACTTCATTTTCAAAGCTTCTATAAAGATTTTAAATTTACCTCATAAGAGAGTTCCTTAGGTTGTTTTCCTTGAGAAAATTATGCAAAAAGAGTCTAAAATGTTATCGGTTTATATTTTACTTAAGAGTCCAATCCTTCTGTTCATTCAACATCAATATTTATCTTCATTTAATTAATTATTTTTTATTAATAATAAACTGAAGATATTTATTTATTTTACTTCCTGAATAGACTAAAATTTTAAAAGAAAAGAAAAATTCATAACTAAAAAAATTTATCAAATTTTATAATTTCATTTTAAGTTTTCAAAAAGAATATTTTTATTTAAATTGTTAAAAAATTAATCTTCATTTTTTTAATTTTTGTAAGCTTCACTTTGTCTATTGATGCTTAAGACTAATAAATTAAAAATAAATAAAATAAATTGTAATTTAATATTTTAATTGGAGAAAAGCAATTAATTACTCAAAATTATATTTTTTAATTTTATTTAAAATTATTCGAATATTATTTATTACAAAATATAGTCTTTGTGATGAAATGTATTTGAAATGGGGATTGGGGATTGGGGATTGGGGATTGGGGATTGGGCCCAATCCCCAATCCCCAATCCCCAATCCCCAATCCCCAATCCCCAATCCCCATTTTTTAGTAATTAAATTAAAGTTTGGTAGATAACTTTATTTATTTGGATAAAAATTCGATTTTTGAAAAGAAAATTGATTTTTTATTTTATTTATTTAACAATCAAAAAAAATTTTGACTTTTTCATCAATTCTACAAGAAATATTCTGATTGGTCTTAAAAAATTAAGATTTCTATTTAATGTAGATTTGAATATATTTAAAAAAATATATATAAAACTTTAATTAATTTAATATTGCATATAATCAGATTTATTTTGATTTTCTCCCCAATCTAAATAATCTCCTCTCTCAGCAGCATTATATTCATCAATTACTCTACATAGAACATCTTGAGAATCATTAAATTCTTCAAGATCATCTTTAAACATATCTTCCTTTCTAAAATTGTCTAGAAAAACTTTTTTTTTAAACAAACTATTAAATAAATCAGATATTCCTTTCATCAAATATCCAATACAAGTATTATTTGCTAGCATTAGTCCTGAAACTTTATAAGGAGTCTCAACATAAGGACTTTTCTTACTTAAAGCAACTTGAATTGAAGCTGGACCCCAAGATATAAATTTAGCCAATTGCCTTTCTCTAATTCTTTGTAATGCATTATGAACTTGGGTGGGATCAACATCTCCTTGAATAATATTCAAAATTGAAATATATACTTTATCTTTAGCTCCACCTTGAACCATAATATTTTTCGGTTGTAAAAGCCTTCTCATAACATCTAAAACTGTTGTTTTTCTAATCATAGTTGATTTATTATCTAAACTAATAGGAGTATATCCTGTCATCAAAAAATGGCATCTAGGAGTAGGAACTAAAGGTGCTATCAAGCTTATAAGATCGTTGTTCATATAACCAGGATATCTCAAAGTGGTTGTGGATGCAGCCATAACAGTAGATATTAAAGAATTTATTTGCTGATTAGTAGGACTAGATATTTTTACTCTATCAACTGCAATACTATTTAAAGCTGTGTTATCCAAAACGATAGTGCAATCAGTATTTAAAATTAATCTTTTTAAAGTAAGCAGAGAATTATAAGGAGTAACAACTATATCAGATTCATTCTGATTTGGAAAAACAGAATATGTCTGAATAAGTTTTTTTGGAAATCTTTCGTTTAATTTTTCCAATAGATAAGAACCTAATCCAGAACCAGTCCCTCCGTTAATAGAATGAATTAAAATAAATCCTTCAAGTGAATCTGATCCATCTGCTTCTCTATCTATCATCTCCATTATTTCATCCTCATATTTTTGTCCTTCTACATATCCTTTTGCCCAGCAATTACCAGCACCTCCTCCTTCTTTTCCAATAAAAATATTTTCTTGGTTATATAATTTTGAGTAGGCTGAATTTTGAATGGTTTTTATTACACGAGGTTCTAAATCAACTAAAATTGCTCTTGGGATATAATGATCATCATCTGCTTGATAAAAAAAAACATCTTTCCTATCATCACCATACATTGCATTTTCTTGTACTATTCCTTCAGCATCTATTCCATGTTCTAGACAAAGTTGCTTCCAAAACTCCATTCCTATTTGATTTCCACATTGCCCTACCTGTAAAGTAATTATTTCTCTCGGCATTTATAATTATAAATTATTATTTGAATTTAAAATTATAAAAAATTTTCTTCTTTTAGCTTTGATAATTCTTAAAAAAAATTAAGATTTAAGGTTTAATTATTAAGAATTTATCATTTTGAAGGATAAGTTTTTAAAAATAAATTAGCTTAATTTAATTGATAATAATAAGTCTAATATAGAAAATTTAATTTAAGTCTTTGTTAAACATATTTCTAATAAAATCTTTATAAAATCTTTATTTTTCTTAAAATAATAATTAACCCGTTTTTTTAATAAAGATTATTAAAAGCAATTGAAAATATACCAAGTGGAAGCAATTGGATTTTAAAAATTTCAAAAAAATTAATAATAAAGTAAAAGATTCAAAAAGTCTGTATATTTCAGTATTAAAGACTTATTAGAATTATATCAGATTTTATTATAAGCTTATTTGAAACTCTTTGAATTTGAACTAAATTATAATTTTTTTAAATAAAATGTTTATTGTAATAATTTATGATTGATTCCATTTTCATTCCATACCCCTCTTTTATTGAAAGACAAAATTTGTCCATTTCTTGTGTTTTTGAAAATCAAAATATCGTCTTCAACAGGAATCCATAATCTAGATTTATACCATCTAGCAGGATCTATTTAAAATATTTTATGATTAGTTTTTCAATTAATTTTTATAACAATCAATATAAAAAATTCTTATTTTATTTTACAGCTCAAATCATCTTCTTTTTCAATTTTAACTAAATCTTTAATATTAACTAATTCAGATCTTGGGAATCCAAACATCCCTACTTTCATTACATGTAATTGCTCAGACTCAGGAAGTAAATCCAATCTTTTTACCATGCATTTTGATAAAGATACGTTTTTTTGCAATAATTGAAAATAAAATGCCAAAAATAAATACATTATAGCTGATGGCAAATTCCAGGCTTGCGATAATAACATAAACACGAATATCCTTTCCATTCCTCTTCTATTCAAAGTAGCATTTGTTGGATCTTTATAAAGGAAAACTGAATTAGGAGATATTTTTGGAGGTTCTTCTGATTTATTAACTTCCATAGTAAATCTATGATCAAATCTTCTCATGAAAAATCTCAAAACTGCTCTATTTTGGAAAACCTTTGATCTGTAAAGAATTTTGGAAAGTGAATTAATATAGCCTCCATTAGAATTCCAAGAATATTTTCCTAATTCAGTATCTTTATCAGTATCTATCAAACCTAAATTAACAGGAGCCTTTCCCCATACCTTAATCTTTTCTAATTTTATATCAGTTGGATGAGTAGGTCTGAATTCTTTATCAAAATTTGCCTGTTCTTTAGGATTAAATGTTGGATCATGAGCTATATGAGTGTCAATGCTCACGCTATTGATTTTAATGTCTTTTGCAGTTATTTTTTTACTTAAAATATTTATTAAAGAATTATTTTTTCTTGAGAAAACAAGTTTTGTTCTATTAAAAGTTTTCATTTATTTTGTTTATAAAATATTATTTCTTGAAATTTAATTTTTTGGATTAAAATTAAATTTCAATACTTGCATTTATATTCTTTTCAACAAATTGTATCAATACCTAAGATTTAAGTCTCTTGTGATATTGATAAAAATTAATAAAGTTATAGAAATATTTTCAAATTTTAGAGATTTAAAAATTAATATATTTAATGTATAATGAGAGCGATTTATATATTTAGCTTTATTTCAACTTATTTAAATATAAAATTCCTTATCTATTTTAACTATCCAAATTTGATTTTTTGAAAAATTGGTATTAAATAATCATTTAAATTATCTTAAAACTTAAAAATTGTTCCTTCGAATTCTGAATCTTCTTCTTTATCTTTATTTATTTTTAAATAGTTTAAGCATAAATTTTCTAAATCTTCTCTTGTTCTTTTTATTCTTGATAAATTTCTGTTATTTTTACTATTCTCATTGAATTCCTCTTTTATTGAAGTCCTTTTTCTTCTTTTGTTCTTTATTATATTCTTGCTCGAAACAATTTTGTCATAATCAATTATGTCATTAAAAACTCTGTCAATCTTTAATTATTTATTAAAATTTCATTCAAATTTTACTTTATTATTAATCTCTTCAATGAGAATAATCAAATCAGAAATATTTTCTACTTGAACTGCTTTTATATTATTTGAATTTTCATAAACATTATTAACAAAAAAATTTGAATTTTCATATATTTCTTGATTTTTCCATTTTATCAAATCCTCTAAGATATTATTTTTCTTTATGATATTACAGCCTTTCTCTTCTTCTTTAGTAGAGTTGTTCATTTTAATTATGTTTGAAAATTCTAATTTTTTCAGACTAATTATTTTATACTCTAAAAATAATTTTTTATTTTATAAAAAGATTAAAGGATTATGAGAAATCTAAAATAATGTTCTTATAATTGCTTCATTAAAATCAAACTCATTAAGGATATGAAAATATGTTTGATAAATTATAATTAAAGTATAAGCATATTTAGTCGTGTTTAAATGTTCGATTAATTGATTAATTATCATTTATTCAAAATATTAATTTAACTTTTTAAAATTTTGAATCTTAATATTTTTAATAATCAAGTATAGAAGATATAGTAAATTTGAATCCTTTATCAGACTTGGAAAAGTATGATTTTCCTATTTAAATTAATTAAATTTATTAAAAAAGTTAATAATTTCAAATAAAAATAAATTTTGATAAATAGTCAGACAGCCAAGCGGATCGTCAATAACGATTCAGAATGAACATAAGTTTTTAACATCACCGAAAATAAAAGGTTATATATTAATTTTTTTAAAAGTAGTACCTTTTAAACAAGATGAAAATCTTAATTTCGTCCGAAGATTGATATTTGTTGTTCTTCCAATCTAAACAAATATCTAAAAAATTAAAATAAATTCTTAAATCAAATTTTAGAAATTTAAAATTGAATTTATCAGATTGCAGTTAAAGGGATCACCAAATTAAGTGTCTGTCCGCCCGTGGTTGTCATCATAATAATTCAATTTAAAAAAACTTAAAAAAATTTTACCTTTATTTTTAAGTCTTTTTCATTTTAATTTGAAAATTAAATTAAGATTCGTTTATATCTTAAATCAATTTGAAAAAATTAATAATTGAAATTTTTATTAATTATTTTAATTTCTAAATTAATATTTTATTTTTAAATAATAAATATTAATTACTAATTTATATAAATTTATCGAATATTAAATTCTTTAATACTTCATAAATATTACACTTTCTAATGAATATTTTTTATTTTTTCAGTTTCGATTTGAATAATATTTTTCAAACTTCTTGAAATATATAATCTGGTATTTAGTTTGGAAATTTGTAGATTAAATAAAGCTCGCTTCTGAAGGATCTAAAATAAAAACAATAAATTTATACAATTCAAATCATAAATCTAATTAAATAAATTTGTTTATAATACCTCTACATTTTCTAATTGATACAATGGCTTTCCTTCAGAAAAAATTAGAGGATTCATTAAAATTGCTGTTTCGAAATTCAAATCTTGTATTGCTTCCTCATTAAAATTATTATGGAAACTATTTTATAATAATTTAATCATTGTTTATTTTTAACAAATTTTACAATGCTTTTATATTTTTTTCCTTGATAAAGTCATCTTTTTCACTTACTAAGGTAAGATAATCCCCAATTAGATTATTGTTTGAATCATATAATCTATAAATTGATTTAGAACCTGGAATAGTTTGTTTATCCTTATCTTCAGAAAATTTAATACAAGGTAAAGAATTCATTTCCATAATTTTATAAACCATTCCTAATGCTGGTTGATTAGAAGAAACTAAAAAATCAGGACCTAAAAATAAATAATCAAAATCTTTATTAATATCCTCCTTCTTAAGCTTTAAAAATTCAGGATCATATCTGACAGCAATTTTGAACATATTTTTTAGATTGTCATATTGATAAAATTGAGTCTTGTTTTTAAATTCATCTAATATAGATCTTTTGATTTTTTGCAAGTCATTTAGTAATATTTTTTCTTTAATATATAAAACAACTTCTTTTGAATCATTAACTAGCTTATGTTCTAAAGCAAAATCCAATAAAGAAACGAAAAGTTGAATTTCTTGTTCTGTAAAAGTATATTTGTTAATTAAACGATTTGTTAATTAAAAGAAAATTTGTGAAAAATAATTAATATCTCAAAGAAGAATATTACTTTTTGAATTTGAATTATTATCCAAGTTGTTATTGAAACTTAAGTTAAAATTAAAGCTTTTAAGATTTAAAATTGAAAATATGTAATTTTTAATTTGGAAAATTAGCTTTCTATTTTGTTGGAAATTTTCAAAATTATTGGAATATTTTATTTTGAAAACTTCAAATGCATTTAGTTCACCGTTATTTGAATAAAATTTGAAATCATCTTCCGAAAAATAATCTTCATTTTCAGGAGAAAAATTGCTTTCTTTAAAATAAAATAAATAAACAAACTAAACAAAATAAGGTTTTAATCATAAAAATAGATATAAATAATTTACCCTCAAAAATAATAGAAATTTCATTATATAATGTTAGATTATAAAGTTTAGAGGCAAGCATCGACGTTGTAGCTAAATATTAAAAATATTAATAAAAGATTAAAAAATTTACCATTAACACCACCGATACAAGAATACTTTGCTCCTAAAATCGAACCAAAAGGAGTTTGACCATAATTAGTACCATCTTCAATTAAATTGATGTCCCCTCCAAAAATTGCTTTCAATTTATTTGCCAATGTTGCTATCAATGTAGGATAATTGCATAAATTCAATAAAGTTGTTTCCAAAATTTGAACTTTTGCGAGAGGCCCCTCTAACCTAAAAAGAGGTTCATTTGGCAATATTAATTCAGCATTTTTAAATCCATAAATTTTTACATCATTCAGATTTAGATTTTTTAAAAACAAAAAGAATTCATTTTCTGCTTTAGGGAATTGAGTTCTATTTATTTACAACAAATTTTGATACTTTAAATATTCTATATGCTTATCCTCTATTTTGTAATTTTGTAAAAATTCAAAACATTCATCAACACCTCCGAAAATAGAATACTAAACATAAATTTTTGAAATTAATAAGAAATATATACATTCATTCCAAAAGGGCATTTTCTATAATACATATCAAAAATTGCTGGGCTTTCATGTCTATTGTTTTTCCAATGTGCATAAAGCATTGTTAACAAATAAAAATCAGTTAAAAGTGGATTTGTCATTTTAGTTCCCATAATGTAGAAATTGCTATTATCAAATGATTCATGCTGGTCCATTTAATTTTGCTTATATAATTTAATTTTCAATATTAATTCAAATTCATAAAAAAATTTTATTTCCAATAAAAGAGAAATAAATAAAAAACAAATATAAACTCATATATAAAATAAATTAACTTCATTTAACCATTTTTGAATTTAGAATATTTGGATTTTCATAAATTATCATTTTGCAAATTATTTTATCTGGTAAATAGCTAGATTGCAGCAATTTCCTTTCAAGGAGAGATAGTCATTTAAATAAAAAAAATGAGAGTTTATTATTAGTTGTTTTTAATTAAAAGGTCTTATGTCCAATATAAGGAACTTGCCAAATTGTGCCGTTAAATTATTTTTCTGATTCATCTATATGAATATTTTTTAAGAACAGATATATTACTAATAATTAAAATTTTAACTTCCAACAAAAATTATTCAAAATATTTTATTTTTACTAATATAAATATATATCTATATTTTTTTTTATTAATTACTAAAATATTATATTCTGAAAAATTAAGTTTTAGTGAAATTTTTCAGAGTTAATTGAAAGATTTAATATCTGATAATAAATAATTTTTAAAATAATTGTAAATTATCAATAGAAATGAAAGAGAAAAATCAAAATTCTGCCAAAAAAGACCAAAAAAGTGCAGGTTTTAGATCTGCATTATATATCCAAATACCAAAATTAGATGATAAATTAAAAGAGTTAACTGAAGGTGTAGAAAATTTAAAGTTAAATTCGAATTTTATAACTCCGACTTTAACTCCCAGAACCAGTGATCCGAAAACTTTCGAATTTTTAAAAGATTGCATTTCATCTGATTTATTAAGAAGATTAGAAGAAAGTTCTCCAATCAAATGCAATACTCCTGTATTACAAAGAAGAATTTCAGATATATTTCTTGTCAATTGTAATAAAGAAGAAAAAGAAGTACAAATTTTATCAAATGAAAACAAAAAGAAAAATGATGAATCCGAAAATACATCTAAAAACCAATCTCCTGAAGTTAATTTTGATGAAAACACGCTTGATTTAAAAAAATTTACTCATAGTAAAAAAAACTTTTTACCAAAATTTTCAACAATTGAAAATCCAAATTTTTCTCCAAGTTTTTTTAATAAAAATGAGAATCAAGAACATCCGGCTATTCCTCTAAACATGAATTTAATTAAATGCGATTCCCCAAAATTCAAATCAATTAAATATGCAGATTCTAATTCAAGTCCTATTTATAATTACTACAATGATACTTCAGAATATTTTTCTCAATTTTTCTCTGGAGATTATAATAATTTTAATAAAGTAGAAAAAAAAAAAAATTCGATTCATAATCAAACACTAGTTGAAAATATTGATAATTCTGAGATTATGTCTGATAATTCAAATTATTTTCAATATTATAATTTTAATTCTAGAGAGGAAAATAATTCAAATTTTAATCATGATTTAAATAATCAAAATAATTTTGATTTTAATTTTACAAATAAAGTTCAAAATAAAATAATCAATAATAGTTTAGAAAAATATAATAATACTTCCTATGGAATTGAGAATGATCATAACATGAAATTTCAAAAATTTAATAAATTGCCTTTAAAAGAAAATTCTATCAATAATGTTTACTTACAAGAAAATCAAAATAAATTTCAAAATAATGAAAAATGTCTTGAAAATTTCTATAAAAATATGAATGGAGTAGAATACAATATCAATGAATTGGAAAAGAATATGGAAGCTGGTCATGTAGAAAATGATCAATCCCCTTCCGATTTAATAGAAAAGGCACCAAATGAAAAATTTCTTAAATCAAACCATAATCAAAATCCACTTAATCGAGAAAATCAGAATAAAAATTTTTTTTACAAAATAACTCATAATAAAAATGATGAATATCCTTCACAAGCATTTTCCTTTGATAATAATATAAAAAATTATGAAACAATCAACCAAAACGGAAATTTTTATAATCATGAAAATATAAATGATAATCAGTTCTGTAACCCAAATTTTTTAAATAATATAAACTTTAGCTTTGGAAATAAAGATAATCCATTTTTTAATGATCATTATAATATGAATGGAAATTTTAATTGTGAGGATTCCAATCTTATGAATAATAGTAACAAGTTGAATAATATGAAAATTAACAATATGAACTTCGAATTTAATGAAAATAATGATCAATTTAAAAATCAATTTTGGCAAAAAAATTTTGGTAAAAACAAAGCAGTAAATATAGAAAAAATGAATGGAATTCCTAATTTAAACAAACCGATTAAAAAAGTTAATAATAACATAGTTAATCCAAACAATAATTATTCATCCAAATTTGATCCAGAGGAATATATAGTGGAGATGTTTGGGAAGAGAGGATGGATTTGTCAGGCTTGTAACAACTTCAATTATGAAAGTAATAATTATATTATTCATAAAATTTTTTTTTTATGAATTATTCAAACATTATATTTTTAATTAATCAGCAAGATCAAAATGTAACAGATGTGGAATACCTAAGATACCAAAGAAAATTACAAATAAAAAAAACAAATTTAATTTAAATAACTCAAATTTCGAAAACGGAAATATGAAATATATCATGAATGAAAGTATATCTAACACCAGCAATAATATAAATAATTTAAACTCGAATAATCCCTTGAATTATAAAATAAAATCAAATTTAAATAATAATATGAAAATGACCCATTCGATTAATTCTTTAAATATTCATAATTCTGAAGTGAATTTAAACAATAATACTTCATTCATTCATAATTCTCAAACAGATAATTTAAATACCAGTGTTATTTCAAATGATAAAAAAAATAAAAAGCAATTAGTAGAAAGGTTGGGAGATTGGGATTGTTTTAGATGCAAGAACTTAAATTTTTCCTTCAGGAATGTTTGCAATAGATGTCATTTAGATAAAATTGAGTCGGATAATTTGAATAAAGAATTCAGCATTAATTATGCTAATTATCTTAGATTCAATGAAATGATGCAGAATAGAATATTAATGAATAACCCTATGAATTATTTTCAGTATCCTGGATTTATAAATAATAATTCCATGAACATAAGTAATATTCATCAGAATTCTATTCAAACAAATAATAGATTTCTACAAGGAATACCTCAGAATATTAATTATTATAATAATTTTTTTAGTAACGCAAATATCAACATTACTCCAATGAATTCTCAACAATCCTATTTTAATGATAATCAAGAACCAAATCATAATAATAGCAAATATAATGAAGGAATTAATTATTACGGGAATAAATCAGATTATAATGAGTTAGATAGTCATCCAGAGATTTAAATTGATTTGTATTTTAAAAAAAAGAATTCTTAAAAAGATTTAAAATATTTTTAAGGTTAAGAAGTGTTCCGATTAAGGATTTATTTATTGACATTAATTTCAGATTTATCAATATTTGAACCTTTGTAAATATTTATAAAAATATAGTTTAAAGATTCAATAATTTTAGAAATATATACATACATAATTTATTTATTATCAAATAATCTCTAATATTGATTTTTGAATTTTATTATAATTTTTTTTATATTAAATAAATGATGAATTGATATATAAAATTATAAATTTCAAAACTTGAATATGAATTTAAATAATTATTTATAATAAAATATGGGAAATTGTTCCCAAAGCCCTTGTGGAGAAAATTACAATTCAAATGAATTTAATCAAAAGCAAAACAATATATCAGTTAAATCATTATTTCAAACCGATATCAATAATGATAAAAATTTTTCTAGAAAATTGATGATGAATAAAAAAGATCTACCAACAAAAATAGATCAAATAAACAATAAATTCAATTCAATAGTAAATAATAAAATCAATATTAATCCGAAAAATTCCAATGAGTTTCTGGAAACAAACGATTTTTATGAAAATGCTCAAACTGATATTTCTAATCATAGAAAAATCAAATCTAGCAACAATGCAATAACTCTTACAGATTTCAATACATCTAATATTAAAATTGAAAATAATCAGAATGAAAATAATAATCTCAAAAAAATTGAAGAACAAAATCATAAAATTAAAAAATTACAGAAAAATGAAACAATCAAATTAAGTAATATTAACAAAAATGCCATTTTTATTAAGGATAAAAGTTCTGATAGTATTGAATTTTGCAACAAGTTTCGGACTTCTCTTTATGATCAATCAAAGATGAATAAAAAAGGAAATTATACATTAAATAAAGATAATTTAGTTAATTTAAATAATTTATCTTTAGAAAAAGAAGAGAAATATCAAGAAAAAATTATTAATGATGAAGAGAATTGTGAGGAAAATAAAATTGTTGAAGAAATAAGACAAAATAAAATTTTTTATAATTCAGAAGGATTAAAATGTTTTCGAAGGAAAACTCCCAAAATAAAAACAGTAAATAACAAAGAATCTGAAAGTATTATTATATTTTATAATTTTTACTTTTTTAAATTTTTATTAAGATTATTAATATTATAGAATATAGTTTAAATCCAAATTTTAATTTTGATGAAAATTGTGATTCTGATATCAATACAAAAAAAGAAGGACATCATCAATTTATAAATAATTACCAGAAAAGTTCACAATCAATTAATAATTTTCAAGCTTTGGATCATAACTTGAAAGAAGAGAAAAAATACCAGTCAACTAAATATTCAAGTTTAAAAAGTTCAAAAGTTAATTTACCTTTTGATAATATCAAAAATAGTGGAGAAAAAATTAAAAAGAAAAATTTAACGATTTTAACTAATCAAAAAACCAATGATTATTTTAATAGGAATAATGAAAAATTCAATAAAGATTTAAACTTCGATATGACTAAAGAAAAATATATCAATAAGGGAATTGTGATCAATTCTATTGAAAATATTGGTGATATTTTAGTAAAAATAAATTTATTTAATTAATTTGATTATTTAAATTTTTTTAATGAATTGCATTTTTAGATTTCTTGTGAAAATGAAAATATCGTTTCAAATGATCAAGAAAAAAGCCTTTTAAACATAAATTTAATTTCATCTACAACTCATAATAAAAAGAAAAGTGAAGCATTACTAAAAATTAGTAAAAAGCCTGCTAATTCTTCTACTAATAATTACACATCTAATAAAACAAAAAATCCAGCTTATAACGAAACTGGCATAAATAATGATAAAAAATATAAAGTTTCAACCAAAAATCAGTATAATGCTGAAAAAAAGAATTTAAAAACATCTGAATTGGAGAAAATTTTAGAAAAAAAAAATACTTTAATTGGTGCTTATACTAATAATTATATAAAAAATTCTACAAAAAATTTTAATGAAAAAGAGGAAAATAAACATAATAAAAAGCCTACGAGCTTATATTTAATGGGAAATTCTCTTTCAAATCAGTTAAAAAAAATAAATATTAATAATCCTAAATTAATAAAAAATAGTTTTGATTTATCTATTCCAAATAATACTTTAAATTCGACCAGAAATAAATCGAATATTAAATTTGCAAGGACAAGAAATAATACCCCTCAAAATAAATCGCTTGGAATAAATGTAAGATTAAAGAAGTTTTAAATCAAACTTAATAAAATTTAAAATTTAAATATTTATCATATTTTTTTAAAATTAATTAGGGATCTGAGAAAATACAAACAAGTAAATACAATATAGATCCAAAAATTTTTCAGATAAAAACATTTTGGAATTTATCAATGATTTTCAAATCAATAAAAGAAAAGATGTATAAATCAAATCATAACCAGTTTACAAATTGACTCAATTTATTCATCATTTTGAATATAATAAGATTTTTTATCGAGAAATGGTTATTTATAAAAATTCACTATTAAAATTCTTTATATAAAATAAATTAATTTAAAAATTTAGGTTTGTATTGTTTTATATAAAAATAATATATTTTTGTTAGAATATATATTTTATTAATTTTTGAGAATTTTTTAACTTTGATAAATCTCAAATAATATAATTATTGATTTTTTCAATGCATCACCATTTTGAATAGAGATATGATAATTATTTTAAGAGAATATTT
>Ga0194116_10003249_pt1 | contig 19767 bp, 23 predicted proteins | sample TA2MahsurfametaG_4_FD_148617 | JGI IMG/M metagenome (GOLD analysis project Ga0194116, IMG submission 148617) | Freshwater microbial communities from Lake Tanganyika, Tanzania - TA2015008 Mahale S9 surface | ecosystem: Environmental > Aquatic > Freshwater > Lake | place: Tanzania: Lake...
CTTCACGAAAAAATTGAAGGGGCAAAAACATATGTTCATTTACCTTCAATATATGAATTATCACTACATCATAACAAAACGATTGAAAAACAAATAGAAACCAATATTAGATATAATAAAATATTTACGGAAGAAGAAAATAAAGGATTTAAGGTATGATGTATAAAAAATTAAATTGGAAATTAAACGAACCGAGTTTTAACATTTTTGATAAAATAAAAATTTGTAAATTTTTATTATTTGATGATTTTTGGACAATGAATAAAAATGTGTTGGAATTTGAAAATAAAATGTCAGAGTATGTGGGTTGCAAATATTCCGTGTTTGTTTCTAGCGGTTCTACTGCAAACACTATACTTTCATATTATTTAAAAGATAATTTTTATACATCCAAAAAAAATATCATAATTTTTCCATCTACTACATGGACTACTTCTATAAGTCCGTTCATAAGAGAAGGATTTAAACCGAAATTTATTGATATATCTCTAAGTAATTTTTGCATGGATTTGGATAAATTAGAAGAATATCTAAAAACAAATTCTAAAAAAGTTGTATGTGTATTTATTACAAATTTATTAGGATTTACCGTCGATATCAATAGATTAAAAGAAATAGGAATTAAATATGATGTAAAAATTATGATGGACAATTGTGAAAATACTTTTGGTAAATATAATCAACACAATGTATCTTCATATTTTACATCAACTACAAGCACATATTTTGGACATCAGTTACAAAGTGTAGAAGGCGGATTTGTATTCACAAATGATTATAATGAATATGAACAATTTTTGATGTATCGTAACCACGGAATGACTAGAAGTGTAAAAGAAAAAGAAAAATATGAAAATAAAAATGTAAATCCTCAATTTGATTTTTATTCGTTGGGTAATAATTTTAGAAATAGTGATATTCATGCTCTGGTAGGATTGCAAGATTTTAAAAGAATAAAAAAATCAACAAATAAAAGAATTAAATTATTCAATTATTTTAAATCAAATGTAAGTGAAAATATATTACATTTACCTATAGAAACTAAAAATTCAACTGATGTAGCGTTTTCAATTCCATTAGTATTTAAAAGAGTAGAACATAAAAAAATAATTTTAGATTTTTGTAAAAATTCAAACATCGAAACAAGACCAATAATTTCAGGCAATTTATTAAGACAAACATGTTACTGTAAATTTGATGATTATAAAAATTTTACAAATAGCGAATATATTGATATACATGGATTTTATGTAGGATTACATTCTAAATTAAAATTCGATAATTTAAAAATATTAGTAGAAGAAATAAATAAATTATATGAACATTGATGATAAAATTTATGTCGCTGGACATTTAGGCATGGTAGGATCATCTATCATACGATTACTTAAAAAATTAGGATATACAAATCTTTTAACTGTATCTAGATCGGAATTGGATTTAAAAAATCAACAAGAAGTAAATAATTGGTTTTCAAAAAATAAACCCGATTACGTATTTTTATCAGCAGCGAGAGTTGGGGGTATAGGCGCAAATAAAACATATCCGGCAGACTTTTTGTATGAAAATATAATAATTGAAACGAATATCATTCATGCGAGTTATATCAACAATGTAAAAAAACTTTTATTTTTGGGAAGTTCTTGTATTTATCCAAAAGAAAATCCACTGCCAATTAAAGAAGACAGATTGTTACATGGCCCACTTGAACCTACTAATGAAGGATATGCTCTAGCAAAAATTGTTGGATTAAAAATGTGTGAATATTATTATACTCAATATGGATGTAATTTTATATCAGTAATGCCATGTAATTTATATGGACCAAATGATAATTTTAATTTAGAAAAATGTCATGTAGTCCCCGCATTAATCACTAAATTTCATAATGCTAAAGTAAAAAAAGAAACAAAAATTACGGTTTGGGGGTCTGGTATTTCAAGAAGAGAATTTTTACATGTAGATGATTTATCAGAAGCATTATATCTGATAATGAAACAATACAACAAAAAAGAATTTGTTAATATAGGTTCAAGTTATGAAGTAACGATGAAAGAATTATTTAATAGCATTTCTAAAGCAGTTGATTATAAAGGTGAAATTGAATTTGATACTAGTAAGCCTGATGGAACTATTTCAAAATTAATAGACAGTTCACGTATTAAAGAACTTGGATGGGAACCGAAAATTAAATTAGATGACGGATTATCTCAGGTATATAATTGGTTTAAAGAAAATATAAAATGAATAATTTTAAAAAAATAAATAATTGTAAAGTTCATGAAACAGCAAAAATAAGTGATTTTACAAACATATATGGATGTGAATTGGAAGAAAATTCTTTTGTAGGGCCATTTGTAGAAATTCAACGAAATAGTAAAATTGGAAGAGGAACGAGAATAAGTAGTCATACTTTTATATGTGAAGGCGTAGAAATAGGAGAGAATTGTTTCATTGGACATGGTGTAATGTTTACAAATGATAAATTCATAGAAGAAAAAGAAAATTGGATATTAAGAAAAACTAAAATAGGACACAATGTTAGAATAGGGTCAAACGCAACTATACTTCCAGTTTCTATTGGTGATAATGTAGTAATAGGTGCTGGATCCGTAGTTACAAAAGATATTCCTCCTAATAAAATTGTAAAGGGAAATCCTGCAAAATGAAATTAAGCATAATACACAACTTATATAAAAAAAATAAACACGTAAATGAAAGTGTTGGTTTGAATTTAATTTCATTAAGAAAAGCAAACATTGATTATGAATATATATTATTTAATGATAATGGCGACATAGAAATAAAAGAAGACATTGTTGAATTTTTAGTTGATAAAAATGTAATATATCATTATAGTAATATAAATTACGGAAAAAAACAATGTTCTGGTGGATGGATTGGTGCAATTCATATACTAACAGGCGATTGTATACACAATACAGGTCAAGATGATGTATTTAGTGAGATGTTTTACAAAGAATGCATGGAAAATTTAGAAAAAGATGAAAATCTTATGTTGTGTTTTAGTAATGCTTTTATTACAAATGAAAATTTGATACCAACATCATTTATGTTAAATCCAACTGTTGAAATTAATTATTCAAATTCTTTTAATATGTTTAAATGGTGGTTTGGAGTAGGAGAAAATGGAAAGAATGAAGTTACTAGAGCTAATAATAACATTCCAGCACCTGGAGTAATATACAGAAAAAAACTACACGATTTGATAGGAGAGCCTGACTTAGATAATTTTTTAGGCGCTGCTGATTTTGAATATTGGGCCAGAATTTTATTTTATGAATATAAATGCAAATGTATTAATAAACCATTATGGTTATATAGACGATCCGTGGAATCCGCTAGTAATTTACCGGGAAATGAAAAGATTATAAACGAATGTGTAAATAAAATAAGAAATAAATATTATAATTTATATAATCAAAAAAATAATAAAATATGAAAAACTGCATAATAACAGGAGGTGCGGGTTTTGTCGCAAGTCATTTAATCGAAAGAATACAAAATGATTATGATACCATTTACATTATAGATAACTTGGTAAGAACAAATAATACTAGAAATATAGATATTTTTATTAAAAATGATAAAAAATTTAAATTTTTGCACGGAGACGTATCTACATTTGATTTTTCCGTTTGCAAAGATGTTGTTCACTTTTATCATTTAGCAGCAACAAGAATAAATAGATGTGCCAAATATAATAAAGAAGGTCACATGTATATTGCAGATGGGGGATTCAATATAGTAGATTACTGTGCAAAAAATAAAATTAAATTATTCTTTTCAAGCACTGCATCGGTTTATAATTCTCCTAAAAGATTTCCAATTGAAGAAGAAGATCCATGTGTTCCGCATACAATTTATGGCGCATCCAAATATTATACTGAGGGATTAATTAGAAGTTATGATAAAATGTATGATATGGACTATACAATAAATAGATTTTTTTGTATATATGGAGATAAGATGGATAATAATGGTGTATATACAGAAGTGGTTTTTAATTGGTTGAATAATATAAAACAGGGAGATAATAAAATTGTGGTATATGGAAATCCAGATGAAAAAATATTGGATTTAATATACATATCAGATATAGTTGATGCAATCGTAACTTCCATGTATAATTCAAATAAACAAGTATTTAACGTTTCTACCGAGACAGGTATCACCTTGACAAATTTAATTGATGATATTGAAAAAGTTACAAATACAAAATTGATTAGAAATATTGTTTCCGAAGTAAGAAATGATATAGAACACAAGAGAGTAGGATCTGTTAAAAAATTAAAATCTATAGGATGGACACAAAAAGTTTCATTGGAACAAGGGTTAAAAAATACATATAATTGGATTTTGTCACTGTGAAAATTGCATTTTTAACAGAAATGAACTTTGGGGGTAAAGTTCCATCTACACATCAAAACATGCGAACAGAATTTGCATGGATGAATGCTTTAAATGCCGATCATTTTTTTATAAGAGATTGGTCAATGGTAAATGGATATGATTATGTAATGATCATATTTCCTAAAGGAGGAGTTTATTTGAATTCTGAGGGGAAAACCTTAACACATCAACGAAATTACTATTCAGATATATTTTCATCTTCGATAGTTACGGATTTAAAATCTAAAAATAAATTCATCTGTTCTGTTCAAGAAGGGCCTACATGGTATGTTAATGATTTTGAATTAGACGATCAGTTTAACTTTTATAATAGATTATCAGAATGTGATATATTATTCAGTCATAATTTGTATGATATTAATTGGTATAAGGGACTTTTTCCAAATAAACGTGTAGAAATAATGCCTACACTATTAATTGAAGATTTAATAAAAGAAATTACCCCCATTTCACAAAATAAATCAATTATAGGTGGAAATTTTAGTAGATGGTATGGTGGATTTCAAAGTTACATCATAGCAAATGACATGTCCGATAATATTTTTGTTCAAACATCACATTCTAGTAGGAACGGAGAAAATCAAATTCCAAATTTAAAAGTATTACCCCGATTAAGTTGGATTGATTGGATGAAAGAATTGTCTACTTTTAGATACGCGGTTCATCTTATGCCTACTGTTGCAGCAGGAACATTTTCTCTCAATTGTGCGTATTTTGGAATTCCGTGTATAGGAAATATTGATGTAGATACACAAAGAATATGTTTTCCTGATATTTCTTTTCGATCTGAAGATGTATATAATGCTAGATTAATAGCTAATAGACTAGTGGAAGATGAAGATTTTTATAAAAAATGTAGTGTTGATGCAAAAGTAAATTATAATAATTTTTCAATTGAAAAATATCGATTTAAATTAAAAAGTATATTAGTATAAAATAATTATGATAATAAATAAATATAGATGGTCCGCTGGTTTTGGAAGTTGTTTTTTACAATTATTAGATTGGTATTGGTTTTCATCGCACACTAATATTCCAATTTATTCAGAGTGGGATTATAACAATTCTAATTATTTCAATGATTTTTTTATTCAAAAACAAAAGAAATCCTCATCTTATACCGTTGTAGATTCTTACTACACCAATAGTAAATTCAGATCTTCAGAAATTGATGAAATCCGATATAAAGAAGTTCCTTTATATAAGAAATACAATGATTGTTTTTTTGGCAAATCAGGGATATATGCCGAGACCGATTTTAAAAGTCTATTAAAAATGCACAACAAGTTATTAAGCGATAATTTATCTGTGAAATCTATAATTCCAAAATTTAATTTTGAAAATACACTCGGAGTTCATGCAAGATATATCGGTCACTTTTATACAGATACAAATTGGAAAAATCCCCTTAGAGAAAAATTACGTGAGGATGATTATTATAAAAAAAATTTAAATCAAATTATCGATACGTTTGAAAAAAATAATTTTGATAAAATTTACATCGGATGTGATGATGAAAAATTTTTAGATATTTGTAAAAACCATTTCAAAGATAAATTATTATTTCAAAATTACAAAAGACATTTATATCATAATTTTCAAAATAGATATTCAGAAAATGATTTTAACATTCATTATAAGACCAGACCTGCATTGCCAATTGAAAATTATAACGCATTGGTAGATATAATGGCATTATCATCCTGTCAACATTTGATTGGAAGCGTAAGTAGTTTTACATTTTCAACTCTAGTTTTTAATCCTGATGTAAAGTTTGAATTATTTAATACATGCGCAAACGTAATTACAACATAATATTAAACAGACTTTGTATCAAAAAATAGTAATATTACAGATATGAACAGTTTGCCAAACTATAAATTATTAAAAAATGAAATTGGTATTGAATTTAATCAATTTAACATCATTAGAGGCAAAGAATTTATTAAGTTTGGCGAAGATGTATGGGTAGGATATTTTTGTTTATTAGATGGTTCCGGTGGATTAGAAATCGGAAATAAAGTATCTATTTCATCAGGAACTCACATATATACACATGACAGTTCAAACTATAGGTTTAACAATTTAGAAAAAAATATAGATGGTTCTCATATAGAAAGAGCACCAGTTAAAATTGGAAATAATGTTCAAATAGGTGCAAACAGTGTTGTATTAAAAGGAGTTACCATAGGAAATAATGTTATTATAGGAGCACTTTCATTAGTAAACAAAGATATACCAGATAACTGTGTAGCGGTTGGATCACCTATAAGAATAATAAAACGTAAAAATAATATATTCGTTAGATTTATAAATAAATTTTTATATGAATTTAAATAAAACAAAAATACTCTTGATTGGAAAAGGATATTGGGGAAATGTATGGTATAAAACTATATTTAAAAAAAATGTAGATTTTGCAGTGGTAGATAAAGTCTTAAAAACTTCAATCGATACAAATGGAATAAAAAATTTTGAATCATTAGAAGATGCATTGAATACAGATGAATTTACTCATGCAATTATAGCATCACCGGCAGAAAACCATTTAGAAATTTTTAAACAAATAAACAAAAAAATCCCAGAGAATAGAATTCTAATAGAAAAACCCTGCGGATCTTCTATAGATGATTTCAAAGACAACGTAGAATTTTTTCCTGGGTATCTTTTTTTGTATAGCGAACCGTTCAAATATATAAAAGAAAATATATCCATGATCGGTGACCCAATAATGTATAGAAGCACTCGAGCATCTATGGGTCCACAACCAAGAACTGATATATCAGTTGTTGCGGATTATTTAATTCATGATCTATATATATTCACTGAACTGTTTGGGTATGACGACATTGAAGTTTTGAGCGCACATCCTCAAAAACATTTTGATCATTCAGTTAAAGCAGATACTATATCTCTTCAATTAAAAAATAAAAACATTTTTGCAGACATGTTTTCTTCATGGTGGTATCCAACAAAACATCGAGAAGTAATAATTACAGGAAAATCAGGAACGTTTTTGTGGATCAATGATACATTAAGATATTTTGAAAATTCGTATAAAAAAACAAAAAACATAGATAAAAATGGAAATATACGATATGATTTGTTTCATTCAGATGCGAGAGACATTATCTTAACAGAGAAATTGACAGTTGATTCCGAATTAGAATATTTTTTGAATCGAAATAAGTTCAAAATTCATTCGAATCAAGTTTGGAAATTAATAAATGAGATCGAAAATAAAAATTTATAAATATGACAAATAATAAAAAAATATCATTAGGAAGACCCTTTATCAAAAAAGATTTGATTCTAAAAGAAATAGAACGTGTATTAGATCGTAAGTGGTTAAGTGGCGGTCCTGCAATAGAAGAATTTGAAAATGCAGTTAAAAAATACAATAATGACACAACTGGACATTATGTTGCCGTTTCAAATGCTACTGTCGGATTAGAATTATCTTTAAAATTATTAAATGACGGCAAAAATTATACAGACTCTGATGAGGTAATCGTTCCTTCATGGTCGTGGGTTGCCAGTGGCTTTTCTGTTTTTAATGTAGGTGCTAAACCAGTATGGTGTGATGTAAATGAATATGGAGTCCCTTATGTAGAAGATGTTTCTAAAAGAATAACACCAAATACAAAAGCAATTATTATAGTTCACCAAATGGGAGTCCCTTGTGATATGGATGCGTTTAATAAATTATCAAAAGAAACAAATATTCCTATAATAGAAGACGCAGCATGTGGATTGGGAAGCGAATATAAAAATACAAAAATAGGAAATACAAACAATATATGTGTTTATTCTTTTCAAGCAAGAAAATGTTTAACTACAGGAGAAGGGGGAATGATTATAACCAAATCAGAAAAACAAGCAGATTGGTTGAAATCTATGAGAGCGTTTGGAACTACAGTTTCTCCATTGAAAAGAGATAGTGCAAATTTTCTATTGAAAGAACAGTTTGATAAGATTGGCACAAATTTTAAATTAAGTGATGTTCCTTGTGCAATGGGATTGGCTCATATTTTTTATTTTGATGAAGAAATATCACTCAGACAAATCGCCGGTGATTATTATAATTTAAAAATAAAAGAACTAAAAAGTTTGGGATATGATATAGAAATTGGAAATAAAATTCCAGATTATTGCACAAAATATAATTGGCAAAATTTCCATCTAATATTAGGAAAACAATATGATAGGGATGGAATCGTTGATAAATTAAGAAAATTAGGAATAGGATGTAAATGGGATATACAAGCAATTCATTTGGAACCCGTAATAAGCAATATCAATTTAAAATTGAATAATACAGAACATTATCATAATCACGGTTTATGGCTTCCTTTTTATGCGGAGATAACCAGAGAAGATCAGGATTATGTGATTGAAAATTTAAAAAAATATTTAAATTAATATTCAATTTTAACAGTAAAATATATATTAAAAACAAAAAATAACAGTTGTAAAATTATGAAATGGCCATTGATGTATAATAATATAAATGAAAAAGATTTCGTGTGTATGACCGAATTCTTATCACAAAGACCTCTTCCAATATTAACTAATGGAAAAAAAGTAAGAGAATTTGAAAAGAAATGGTCGGAGTGGCTTGGGGTTAAATATTCAGTATTTGTTAATTCAGGTAGTTCCGCAAATATAATTACGTTAGCTATCATCAAAGAATTATATGGAGATGGAGAAATTATTACCGCTCCTTTAACATGGGTATCAGATGTGTCCGCAATTCTTCATGCAGGATTGACACCAATATTTGTTGATATAGATTTAAAAAATCTAGCTATTGATGAAGACGAATTGTTGAATAAAATTACATCAAAAACAAAAGCAATTTTACTGACTCATGTATTAGGTTATAACGGTTTGACTAATAAAATAATAGATATATGTAAAGAAAAAAATATTATCTTGATTGAAGATGTATGCGAATCTCACGGGGCAACTTTCAGAGGACAAAAAGTAGGATCATTTGGCGACATTTCTAATTTTTCATTCTATTACGCACATCATATGACTTCTATAGAAGGTGGAATGATATGCACCAATGATGAAAAGATTTATAATATTGCAAGAGCATATCGTTCACATGGCATGGTGCGTGAAATAGATGATACAGAATTAAAAAATGAATATATTAATAACAATCCAGATTTAAATAAAGACTTTATTTTCATATCATCTGCATATAATATGAGATCTACGGAAATAAATGCTATTTTAGCATTAAATCAGTTAGATAGACTTGATTATAACAATTTAAAAAGAAAAGAAAATCTAGATATATTTTTAGATAATCTTGACAAAAATAAATATTATACTAACTTTGATAGAGAAGGTAACTCTAATTATGCATTTACATTATTGTTAAACAATCAAGATATTGAATTTAGAAATAAGGTAGAATCGGTTCTCAGAGAAAATGAAGTAGAATTTAGAAGAGGTATGTCAGGAGGAGGAAATCAGATAAGACAACCATATTTAAGCAAAATGTTTTCAAAAGAATATGCGAGTCAATTCAAAAATACTGAAAAAGTTCATTTTTATGGATGGTATATCGGTAATTATCCAGAATTAGAATCACAAAAAATTATAGACCTTTGCAAAATTTTAAATAAGATATGACAAAACAAGATTTAATTAATTTTGAAATAAAAGTATGTGATGCATGGAAAAACAGAGAAATTCGTGCTCCAGTCCATTTGTATTCCAATAATGAAGAACAAATGATAGAAATATTCAAAAAAGTAAAATCAAATGATTGGATATTTTGCACTTGGCGGTCTCATTATCAATGTCTATTAAAAGGTGTATCGGAAGATAGATTGTTATCGGATATTAAAAAAGGAAAATCTATTTCATTATGTTATCCTGAATTTAAGATATTTTCTTCAGCAATCGTGACCGGCACAATTCCAATTGCAAATGGAGTTGCACTTGATTTAAAAAGAAAACAATCATATGATCACGTTTATTGTTTTGTTGGCGATATGACATCACAAACTGGGTGTTTTTATGAAAATTGGGTATATTCTGTTAATCATGATTTGCCTATTACTTGGATTGTAGAAGATAATAATAAATCTGTTTGCACTGATACAAGAAAAACATGGAATACAGATACTTTAAATTTTCAAAATAATAAACAAAAAATTATATATTACTCCTATGAAAATAAATATCCTCATGCAGGAACAGGTGAAAGAATTCAATTTTAAAAAAAAAATAAAATGGGAAAATATAAAGACGAACTTTGCAGATCAATGGAATGGTTAGGTCAAAAAACCGATACTTTTTTTCTAGGACAAGCTGTTAAATACAAAGGAACTGCCATGACTGATACTTTGACAGGTGTTCCGTCTGAAAAATTATTAGAAGTTCCTGTGTGTGAAGATTTACAAATGGGAATGTCTATTGGAATGTCATTAAATGGATCGGTGCCAATTAGTATTTATCCAAGGTGGAATTTCTTTTTATTGGCATCAAACCAATTAATAAATCATCTTGATAAAATTCAGTTAATGTCAGACGATCAATACAAAACTAAAGTAATTGTAAGAGTTGGAATTGGATCAGAAAGACCGCTACATCCTCAACATCAACACGTAGGTGATTATACAGATGCATTTAAATTGATGTGTAAAAACATTGATATAGTAAGGTTAGATGAACCAGACCAAATTTTTGAAGCTTATCAATTGGCATATGAAAGAACAGATTCGAAGTCTACTATATTGGTGGAATGGGGCGATTATATCAATGAAAAATAAATATGATTATTGTAAAATCACCATTTAGAATTTCTTTTTTTGGCGGATCTACTGATTATGCGGATTTCTATAGAGAACACGGATCTTTTATTATTGGAACAACAATTAATAAAAATACATATCTTACATTAAGAAAAAGACCATCTATACTCTCAAAAGAAAGCGTCATAACATATTCCCAAATGCAACGTGTTGTAAACTTTGAAGAAATTAATAATCCGTTAATTAGAGAAATTTTAAAATTCAAAAATATAAGTGATTATATAGAGTTTAATTCATTTTCAGATATTCCATCTAGAACGGGATTGGGAGGATCATCTTCTTTTTGTGTTGGTTTATTGTATTTATTGAACCTTTTATATGAAAACAAACAAACAAAAATTGAATTAATAAGAGATGCGATAAATATTGAAAGAAATATATTAAATGAATCGGGAGGAATACAAGATCAAATTTGGCCCGTTTATGGTGGATTAAATACAATAGAAATAAATAAAAACGGAGATATAAAAGTAAAACCATTATCTGTAACCGATGAGTTTAAAAACGAGTTAGAAACTTCTATGGTTTTAATTTATACAGATGAACACCGTGAAGAAAAAGATATAGCAAAATCTCACGAAGAAAAAAATAAAAAAAAAATTTTGGACATTGCAATTCAATCACATTCATATTTCTTAAAAGAAGATATTAAGTCAATAGGAAATTTGATGTATGAATCATGGAGAGAAAAAAGAAATATTTCTAACTTGATATCATCAAATAAAATTGATAATATAGTGAATGAAGTAATAAATATGGGCGCATATGGTGCAAAACTATTAGGAAGCGGTGGTAGTGGATTTGTATTAGTTATATGTGATCCAATTGTAAAAGAAAAAATCAAAGAAAAATTTAAAAATAAAATTTTAGAAGTAAATTTTAACGAAAAAGGAGTTTCACAAATTATTTAAATATGAAAAATATATTAATTACAGGCGGCGCAGGTTATATCGGAAACATTCTTACACAAGACCTTCTTGATTCAGGACAATCTGTCACAGTTTTTGATAATCTAATTCACAGACAACATTGCATTTTGGAAAGTTGTTCAAATCCAAATTTTTCATTTGTTTATGGAGATGTTAGAAATAAAGAATTATATAAAAAATTAATTGATAAACATGACATCATCATTAATTTAGCCGCATACGTTGGAATGCCTTTATGTAATAGGTTTCCAATAGAAGCATTCCAAGTAAATCAAGAAAGTGCAGAATTTTTAGCAAAAAACGTAAGTTCAGACCAATTGATCATTCATGCTAATACCAATTCTGGGTATGGTCTTGGTCAACATGTAGATGGAAAAGCCATATATTGCACTGAACAGACACCTCTCAATCCAATTTCACTATACGGAAAAACTAAATGTGCAGCTGAAAATGCAATAATGGAGTCTCAAAGAAATATAACTTTACGGTTAGCCACAGTAATGGGTGTTTCTAGAAAAATGCGAATGGATTTATTGGTCCACGATTTTGTTTATAAAGCTTGGAAAGATAAATACATTGTTTTGTTTGAATCTTCATTCCTAAGAAATTTTGTTCATATTAAAGATGTGTCTGCTGCTATAAAATTCTCCATCAATAATAGTGAAAAAATGAGAGGAGAAGTATACAATCTAGGTAATACATCCACGAACATAAATAAAATGGATTTATGTCTTGCCATCAAAAAATATATTCCTGATTTTTACATTTCTGTATCGGAGATTAATAAAGATCCAGATCAAAGAAATTATATAGTATCAAATGAAAAAATAGAATCTACAGGGTGGAAAGCTAATTATTCACTGGATGATACCATTCGTGAAATTCTAAAAGCATGTCCAATAATTAAAAATACAAATTGTCCATTTTCTGATATATGAATAAAATTTCTTTTCATACTCCAATTAAAATCGAAGATTATAAAGATGTCGAGGGACCATCAAAAGAAGCATGGGAATGGTGTACTAATGATATGGATGGAGACGTTCATATATTTGAAGAAAGAATATTACACGAACATGTCAAATATGACGGAAAAATTAAAATTGCTCTTTTAGGAGAAGTTCCTACAGTATATGCATACGCAAAACAGTTCGATCCAAATAATACTTGGGTCAATCCTTATGATTGGATAAAAGACAATTATCAACATTTTGATTATGTAATGAGTCCATTTCTAAGCGTAAAAGATATAGTTGGAGAAAATAAATTTCAATGGGCATGTATTCAATGTTCTCATATTAGACGATCTGATTGGGGAATGTATAAAAAAGAAAAAAATCTATCTATTGTTGCTTCGTCAAAACAATGGCTTGATGGTCACAAAATGAGACATAAAGTAATACAGAGATATAGTCAATACATGGATATTTATGGAAATGGATATAATACTATAATTGACGATTTTGATAAAATGGGAAAAATATTGGCTCTGGCCCCATATTGTTTTACTATTATAATTCCAAATACCAATATAGACGATTGGTTTTCAGATCAAGTTACAGATGCAATGTGTCTGGGAACTATACCGGTTTATTGCGGAAGTAAATGTATTGATAAATTTTTTAATCCTGATGGTGTTATTCATTTCAATTCTGTGGAAGAATTGGGAGAAATCATACCAAATTTAACTAAAGAATTGTATGATTCTAAAATGGATGCTATATTAGATAATCTTGAAAAATGTAAACATTATGAAAACGTAGAAGATTATTTTTATTATTTCAAAAAAGATTGGTTAGAAAATTTAAAAAAATGACCTTCGACTTATCAATAATAGTAAGTTCGTGTGATAAATATGATTTTCTGTGGGTTCCATTTTCAGAATTATTTAACAAATACTGGGACAAGGAAATAAATGTCAAAAAATATATTTTAGGCGAAACCAAATCGTCAAAAATAAACGGTTTTGAATTTATACTTCCGGGGAAAAATTCTTGGTCTTCTAATGCAAAATTTGCATTAGATGCAATTAAAACAAAATACGTATTATGGCTACATGATGATTTTTTCCTTGTAAGAACATTAACAAAAGATAATTTTGATTGTTTTTTTTATTTGATGGAACATTACAATACTGATAAATTTATTATACATTATCCTCATGCTGAATTAAAGTTAACAAATTTACTTGATGAATATCAAATTTATAATATGAATCAAGATAGTCCCTATACGGCAACTTTACAATCGTCTATATGGAATGTAGAAACTTTTAAATGGTGTCTAAAAGAAAACGAAAATCCTTGGCAGTTTGAAATTAATGGAAGCGAAAGATTAAATAAAAGAGGACACACAATTTTATTGAAATTAATACAAGAAAGATGGTATTGGGAAGCTATGACAAAAGGAAAATTCAATCCAGAATATTATCATATATTAAATAGCCATAACAAATCTCATCTAATTCACACACTATGAAAAAAATTTTATTTTTGATGCATTTACAACAGCCTGGAAAGTCTGAGTATAGTCCTGCAATTTTTAACTGGTATGGCATATTAGAAAAAATGGGATATGAAGTTTATTATCACGAATATGACAATTTTAATTTTAATCAATTTTATGATTTAATAAAAAACAATAAACCAGATTATATTTTTCATCCCACATATACGATGTTGCATCCTGAGTTTATTAAATTAAGAGAATTTTCAAAAGTATTTTTAATACATTCCGATGATGATTGGAGATTTAATGATTTTGCAAAATTATTGATACCATTTTCTGATGGTGCAATTGGTTATCAAAATGATACACAATCATATTTAAATTATGGCGCCTCTTCAAATTATTATCATAGAGCGAGATGGTCATTTAATCCAAATACGATGTATTTTAAATTTAAAAACAAAGAAAAAAAATATAATTTAACTCATGTTGGAAAACTACACGGAGAAAAAGAAACTTCATTATTTAAAATTCAAAAACAAGGATTTTCAGTTAAAAAAATAGATCCAAATTTTGATAATTATAGTTCTTACATGGAATGTTTTAACGATTCTATTGCGTCTCTTTGTTTTACGAGCAATGTATTAGGAACATCTTCTCAAAGTAAAACCAGATTGTCCGAAATGCCTTTTTATTGTATTCTAGCATCCGAACCTTGGCCTAAAATGGAAATGTGGAATATGGAACCAAATAAAGATTTCATATTAATTGACAATAAAGGCGAATATGTATATACTCTTGAAAAGATATTTAAAGATATCAATTTTAGAAATAACATGTTTGAATCAGGAAAAAGAGTTCTTATTTCAAAAAATACAGTATTTCATGAATGGAATACTATCATGAGTAAAATTGATACCGACTTTAAACAGATAGATGTTGAAGATCTTTTAAAAACAAATTACAATTTTTTATATGAGTAATATAAGTTACATATACAATACAGGTTATACATATCCGACACACTGTAAATTTTCAAAAAACTGGGAACCATTTCATTTAAAATGGCACAATGAATGGACGACGCTTTTAAAAAATTATATAGGTAAAGATAATGTAAATATATTAGAGATAGGGACATTTCATGGTAGTTGTGCAGTTTGGTTATTAGACGTAGTTTTAACAGGAAAAAATTCTCAACTATATACTATAAATCCCACATCAAATGAATATATTGAAAACAATTTAAAACCATATGAAAACGCACATTTCATCGAAAAGGCATCTTACGATGCGCTTATTAATTTATCAAACGATAAACAAAATTATTTTGATGTAATATACATAGACGGTTGTCATTTTTCAAAATACGTATTAGAAGATGCGGTTTTGTCATTTAAATTATTAAAAGAAGGAGGGATATTAATATTCGATGACTATGGATGGGGAATACATACCACCGATATAAAATTGAAGCCTAAAACAGCAATAGATAGTTTTTTAAATGCATATGATGGTCATTACAAGATATTAAATTTTGGATGGCAGGTATATATTCAAAAAATAAAATGTGAATATGATATGGAAGAAGTTAAAGCCACGGAGACAAAACTATGAATACACTAGTAGAGTTACAAAATAATTATAAATTTGACACCGATAAGAATAGCCGTCATACATATTTAAAATATTACGACGAGTTATTTTTTCCACTCAAAGATAAAAAAATTAAAATATTAGAAATAGGCGTCCAAAATGGCGGATCAGTAATGTTATGGAATAAATATTTTACAGACTGCACTATATTTGGCATGGATATTAACTATTCCGTGGTTACACATCCAGAAATTTGGGATTTTGATAATGTATTTTTAATTCCAAAAGACGTAGATTCTTTATCTGACAATTCTTTTGGAGACATGAAATTTGATATTATAATTGATGATGGATCTCATAGTATTCCTCATCAAGAAAAATCAATGAAAATATTTAAAAATAAATTATCAAAAGGAGGTATTCTAATTATAGAAGATATTTCTACAAAGCATAACAATTTAAACTATTTTAAAAATATCAATAATGAAGGTTTTAAAATTTTAGATTTAAGAAACGAAAACGGAATTGAAGACAATATATTGATTATTTATAAAAATGAATAAAGAAATAAATGTTTTATCGATGTTCAGAAATAAGAATAAACTTTCTTATTTTTCCATGTGTCAGTTTAATGATAAAGTTAAAGAATATGATTCATCTATAAAAATAAATTTTCATATAATATGGGATGATAATCAAGAATTAAATGGATTAGATAAAAAGTATGAAAAATTAACAGATGATGAATTTGGAAAAAATATAACATGTTACAGCAAAAAAGATATCAAATCATATTGTAAAAAATATTATAATATAAACGAAGAACTATTAAAAAAGTTTGATAATTTTTATTTGATTAATAGAATTATTTTAGGTCATTATTTAAGACGAGTTAAATTAGTTGAACATTTTATAATATTAGATGATGACATTCTTATTAATGACAATATTAATGATATAATTGAATGTTCATTAAATGAGAAACCATTCTTATTGACCGAACCAATGAACCAACAATGTGATAAGATATTATTCGATACACTAGCTGGCGTATACGGAAAACAAGATTTTTATAATTTATATATATCTATAAATCCAAATTTATACGGGTTTAATGCGGGATTTCAAGGTGTAGATGCTTCTATATTTGATGATTTTTTGTCAATAGAAAATTTTAATTTGATGTTATCATTTTTTGATTATTCTACTACAAAAAACGAAGACGGAACCGAACGTTTTAATGAACCATCAATATTATTTAAATTATGCACACAAGAACAATCTTTTTTCGGATTATTAAATGTTGTAAAATCTAGAAAACAACCATTTATTTTAGATCCAAATAAATATTATGTTATGCCTAACTGGGGGGAACATCCAAAGTTTGGCCCAATTGATAGCAACGATTCAAATGAAGGATGGACATTTGCATTGAATTCAAAAATCACTCATTTTATAGGACATACGATGGGAAAAGGAAAACCACAGACTTTGATAAGAAAAATAGATAAATATTTAGAAAATAAAAACGCATGAAAATATCTTTAATTATACCATCAAGAAACAATTTAAAATATTTAAAATTTGCATATACCAGCATTAGAAAATATTTGGATTCGAATTATGAATTGATTTTGCTCGATGACGCTTCTACAGATGATACATGGAAATGGTTAAATGAAATTAAAAAAACAGATAATAACGTAATTATTTATAGAAATGAAGGTCCAGACAGAGTGGGTCATACAGTTCTATATGATAAAGGAGTAGAATTATCAACTACAGATGTTTTTGGTATTTTTCATGCAGACATGATTGCAAGTCCCAATTATATTAAAAATTTATTAAAACATTTGAAAGAAAAAACAGTTGTTTCTGCAACTAGAATCGAACCACCATTACATCCAGGAGGAGTTGAAAAAATTGTAAAAAATTTTGGGACAGAACCAGAAGAATTTGATTATGATGAATTTTTAAACTTTGTAAAAGAATCAGAAACTAAATTTGATAATAAAACTACAAACGGAGTATTTGCACCATGGTTGATGTATAAAAAAGATTTTCTATCAATTGGCGGTCATGACAAAAAAGTATTTGCGCCAATGGAATTGGAAGACTCAGATTTATTCAATAGATTTCTTTTAGCAGGTTACAATTTAATACAATCCAGAGATTCATTTGTTTACCACATGACCTGTCGTGGAAGTCGATTTAAAGACGGTGTAAAGATTGAATCACAAATTCAATTAAACGATGGAACAGTTTGGTATAAACCAAAAGACTCCGATGAATATTTGACATTACGCAATCTTAAATTTAGAGAATGGTGGAGAAAATGGCACATGGATGTCTTACATGATGAAAATTTATTACCTATAGTATATGACAGATATGATATAGGGTTTATAATAAAAAATTGTTCGGATCAATTATTGTATGTTTTAGAACCTTGGTGTGATAAAATTTATATTGAAAAATCAAAATCATTAGAAAATTATATTATTAGTGAAGAAAAATATTCAAAATTTAATATTAAAAATAAAATTAAAAACATAACCGACGATAAGACAAATGATGTATTACTAGAATTTGACGGAAATAATTTTAATAGAGACCATATTAATTTTATAAAAACTCTTCCAGCAATATTATCAAATACAAATGACATAGGAGAATTTGAATTTGATATATTTAAAATAAAAATATCATCATTAACAAAATATAACTTAGATTTGATTAAGAGTGAAGGCGGAGAAATAGGATATTATAAAAAATTATTAATTGATTAATATGTCAGATATGAATAAAATAATAGGCGTTGTTTCTGGGTATTTCAATCCTTTACACTACGGTCATGTCGAATATATAAATGCAGCAAAAGAAAAGTGTGATCATTTAATTGCGATTGTCAATAGTGATTATCAACGAACATTAAAAGGAAGCAAAGAATTCATGGACGAAAATCATAGAAGTAAAATTATATCAAATTTAAAATCAGTTGATGAAGTATTTATTTCTATAGATAAAGATAAAACACAATGTGAAACTCTAAAATATTTAAGAAATAAATATATGACTCAAAAAATTATATTTTTTAATAGTGGAGACAGAAAAGGACCAAATTTGGTTTTAGCCGAATCTGATGTCTGTAAACAAGTAGGAATCGAAGAGAATATTTTGGATTTACCTAAAATTTATTCTTCTAGCGAATTGATAAAATTATGATACATTCTATTTTTTTAATACTTTTTATTAATATAGTATGGTTTGAAACTGAGGCATTGGTTGAATATGTCAAATTATTCAAACTTAACTGGTTTAAAGTTACTAAATATTTGATTGCAAAAGAATCAAACTTTGAACTTACCTATCATTCATATTTATTACAATATCACAAAAACTTTTTTACAAAATTAATAACATGTCCAATATGTCTTACAACCTGGTTAAGTATTATATCAAGTCTATTATTTACAAAATCTATATTCGATTTTTCAATTATATTCGTGTTATCAATACTTGGT
>Ga0194116_10003251_pt1 | contig 19756 bp, 16 predicted proteins | sample TA2MahsurfametaG_4_FD_148617 | JGI IMG/M metagenome (GOLD analysis project Ga0194116, IMG submission 148617) | Freshwater microbial communities from Lake Tanganyika, Tanzania - TA2015008 Mahale S9 surface | ecosystem: Environmental > Aquatic > Freshwater > Lake | place: Tanzania: Lake...
ATTTTATAAACTTCATATATTAAAATATTAAAGGTAAAACAAAATAGGTCATCAACAGCCCCCCTATAAAAAAGCCTGCTACAGCAATCAATGATTGAATTTGAAGATCTGATAGACCACTGATGGCATGACCTGAAGTACATCCACCGGCATAACGCGATCCGAATCCAACCATTAGTCCACCGAATGCAAGTACCAGAAATCCTTTTAAAGACAAAACAGCATCAAGTCCAAAAAGTTCGGCCGGCTGTAATGCATCAGGGGCGGCGATACCCATTTTAGACAAATCCTGTATTGTTGCCTCCGAGATTAGAACAGGGGCATCTGTTGACAAAAACTCCCTTGAAATAAAACCACCTAAAATAGCCCCTACCAGAAATACGAGGTTCCACATTTGAGATTTCCAGTTAAAATCAAAAATTTTAGCAGATTTTGCTAAACCTGCAGCAGCACAAATAGTCCTCAAGTTTGAAGAAAATCCAAAGGATTGCCCAAAAAACAGAAGGAAGAACATGATTGCTGCTATCATTATCCCTGAAAACCACCAGGACCATGGTTGTAGTATAAGTTCCATTTTATTTTTTTAGTTGTTTAAGTGAAAAGAAATAATCGGTTTAAATAGATCCTTAATTAATTTTTCAGTGGCACTTTGATGGAAAGGTCCGGCTTTACCACGTGTACCAATGCAGACGTTATCTATATTAATCATCTGATTAAAGTGTACCACACCTTTCTCCACATCTTTATCATTAATCAGATGATACTGGTAATTTGAAATCCCGTTCAATTCGGCAAAATGAAACATTTTGTCAAGGCCCCAGGTTTTCTATTATTGAGATGCCGGATTGTGAAAGAATACTCCTTGCCATACTGGCTCTGTTTCCACTTCCACAAACCAAAATAACTTTGTCAAACTGGTGCAGACTATCGATATAGTTTTCAATTCAATCAAGTGGATAATTTACACTTCCAACAGCATGCCCGTCGAAATTGAATTCCTTTGCTGAACGAACATTAAGCACTATTGTTTTCATGACTAAATTATTATTAATTTCTAGATTTTAACATTGATAATTAAAGAAATGAACAAAATATTGACTCATGAATTGATTGACAGATTCTACTGTCCCACCGTTCACAACATTTTCAAATCCATTTTGTTCAAGAAATGATTTTGCTTGTGAGCTTCTATTCCCACTAAGACAAAACACTATGATATGTTTTTTGTTATTAAATTTGGCCAACTGAGACGGTATGCTGTCGAGAGGAATATTTACAGAACCTTTGACATGATTTTGTGAGAATTCTCTGGGTGATCTTGCTTTTTGGAACTTCCGAACAGCCAACTAAATATACCCATAACTTTATTTTTAAACTGTAAATTTTTTAATTACACCAACTAAACCATTCTTTTGTACCACCCCACTTTGGCGCCATAGAACTTTGCCTTGTTTAAATAATATAAGAGTTGGAACTCCTTGAACCTGATAAGCGGCAGCAGCCTGAGGATTCTTGTCTACATCTACCTTTAATATACTTGCAGAATCCCCAATTTCCTGTTTTACATCTTTAAGAATGGGTGCCATTACTTTACAAGGTCCGCACCATTCTGCAAAAAATCAACAAGCACCGGCTTGTCTGATTGTATTAACTCATTGAATGTCATTGCTTTTTATTTAATTTCTTCATAACTAATTTCTTTTGATGTGGTATCATTCTTAACAGGTGATGAAGAACATGCCCCTGAACCACAACAAGAGGCGTTAAAAACTGCCATTCCTGTAAGAAGAACCCCAACGACCAGCCTATCCCATTTCAAAGGGAGGCATTACCCTTTGAAAAAAATGGAAAGCTCTTGACTTAAATCAGGTAGGCATCACCTTACTCTGGCAAACAAAATCTGTTTTGGGAATATTGGTAGCACTTATCGCTCCAAATCCACCGGCAATTTCAGTAAAGTTTCTATATCCTCTGGCCTGAAGTATAGATGCGGCCATCATACTGCGATAGCCTCCTGCACAATGCAAGAAGAAATGCTGTTTTGGATCGATATCCTTAATCCAATCATTAATATAAGCTAAAGGCCTGTTGTATGCATTATCTACATGCTCAGCAGCATATTCGCTCTCTCTGCGTACATCCAATACCACATCCTTTTCAGGTCTGAACTCATGTGCAAAATGCTCAGCAGTAATACGATCAACTACATCAGCTTCCTTACCTGAATCTAACCAGGCTTTGAATCCACCTTTCAAATGCCCAAGTATATTATCGAATCCTACACGGCTTAAACGGGTTACTGCTTCTTCCTCTTTTCCTTCCTCGGTAACGAGTAATATAGCCTGCTTTACATCCACAATCAGGGCACCTACCCATGGAGCAAAATCACCGCTAAGTCCAATATTTACGGACTGTGGAATAAACCCTTTGTAAAATATCGTGTTATCTCTGGTATCCAGAATAAGAGCCTCCGTATTTTCTGCAGCAACTTCGAATTCATCCGGGCTCAAAGCTCTCATTCCGTTATTTAAAACCGTTTCAAAGTTTTCATAACCCTTTTTATTCATGGCAACATTATAGCCAAAATAAGCAGGAGGCGGGAGCAGGCCATCGGTAACTGCTTTTACAAACGACTCTTTGTTAGGTTGATTCAAAGCATAATTGGTTCTTTTCTGATTGCCTAAGGTATCCACTGTTTCTTTCATCATATTTTTACCACAGGCACTACCGGCACCATGAGCAGGGTAGACAATGACATCATCCGCTAAGGGCATGATTTTATCGTTAAGACTATCATATAATAAACCGGCCAATTCCTCTTGCGTCATGTGTGCTGCTTTCTGAGCCAGATCCGGGCGACCAACATCTCCCAAAAACAGAGTATCCCCACTAAAAATACAATGGTCTTTGCCAGTTTCATCTTTTAAAAGAAAAGTAGTGCTTTCCAAAGTATGCCCGGGAGTGTGTAAAGCCTTGATCGTAATATCACCAACCTTAAATTCCTGTCCATCCTGTGCAGAAATACATTCAAATTCGCAGGCAGCATTTGGGCCATAAACTATGGAAGCTCCGGTTTTCTTACTCAAATCAACATGCCCGCTAACAAAATCGGCATGAAAATGGGTTTCAAAAATGTATTTAAGTTTCACCCCATCCTTGTTTAATCTGCTTAGATAAGGCTCCACTTCGCGCAGTGGATCTATAATAGCAGCTTCGCCATTGCTGGTGATGTAATACGCACCTTGTGCCAAACATCCGGTATAAATTTGCTCTACATTCATTTCATTAGATTTGATAACACAAAAATCGGTATTATTAGCGATCAGAACAGTAACATTTGTTGCAAATAAAAAATTCGCCGGATTAATTTCCGGCGAATTCAAACAACAAAAAACAAAATAATTTTAAGAAACTAATGGTTCGCCTTTATTCACCCAATCATTAATTCCACCGGAAAAATTAGAGATATTTTTAAAGCCATTCTTTACAAGTATCGAGTAGCCAATTGCCGCTCTGTCTCCACCCTGACAATGAATCACTACCTTTTTATCTTTACTTATCTTATCCAGATTTTGTGGCAAAGTTCCTACAAACACATTGTCAGCATTCCCAATGTGCCCGGAGTTAAATTCAGTCAGGCCTCTCAGATCTACAATCTGTATATCCCCCTGCATCAACTTTTTGGCTTCTTCTAAAGAAATTATAATTGCCTTTTCCAGTTGACCACCGGCTTCAGTCCATACTGTTGTTGATGGTATATAACCATAGATATTATCTAAACCGATACGCATCAGTTTTCTTGTCAAATCATCCAACTTAGATTCATCAGCGAGGATGATAAACTTCTCTTCGTAATTTAAAAACCATCCTGCCCAAGTTGCAAATGAGTTATTACCCTGAATATTCAAACTTCCCGGTATAAATCCTGCTTCAAATTCAACTTTATCCCTGGCATCAAGTACTTTCATCCCTTTATCCATCGCGTCTTTTAATTCTGAAGCCGCTAATTTTTTCAATACAGGCACTTCTGTCAGCAATGGACGATCAACCTTATTAAGCTTTTTCATCATTGCAAAATACTTGGGTGGCTCTGGCTGGTCAGCAAGAAGATATTGAACAAATCCTGATTCGTCCTTATCGTAAGAAAAGGCCCAGTTTCTAAGCTTTTCATAACCCACTGTTGTACTTGGAACAGATCCCAAAGACTTACCACATGCCGATCCGGCTCCATGTCCCGGCCAAACCTGTATATAGTCAGGTAGCGAAGAAAATCTTTGGATTGACTTATACATTTGCTTTGCCCCGGCATCCATGGTACCCACCATACCTGCTGCTTTTTCCAGCAGGTCAGGACGACCGATATCCCCAACGAATACAAAATCTCCAGTGAATAACATGACCGCCTCTTTGGATGCGGGTATATCAGTTAACAGGAAACTTATACTTTCTGGGGTATGCCCGGGAGTATGTAAAACCTCAAATACAAGATTAGCCAATTTGATTTTATCACCGTCTTTTAATCCATGATGAGCAAACTCATACTCCCAACCCGGACCACCCTCATCTGAAAGATACATTTGAGCTCCGGTTAATTTGGAAAGCTCACGGGAGCCAGCGAGGAAATCTGCGTGGATATGGGTTTCGAAAATATGGGTAATTTCCATGTTATTTACTTTTGCAATTTCAAGGTAAGTATCCACATCACGCTTCGGATCAATAACTGCGGCTACTCCGGCTTTTTGACAGCCGATGAAATAGCTTGACTGTGCAAGGCTCTTATCATAAATGTGTTGAAAAAACATATTTTCTAATTTTTAGTTTTGAATTTATTGCTTAATTAATGGTCTTTGAATTTCCTATACAAAGGTCAGGATAAATCTGACAACAGTCGGTAACATAGGTTACAATCAACAAAAGCAGAATAGTGCTATTTCTTCTCCAGAATTATAAATAATTCTGAATCAGCGCGCTTAGAAAAAGAATTATAGCAAGGCTCAAAAATTTTGAATTTAAAGCCATCTCCAAATAAGGCCAGATACTCAGTATCAGTTCCTCCAAACGGAGGCCCCTGCGTTTCGAATTCCCTGTTAAAAAGAACTCCTGCGAGTTTTCCGTCCCGAGCAAGAAGACCTGACATGGCTTCTACATAACTTTTACGAAGTTCTGGATTTAGTGCACAAAAGAAGGTTTGCTCCAATACCAGATCATACTCCGCTTTGTGAGTGAAGAAATCACCCAAAATAATTTTGATGTTTTGGTTTGCCCTGAATTTAGATTTTAATCGATCAACCAGGGCCGGAGCAATATCAATAACGGTAATGTCAGTGAAACCATGCTCCAATAAATATTCGGCTTCATAAGAATTGCCACATCCAGGAATGAGTACCCGCAGATTTTTATCAGATAACTGATCAATATAGGCTTTTAATGGTGGAGAGATCTGACCTAAATCCCAGCCGGTCTCATTTAAAAGATAGCGTTCATTCCAAAAGTTCTGGTCAAGATTACGATCCTTATTCATTTGTGCAGAATTGTTAAATATCCTAATGACCGCCTCCCGCTGATGGAAAGAATAATTCTTTCACAAAGATGTAAATACCCATTAGCATAACAAACCAGCCGAAAGACTTCTTTAGTTTTTCTCCGCTGATCATTTTTGCCAGATAAATACCAATGAATATTCCAACCACCGCCAGTCCTGTAAATGTTCCAAGCAATTTCCAGTCAATCAGCTGACCGCCCTGAATATCACCGATAAAACCTATTAATGATTTGGCGGCTATGATAAAAAGGGAAGTTCCTACAGCCAATTTCATTGGCATACGTGCTAAAAGTACCAGTGCAGGAATAATCAAAAAGCCACCACCCGCACCGACCAAGCCGGTAAGCAAACCTACCAAAGTACCTTCAAGAAGAATCATTGGATAGTTATATTGAAGAGGTTCATCATCGGCTTTATCACAATCAATACAAGGTCTGATCATACTGACAGAAGCCAGAATCATGACGATGGCGAATAAAACCATGATACCGATGGATTTAGTTATAACGAATGTTCCAATGGTAAAGAGCTCAGAAGGAATCAGGGGCACCAGCCACATACGGGTAAGATAATCAACTACAATGGATGGAATTCCAAAAATCAGAACTGTTTTAAAGTCTGCCTTTTTCTGAATTGCACTTTGAATACCTCCAATTAAAGCAGTTGAACCCACTATAAACAAGGAATAGGCTGTAGCTAATATGGGATTAACTCCCATCACATAAACTAAAATTGGTACGGTAAGTATAGATCCCACACTTCCAATTAAGCCTAATGAAACCCCTACAAGTACTGCCAATATATAACCTAAAATTTCCATAATGACTATTTATTTGAACACAAAGGTCTCAATAGCAAAATCGAGTTATGGTTACAAAAGTTACATTTAGCAATAATAGTAAATTTTGATCCTTCTGCCCGGGAAGAAGGCCAACAACAGACAATCATCATTTGTTGCTCTCCAGCAAATATTTTTTCGGAACCTCGGCTCCTGCCACATAGTTAATCTTCCCAATTTTACACATTTGATAAACATTGATTCTAAAATCAGGGCAGGTACTGACAAAGCAATAAGCCTCCACTTGTGAGAAACCATAAGTACTAACCAGCCAGTCCATCATATAAACCGTTGCCTGATGCACTGCATCTTCCAATGGCCTAAACGCATGAATTGTGATAATAGAATCAGGTGTTTCAATTCTAATACCGGGAGGGCGTTTGCCTTTAATCACTTCAAATGAAAGCCTGACCGTAGCCTGTGTTTCTGCTGCAGTTCCGGAGAATTCGGTATCCCCCTGACTCGCGTGGACATCGCCCAGATAAAATAGTCCGCCGGGATGATAAACCGGAAGAAATATCCTGTTCCCCGGTTTGAAATCACGAATATCCAGGTTGCCACCCCAATCCCCCTGCCCTTCCAGACTACTTGCTACATCCCGGTCGGGCGCTACGCCCAAAGTGCCGATAAAGGGGGTAATTGGCCAGGAGATTTTATCATTAAAATGGAGTGTTCCATCCAGGGTAGTTCCGCTTTCACCCGGACTATGATCAAAGACCATTGTACTGTATTCACCGGATATTTCATTCCAGCGAGAGGAGTCACCCAGTGGTCCCCGGTTAGGTCCTACCGCAATCCAGGAAGTGACTTCAACCTGGATCTGATGAATATTTACAACCAAGGTATCGCCACGCTCAATGCCTTCGATGAAAATCGGTCCGGCAATCGGATTAACCAAAGGCGGTGTACGGTCAAAACCCGGGCGATTTGCCGGAATGGCTTTATCTGCCGAACTCTTAAAATATCCAACTGCTGCATCCCATGTTTCTATTTCAAACTCTTCTCCCGGCTTTATATGAATCAAGGGGGAATCTGAATAATTGAAAGCGAACTTTTTCGCCTGTTCACGAATGATCTTTTTCATCAACTTAAATTTCTATTGAACCTAAAATAATTATTAATAAAATAATATATCTAATTGAAAATCAATATATTAATTTCGTTTTTACTTAGCATCGGTCAAAGCATAAACCATCACATATCCTCCCGGATTAGCAGCATCCCCTGCCACTGATACTGCAATATACTGCTTCTTACCGCTCATGTACGTGGATGCGTTAGAAGTTGCAGTACCCGGGATTGAGGTGTCCCATAACAATTTGCCCGAATCTTTATCATATGCCCTGAATCTAAAATCTGCCGGACCCATATTGGCTCCGATAAATAACAATCCACCGGCGGTAACAATTGGTCCGGTATTACCTTCCGAACCTGTTTCGGGTTCTCCTTTTTGCTGTAAATGAGGATAATTACCCAAAGGAATCGTCCAGGCATATTCACCTGTATTCAGATTAATGGCGTTTAAAGTTGCCCATGGTGGTTTGATTCCATATCGCCCTTCAGAATCCCGAAACTTCCCGTTCGACTGAATATCCAAATATCTTACGGGAACTTCCAGCTTAAATCTATCTGCATCTTGATTTGCAGATTCACTCCTTGCAATTTCTTTCATAAAATTTATTTCTCTGGTAGTTTTAGACTCTCTTTCAAATAAATATGAAATGATAGCCTCTTCTTTCCCGGAAATAATACTTGCAAAAGAAGGCATTTTGCCTACGCCAACTTTAATTTTACCTAATACCTCTTCCTCATTCATTCTACTTTGAAGACCAATTAATGACGGATAATCATTATCTCCCTTCTTATCTGCCCCATGGCATGCCTGACAATAAGTAGTGTAAAGCGCTTTCCCCTGACTAAATAAATTGCCTGTATCCGATTCGGGTTCCATTTTTTTTACCAGACTCACTCCAGGTGTGTTGGTGGCTCTGACATAAATAATCCCAGTAGATTGGTCAAATGCACCTCCTCCCCAGCTCGATCCTCCGCTAGTTCCCGGAAGATTGACATTGCCTCTCATCGAAGGGGGAGTAAAAAGACCTTCATACCTTATGGACTTAAATCTTTTTACAATTTCATCATTGGATTCCCCGGAGTAATTGCTGAGGTCATCCAATGAAATATGCTGGCGGGCATAGGGTTTGGGTTTTAAAGGAAAGGGCTGGGTAGGCCAGGCTTCCTCACCGGGCACATCAGATGCCGGTACAGGTCGCTCCTCAATCGGGAACAGAGGTTCGCCGGTTTCCCGATTTAGCAAATACAGAAATCCTATCTTAGAGGTCTGTGCCACAGCATCAATCCTTTGACCATCATGAACAACTGATACTAAATTCGGAGGTGCCGGAAGGTCATAATCCCAAAGATCATGATGAATAGTCTGATAATGCCAGATATATTTTCCGGTTCTGGCATCTAATGCCAGCACACTGTTTCCAAATAGATTCTGACCTTTCCGATCGCCGCCATAAAAATCATAGGACGGAGAACCCAAAGCAAGAAATACCATTCCACGCTTTTCATCCAGGCTCATTCCAGCCCAGTTATTGACACCGCCGGCATATCGCCAGGCTTCTTTTGGCCAGGTGTCATAGCCAAACTCACCCGGATGTGGGATGGTATGGAAAGTCCATACCAGTTTACCTGTTCTGATGTTATAAGCGCGTTGATAGCCAGGCTCAGCACCATAAAACTCGGAAACTGCAGTACCCAGAATGTACAGGTCTTGGTAAACTATCCCCGGAGTGGTGGGAGCAACAACTATTTTTTCGGGATCTCCACGCATACCAACATTCAGATTCACCCTGCCATCTTTGCCAAAATCAGGAATCAACTTGCCAGTCAAGGCCTCTAAAGCAAAAAGATTACTACCCGCCGTAAAAAGGATTCTTTTGTCATTTCCATTTTCCCAGTACGTTACACCCCTACTCACACCTCCGCCCTGAGCTCCATCAAAGGGGTCAAAAGACCATATTTGTTCACCGGTACTTGCATTTATCGCATAAATTCTGTTCCTGCCGGAGGGAATATACATGACTCCGGAAACGATTATGGGATTTGCCTGAATTCTGGAGGTGCGAGCGCCCGGAACAGCATCCTTAAAAGGGAAAGACCATGACAGCTCCAATTGATTGACGTTCAATTTATTAACTTGCTTTAAATAGGAGTAGCTACTGCTTTTCGAGTCTGATTTGTATGTACCCCAGTTTATGCTTTTCTGATTAGCGGTCTGACAGGCTGAGCCAATAAATAAGAATGCAAGAAACCAAAAAGCAGGTCTTATGTATAATTTTTGAACTATCAAGGAATCATTGTGCATACTTCTTTGGGACTCAAATAAATAATAAATTCCACCATGTGGTAAATCTCTTCAATTTAAGTTTTTAAATTAATTGGATGATTAATATTTAAAAAAATATTCAGGAATTAATAACCCTGGGGAGGTGGAAGAGAAGATAAAAAATACTGTTAAGACATCCGATTCAGCTCTGAAGCAACATTTATTTCTTTTTGGAAACCAATGCCTTGCGTATTATGGGTCAGTTCAGTCCTTTCCTTCGGGGTATTTCCTGCAAGAAATCGCGTTCTATATCAACTTACGAATACCCGGAAGATACCTCCTACGGCAAGGTTTATTTTACTTGGCGCTGTATTTCATTGGTACGGGCAGTCAGGCAGAAGAAGCACTACCCTGAAATTAATTCGCTGACAGCTCTTGATCTTTTTACCTTGGCAAAATTTTATCTCAAATAGCAATTTATGAGCAAAAACTAGCGCAAAATGCGGTACTACCCGATCAGCCCTTATTTTCAAAAAATCAGAACGGATTAAATCAAAAACAGCGTAGCAAATTTTTGTGACGAACTCAGGTTAAATTAATGGAGAGTTAGCTAAGAGATCACCATCTGGTCGATTGAAATTTCCAGCCGGGGATTTTCTTTTGCATCTCAACTTCATCATTGCGTTTCTTAAGGCCACAATTAATATAGTTTTGATGTAATCTGGCTAATACCACTTTATCCAGCTCAACGCCTAATCCAGGCTCATCCGGCACACTGATAGAACCATTTTCAAACTTCAGACGTCCGCCGAGAATTACCTCATCCGATTGCCATGGATAATGTGTATCCAAAGCATATGGCATTTTTGGAAGAGCCGCACCCAGGTGAACCATGGCAGCCAATGAAATACCCAAGTGACTGTTAGAATGCATGGATAAATCCCGGCCAAAGGTTTCACAAATACCTGAAAGTGTCATGGATGCCTTTAATCCTCCCCAGAAATGGTGATCACTCAAAATAATATCTTCAGAAGCGATTTTTATGCTGTGTGGAATTTCCTCGAAGGAGGTAGTACACATATTGGTAGCCAGCGGAGTTTTTAGAACCTTTCGCACAGCAGCCATATTCTCTTGTCCTCGCACAGGATCTTCAAGATATTCAAGAACACCTTCCAATTCTTTACCATATTGAATGGCCGTTTCCAACTTCCAAATGGCATTGGGATCAAAGCGCAAGGGAACATCAGCCCCAAATTCCTCATGAAGGGCAATCATGGTATCCACCTCTACTCTGGGTTCAAATACTCCCCCTTTTAGCTTGATGGATTTAAACCCAAACTCCTTACACATTTCTTGTGCTTGAAGTACGATTTCAGCAGAATTTAAGGCCTGTTTTTGTTTTGCGGCTTCCCATCCCCTGGCATCCGGATTAAGACTGAATCCGAATTCACCACCTGCTCCCTCATATTTATAAAAGAGGTACGCGGAAAAAGGTACACTTTCCCGCATTTTACCTCCAAGTAAATCCACGATGGGCCGACCCAACACTTTGCCCATGATATCCATACAAGCTACCTCAATTGAGCTGAAAATATGGACCAGTTTCCGTTGATCCCAGGGTGCTTCACCTCTGGCAGAAGGGGATTCAGAACCAAACCGTTCAGATAAAATTGCCCCGATTTGATTCAGTTGAAAAACATCCTGACCAATCAAAAGCTCTTTAGCTTCATAAAGAGCCCGCTCAATATCACTGGTGCCCGGTATTTCACTGATTCCAGAAATTTGATCATCAGTAACTATTTCCAACACAATTCTCAGCGCATAAGGGGCATGCAGACCTGCCGCATTTAATAAGGGCGGATCAACAATCGCTATTGGCGTAATCAGAATATCCTTTAATCTGGGCCCCCTCTGTCCGTGCATACTGTATTTTTTGAAATTAGCTTGCAGCCTCTGCCTCTTCAGTTACCGCCTGAATTAAGCCCTTGATATAGCCATAGCAGAATGCAAAATTCTGCCAACCTGCAACCGGATCTTTATGGTAAGGAACGTGATCAGGCATGACCATACCATCAAATCCTACTTCACGTAGTTCACGAACTACCTGCAAGAAGTTCATGTCTCCATTATCAGGAAAAACTTCCTGGAAATTACCCCAGCCGCCTTTGATATTTCTCAGGTGAATATTAAAAATCTGATTGCGCTCACCGGCCCATCTGATAATTGGAATTATGTCATTTTTAGGATCTTTTAAGCCTTCAGCAATGGATCCGATACAGAAGTTGAAGCCATGGTATTTGCTATCATAAAGTTGTGCAAACTTCTTTATGCCTTCAAATACATCCGGGCTATTCCAGCGGGTAATTCCCCTGTATCCAACAGGAGCAGGTGGATCAGCAATATGATTTGCCAGCTTCACATTATATTCCTTTGCTACCGGAAGGGTTCTGTCTAATAAATAGGTAATGCGCTCAAACATATCGTCAATACTGACATCCCCGGCGATTGTTTTTGGATCATTTCTTTTCAAGGCTTCTGCCAGATTCCAGGTGCTATACTCTGAATTACCTCTTTTCGGATCAAGCGTTTTGCCTGTTCTAAGTACCGGTAAAATGGTAGTATTGTAATTAATCACCTTGATTCCGGTTTTACCCGAAACCATGATCATTTGATTAAGCATATCAATTTCACGGTCTCTTTGAGGACTTTTACCAAGCATTACATTGGGGAAAAGCACTTTATCAATACCTGCTGAAGAAAGTGGCCAGTGATAAGCATCTAAACTGATACCATATTTTTCACAAGCTTCGCGCTTTTTAAGTGAATCCTCCAGATCCCAACCCACATTTGGGATATATTTAGGCGAGCCTCCATCAATATTAAAGACACCACAACGTCCTTTCAATTGTAGATTCTCTTCTGTTGTACCACCAGACTGGCAGCCAACTTTCATCAAAACTTTTCTAGGTTTTGGCTTTACTTCTGCCATTGACTCGATTGGAGACAATACGGATGCACCTATGGATCCGGCAGCGATTGTTTTTACAAAATTTCTACGTTGCATAATTTAATGTTATTGAGTACGGTTAAACAAAATGACTTAATTTTTCTCTTGTAGTAAAAAAAGGGAACTATGATCCAGTTCACCATGACCTTCATTCACCAGTTGATTCATTAAAGAGGCAACTAATTCTGTTGCTTTTAATGAAACCTGATGATCAGACCCGGTTTGAAGGGCAATTCCCATATCCTTTTTATGTAATTTAACTTTAAATCCCGGAACAAAATTTCCGTCGATCATGCGTTTGCCGTGTAAATCTAGAATGCGACTTTGTGCAAATCCTCCCAAAAGCACTTCTCTCATTTTTTCGAGGTTAACTCCCGCCTTTTTTGCCATTGAAAAGGCCTCTGCCACGGCCTGAATCGTGATACCTACAATCATTTGGTTGCAAGCTTTGGTTACCTGACCGGCCCCGGCATCCCCTATTAAAATGATATTTTTACCCATAGCCTGAAAAACCGGAAGAGCCCTGTTGAAAGCCTCCTGAGACCCACCTGCCATAATGGATAAGCTTCCCGCTTCGGCACCAACCTGACCTCCTGAAACCGGAGCATCAATTGCTGAGACCCCTTTTTCTTTTAGACTTGTATAAATTTCCTTAGCCACTCCCGGAGCAATAGTCGACATGTCAATAAAAAGAGAGCCTTTTTTAATCACCGGAAGAATTTCTGTCACCACCTGCTTCACTTCCGGCGAATCAGGTAGCATGGTGATTAGAATATCCGAGCTTAAGGTAAGATCAGCAATACTTTCAAAAACATTTGCACCAGCCTCCTGAACAATAGCAGAAGAACTGCTTTTACTTAATACGTTTACCTGAAAACCAGCTTTCAATAAATTAAGTACCATGGGTTTTCCCATGATACCCAAGCCAATAAATCCAATTTTTTCTGCCATTGAGAATGATATATTTTATAAATTTTTAAATTAAGGGGAATAATTTTGCTCCGATCATTATAACAATGAGCCCTGTAAAACCCATAACGACCAACAAAGGTGAAATAGTCTTTAATGCTTCTTTTTCAGTCAGATTACTTAATTTACAAATAATCCAGAATCCTGAATCGTTCATCCAGGGAACCAGTTTAGATCCACAACCTATTGCTAAACCTAAATAAACAGGATTAAAGGCCAAATCTGCATTCATTGCCATACCTGAAAGAATTCCTGAAGCAGTAATCAAAGCAACAGTTGCTGATCCCTGAGCAGTTCGAACAACTGCCGCAATAAGGAAAGCTAATGGTATCAAGGCCATTTGATAGCCTTGAGTCATAACTGCAATTTGAGAACTAATCCCTGTTTGCTGTAACATACCACCAAATGCACCACCTGCAGCTGTAATCAAGATAATCCCGCCACCACTGTTTAGGGCTGCCTGGATTTTGGATGATATCCCATCTTTTGTATCGTTTTTGCGACTAGCCAAGATAATTAATGCCGCAATACCTCCAACCACAAGGGCGGTGTTTTTATTTCCAAAGAATCCGGCGATGCTGATTAAAGTCTGCGTCATTGGAGAAAGTGTACTTAAATCGGTCGGCTTGACTGCATTAACAATGGTATCGATACATATGAAAACCAAGGGAATCAGGATAGGCAGCAATGAAATTCCTAAGCCGGGGAGGTGCTTGGTATCAAGGATAGCAGCAGCACGGATATCTTCCAATTTAGCATCAGCAGAATCACGCATTTCAATCGGCCCCCTTTTATTGGACCATATTGAGAAAAAATATCCTGCTGTAATGGTAAAAAGACCAACAATAGTACCGGTAACCATCATCAAACCAATAGGAATATTCATCTCACCAATCAAAAAGAGTGGACCCGGAGCAGGTGGAACCAGGGAATTGGCCATGGCTGCTCCTGCCATCACACACATGACCAGTAAAAGATAGCTGTTCTGTATTCTAAGTGCCATCGATTTAACCAGTGGCATCATTAAGAAAATGACCGTATCAAAAAACACCGGGATACCGATAAAGAAACTACTGACCAGAAATGCTATCGGCGCTTTATCCATACCGGTCAAATACAAAATAGATCTGATAATTCGTTCAGCGGCTCCACTTTCCAACAAGCATTTACCAATAATGGCGGCCATTGCAATCAGAATTCCAATTTTCACACAGGTATTTCCAAATTCTGTCGCGATTCGCTCGCCTACATTTTTTTTTGAAAAGGCCAATGCCGCATCAGCAGACATCCCTTTGGATAAGGCATAATCTTGAAGAAATTCAGGAGGTGTCAGCATTGAAACTATAAATGCTGCGAACAATAAAGCCAGGAAAGGATGTAGTTTGAAACCGATAATCCCTCCAACGACAATTACAACGCCAATAAGTAACAGTAAAAATGGATCACTCAGATACATAAGATTATTCGGGTTAAATTTGTTGTTTTCTAAAATCTGCTAGTTTATTGGCCATATTTCGTGCACCATCAGCAACAAAAGTTGCGTCGGCACCACAAGCCAGGAATCTAATCCCCATTTTATGATATTTCTGATAATCATCAGCATTAAAGAAAAGGATACCCACGGCCTTGTTCGCCTTTGTTGCGGCTTTTACAATTTTATCCACTGCCGCTAAAAAATCAGGGTGATCAAACTGACCAAATATCCCTAATTCCATTGTTAAATCTGCCGGTCCGATAAACAGAACGTCCACCCCATCAATTGCAGCAACTTCATCCAGATGATTCAAGACTTCCTTCGTTTCAATTTGAACGATTCCCAGAATCTGATCCCCGGATTTTTGATAGTATTCATTAAAATTAAGACCGAATTGTGTCGCTCTCACCATTTTTGCAACCCCTCTATTTCCAAAGGGAGGATAATAGAGGCCCTTAACAACCTTTAAAGCCTCTTCAGCATTTCTGACCTTTGGACACATAACTCCCTCTGCACCCATGTCCAGAACCCGGTGAATTCGTTGTGGCTCTGTACTTTCGGTACGTACAATCACTCCGGCAGTGGTATGTTCCAATGCTTGAATTTGTGATAATGTCGTACTTTCTGAACCGGCACCATGCTCTAAGTCGATCAATACCCAATCAAAACCTGAAAGTCCCACTATTTCGGCAGTAACAGCACTGCCCAGATTTAACCAACAACCATTGAGGGTTTCCCCATTTAGTAATCTCTTTTTTAAGTCCTTCATTTTAAATCTTGCAGTGCTGCTTTTATTTTAATTAAATTTTAATCTGTTTGAAAATGGAATATAACTATTTCTTATCCCACCAGATTCGGGTGTCCATTACATCGGCACCTTGTCTGGCTATTGCTGCCTGAACATTCGTCCTGTTGACATTAAGTTCAGCGTCAGTATAGGTCAATCTCCGGATAAATGGTTCAGTTTTAAGATCTGTTCCCGGAAATGGATTTGGAGTAAGATTAGGAAAACCGCTTCTTCTGAAATTAGCCCAAGCTTCAGGCCCAATTAAAAACGAAGCTACCCAATACTGGGTATTAATATCTTCTAATTGTTTGCCAACAGTTAATGGATTAGCAGCCACAAACGTGTTAATCGCAGCATCTTCAATCGCAGTACTTGTTCCATAGAGTGCCAACTGCTGCATATGAGCCCGAATCCCATTACTATAGAATGTTCCCGGTGTTCCTATTGTCCAATTCCTGAATGAGGCTTCAGCCAGCAGCAATTGGGTTTGAGCATAAGTCACAAGAAAACTAGGGGCGGTCAAAGCGGCCATACGGGTACGGTCAAGCTGACTATAATCCCATAAACTAACAAGATTACTCGCTCTAACTGCTGTAGAAATCGTGGTATTATCAAATCCCAGAGGAGCGCCAATCTGAACAGCAGTGGTTCTGTTAGCCCTACTTTCAACTTGCTGGGCACCACTGGCAGCACCCACATAACGCACTGAAATAGATGCTAATCGGGGATCATTTGCATTTTTTAAGTGATTTACAAAATCCTGAGCCAGATAAAAGAACGCAGATTGCCCTCCATTTAATTGTGAGCCAACCGGATTTGTAAAGTTAGGATTGTGTCTGATAATCGCATTATCTGCATTGGATTGCATGACGCCTCCTGCTACTGCCTTTCCAACAATTTCTGCAGCTTTCACAGGATTAACTTTTGAAAGACGCATACCTGCACGTAAAAGCAAGGAAAATCCGAATCTTTTCCATCTGGCTATATCACCATCATACAATACATCTGTAGTAACCCTTGCCTTTGTCGCATCCAGAGCTGCAGATGCAGTTTCCAATTCTGTTAAAATATCCGTGTAAATTGATTCCTGAGAATCATAAGCCGGACTTGTAATCGCCTCCAGGAAACTTTTACCGGCCTCTTTATAAGGAACATCTCCATAGGTATCTGTTAAAATCATAAAAGAATAAGCCCTCCAAATTCTTGCCATATTGTAAAGATTTGAACGGGCCGGAAGATCTTTAGTTTTTGCTATTACATCCGTTAACTCTTTAATGTTAGTCTGATAAAGATTATTCCAGTTTCCTGCTGCAACTCCACGGTTATCCTGATTGAAATTAGCTGCTGTTCCCTGACCACTAAAAGGAGTAATCATTTGTTTTACAATAGTAGTTTCATAACTCAGATTTCCGTATCCTGGTGCGGTATTTATAATGGAGGAATTTAATTGATAAGAAGGATCCACCGCCGTTAAGGCAATGGGATTGACGTTCATTTCATCAAAACCTTTATCACAGCTAACTAGTCCTGACAGGACTAATAAAATTGCTGAAATTCTTAGTTTACTTTTCATGTTAAAATTTTTTAGTATTCAATTTATCTACTAGTATCTCATGTTGAATGTTAGGATTCATTAGAATTTAACATTCAAATTGAACCCAATACTTCTGGTAATTGGCAATCCGGTACTTTCCAATCCAACAAGATTATCAGAAGGTAAACCCGATTGTTCAGGATGAATGTTATCAACCCACTTCTTTAATGCAAATACATTATTTGCAACACCATTCAAACGCAATCCCTTGATAAATGAAAGTCTGGCAGGTATAAATCGGGTAAAATCATATCCAAGCGTAATCTGCCTTAACTGCCAAAGACCTGCATTGTAGACAAATTCTTCAGCAATGTTTTGAGAACGAACAGTTTCATAAAACTGCTGAACGGCTGATCTTGTTGCATTAACCTGACCATTTTGATTCACTCCATCTCCAAGAACTGAATTTGTTTCACGGCCAACCAAAGTTGCTTTATGTAAACCATGACGATATGCATTGTGATTGGTTCCTGAAATTAATTTATGACCTAATTTAAAGTCAACCAGGAATGATAATTCAACACCCTTAACATTTAAACTGTTGGAAATACCACCAACCCATATTGGTATGGCTGATCCAAAAGCAATCTGAGTTGGGGTACGTAGAGGGCGACCGTTTCCGACATCAAATACCTGTCTTCCCTGTGCATCACGTAAATATCCAAAGCCATACAATTGACCCATTGGCTGACCGACAACCTGGCGAAGTTCGCCGGTAAAGTCGGCCGTACCCACTGTAATTTGACCATTTGAAGCTCCGCTACCAAGATCCAGCACTTCTGTTCTGTTGTAAGAAGTGTTAAATGCAAGATTCCAATTTACACTTTGAGTTCTGATTGGATTAACGGTCACCAACATTTCAACCCCTTCATTTCTACTTTTTCCAACATTGATCAATTGATTTTGGTAACCACCGGCATTTGAAATCTGTGCCCTTAAAATCTGGTCGGATGATAGTTTATTATAATAGGTAAAATCTAATCCGATCAGATTATCTAGTACTCTTAACTCCAAACCAAATTCCTTTTCAGAAACTCGCATCGGACGTAAGTCGGCATTTGGAACTGTAGAACCGCTTATAGTACCCAATGGTTGAGCAGCCCCACTTGGAGAAGGAAACTGCTGGGCACCAATACCATAAAAGAGATTATTACTGTAAGGTCCAATATCTGTATCACTACCAACCTCAGCGTAGGCTGCTCTTAACTTACCAAAGTTTAACCATTTTGGTAAAGATGAGCCCAATGCTTGTGAGAACACAAAGCTACCGGTGATTGAAGGATATAAGATACTTCTATTAGCAGGAGACAAGGTCGAAAACCAATCATTACGTACAGTACCGTTTAAGAATAAATAATCCTTGTAAGATACTTCAGCAGAACCATAAAATGAATTTACTGCACGTTCTGAGTAATCATAAATAGGATCTCTTTGACGACTATTTCCAATGGTATAAAGGTCGCGAGTGTAAAAATCCTGAACAAAAACATTATGTCTGCTGATCTTACGACTCATTTGGTTTCCACCCGCACTCAGGCTTGCTCCAAAATCACCAAAGGTTTTATTTGCACTAATCAAGAAATCTGCGTTTAATTCCCTAACTGAGCGGGCATCCTGAACAAATTGTCCGTTCACAAAACCTGCAGGAGCTGCCGCTTGTCTTTGAGTACCGGTTGGCAAATTGTAATCCTGCTCACGTGAATAATAATCCTGACCAACCCTTCCCTGAATAAAAAGCCAATCAGTAAGATTATACTTTGCTGTAACATTACCGAAAACCCGATCATTATGGATATTGTCAAATCGCTTTAAAGCAAAGAATGGATTGGTTCTATTGGTAAACCTGGACCATACATTTTCATTTCCGTTCGCATCTTCTGCGTATTGTTCCAATATAGACAATGGCATCGAGGTAGCCAAGGTGAAAATTGTTACCGGGCTAAAATCCTGTTCTGCAACGTTTGGTGGATTTTTGCGATACTCATTTGAATAATTAATATTTCCGGTAACAGTTAATTTCTTTCCTAAATTTTGGGTGAATCCTAAATTGATTGTATTCCGATCATAACCTGAACCAGGAAGAATTGCATTACTCTGTAAATTTGCAACTGAAAGATTCATCCCTCCGTTTGGACCACCTGAAGCCACGCTGATTGTATTGGTCATGTTAGTTCCTGTTCTGTAATAATTATCAATAACATTACCCTG
>Ga0194116_10003253_pt1 | contig 19752 bp, 17 predicted proteins | sample TA2MahsurfametaG_4_FD_148617 | JGI IMG/M metagenome (GOLD analysis project Ga0194116, IMG submission 148617) | Freshwater microbial communities from Lake Tanganyika, Tanzania - TA2015008 Mahale S9 surface | ecosystem: Environmental > Aquatic > Freshwater > Lake | place: Tanzania: Lake...
GTCGGTTTGATGTGTTCGAACTGCGACCAGATGCGGCAATTCTCGAGCAGCACCATGCACGACGCAGCGATTTACAGGTTCCAGATTTGGTAGACGGTTTTCTCGCTTTAAACGACACGCTACTTAAGTCGCTCGACCGCCACCACACCATCGGCCATGCGTTTTTCATGCAGCAGCAGATGACCCCTTCGCGGCTAAAGGACATCTGGACGCGTAAGGTTTTCCCTCTAATCGAAGAGTTCTTTTTCGACCAACCCGAGCTCGCTGCCGAATTCACTTGCGAGCGCTTCTGGCCGGGCATCGACGGTGCTTGACGAGTTTGAGGCGATCGAGTCAAAGCCCGTGTCCCTCGACCTGACTGAGGGCGAGGTAGATGTGTTGTTATTGATTGGTCGAGAGCTGGCGTCCACCTCTAGCTGGTGGGGTGGCTCAGGCTCTGAACTCAATCGATCTGTTGTTTCCGCTGACCGCCTCCGGGACGGCAGTTGTCGCGTGACGTTCAGGGACGTGATCGGGCTGGTACGCGTTGGGAGTAAGCAGATTTGCGTGAAGCCCAAGATCCCGATGGATCATTTCGCGTATATAGCGAATCGCTCAGACCTGGCGCCAAGGCTGGGCAACACAGCGACTCAAGTAGCGGAGGGGCTTGACTTCGCCGCTGTAATCGTTCGGTGGCACGTAGAGGCCGCTGAAAAACTTCTGAGGCAAGGTCTGCGTAAAGACTATACCGATCGCACAGACGAAGTGGAACGGATTCAGGGAAGCATACATCCGATAAAAACCACCTTGCTGACATCCATGGGTCTGGCTCGTGCAGTCTGCTCATTTCAGGAGTTCACCGAGGACACCATGCTCAACCGCGTAGTTAAAGCTGCTTGCCTGAAAGTCGCTCGGATGGACTCGATCGATCTAGCAATACGGGCTAGAGCTCGTAAGGTAGCTCAACGTATGGACGATGTCGGAACGATGCAACCAAATGACCTGAGGGCTCAGGTGGATCGTCTCTCGGCTAACTACAGTAGGCTGCTCAGCCTCTCTCTGCTCATTCTCGCTGGGCTTGGCTTAACAGTCGCGGCTGGGCGGCATATCGGTACCGCTTTCCTCGTCCGAACACCAGAGCTCATTGAAGATGGCCTCCGTTCCATCCTTAAAGAGGGGCTGCAAGATATCCAGGTGGCAAAGCGCCGGCTGATGCTTGGCGATTCCGGCATCTCGATCAACCCGGACCTGGTTTTTGGAAGAGGAAGTACTGCTGCGGTAGCTGATGTGAAGTACCGCTTGCTTGGGAAAGACTGGGCAAAGCCGGATCTCAACCAAGTCGTAACTTTTGCTACTGGTTTCCGAACCCATGCAGCCGCTGTTATCGGGTTCTCGTCTAGGGCTGTCGCGCTGCCACGCCCGGTTTCGGTTGGAGACGTTAAAGTCAGAGCATTCGGTTGGGACGTGAGTGAGGGCGTCGCCCCCCAAGCAAGCGCTACTGCTCTCACGGGGTCGTTCCGTGAGTGGCTCCGGGGTGCGGACGTCTGCTCGGATTGGGCGTCAAAACTGCACGGCAACAGGCCGTTCGTCCCAATTCGAGTGTAGGTAGTCTCGTGGGTCCCATCTACAGATTTAGGGGGGTACCCCGGGGGTGGGGGTCGGCTGGCGGAGGTTTGGAAAGCTGCCCGGTGAACTTCGTAGCGCCAGGCCTGTTGACCACCCAATCTCCTAGAGCCCCGATCTTCACAGAAAACGAGGGCCGGACACAGTCGAGTAGCCCCCGGCAACGATTGTTGCCACGAACGGGCACACGGTGTGGGGGGAAAATTGTGGGGAAACCGGGGCTACCCCGCGCTAGCGCGCTGTTTTGCTTGACTTCTTGGCGGAAAGGGTGGGATTCGAACCCACGGTACGGGAGACCCGTAAACCGGATTTCGAATCCGGCGCATTCGACCACTCTGCCACCTTTCCTGGGTACTGCGCACCCCGCGGTTCGAAGCCGGCAAGGCCTTCGTCGGACGGCGCGGGTCGAGAATGACGAATCGAGGATTATACCGCAGGCCCGATCCTAGTCAGCCCGCCCATGTAGGGCACGAGCGCCTCGGGCACCCGCACCGTACCGTCGGCCTCCTGATAGTTTTCAAGCACGGCAACGAGCGTTCGACCGACCGCGAGCCCCGAACCGTTTAGCGTATGCACCAGCTCGGTTTTGCCCTGCGCATTGCGAACGCGGGTCTGCATGCGGCGGGCCTGAAAGGCCTCGCAGTTGGAGCACGACGAAATCTCACGATACGTGCCCTGCGCTGGAAGCCATACCTCGAGATCGTAGGTTTTCGCGGCGCCAAATCCCATGTCGCCGGTACACAGCAACATGACGCGATACGGCAAACCGAGGCGCCGAAGGATTGCCTCGGCATGGCCCACCATCTGTTCGAGCGCCTCGTAAGATTGTTCGGCGGTGGTGATCTGCACCATTTCAACTTTGTCGAACTGGTGCTGACGGATCATGCCCCGCGTATCGCGCCCATAAGAACCGGCCTCTGAGCGAAAACACGGCGTATGCGCTGTGAGCCGCATCGGGAGGCGGTCGGCAGCAACAATGTCGCCGCGCACCAGGTTGGTAAGCGACACTTCAGAAGTTGGGATCAGGTACAGCGATTCGCTTTCGCCTTCCTGCCCACCCTTTTTGGCTGCAAACAGATCTTGTTCAAACTTGGGCAGCTGTCCGGTGCCAATCAACGATTCGCGATTGACCACATAAGGCGTGTAGCACTCGGTATACCCATGCTCGCCGGTCTGCATGTCAAGCATCAGCTGCGCAAGCGCGCGATGCAGTCGGGCGATTGCCCCTCGCATCACAGCAAAACGCGACCCCGACAGCTTGGTACCCGAGGCGAAATCAAGCCCAAGCGGCTCGCCCACATCCACATGATCGCGCGGCGCAAAGCCCAGTGGCTGTGGCTCGGTTCCTTGCAGGCTCCACCGACGCACCTCAAGGTTGGCACCCGCATCAGCGCCGGCAGGCACAGACTCATGGGGAATGTTTGGTACCGTAAGCAGCCATTGCTGAAGCCGCGCCTGTACCGCGTCGTTCTCCGAACTGACCGAGGCAAGTTCATCTGCGATCGTGTTGACCTCTGCCATCAACGCAGAGGCGTCATCGCCCGCTTTGCGGGCCTGACCAATTGCCTTTGATAGCGCATTGCGGCTTGCCTGAAGCGACTCGGTGCGAACCTGCAGCGCCTTGCGCTCAGCTTCCAGGGCGCGGAACGCGTCGGCATCAAGCGAATAGCCACGGGCAGCCAAACGCTGAGCGACCGCGTCGAGATCTTTGCGAAGGAGCGCGATATCGAGCATGGGGTTTCCGTAAGCAACTGGTTGAGCAAAAACACGAACCGATTTTATCAGCGCTCATGCGAAGGCCACGCTCTTACAATCCAGACAGGCTGGAAAGGCGTGTAGAGAGGAAGCCTATGTCTTATGTCCTTCACCGTGCCGTGACCACCGCTCTCATCCTCGGTGGAATGACCCTTGGCGCATTCGCGCAAACCCAGAGCACCGCGCCGGCAGCGTGGCCAAACCGTGTGGTTCGACTGATGGTGCCCGCCGCAGCAGGGACAGCACCGGACATCATGGCGCGCACCGTTGGCGACCGGCTCTCGAAGGTTTGGGGTCAGCCTGTGACCATTGACAAGCGTCCCGGCGCGGGCGGCGTGATCGGCATGGCCGCGCTTAAAACCGCCGAGCGCAATCAACACAACTTTGCCTTCGCACCCGCCTCGGTGCTGACCATGTCGCAATACATGTTTCGCCCCACCCAGGTCGATATCGTCAAAGACTTCACCGGTGTGGCAATGGTGGGCTTAAGCCCGATGATGATCGCGGTCAGCGCGAGCAATCCTGCCAACACGCTTGCCGACGTGATCAATCAGGCGAAGAAGCAGCCCGATCAGTTCGTCGTCGTAACCGCTTTCCAATATTCGGTGCCACATCTAACCGCTGACATGTTGGCCAAGGCAAGCGGTGTGCCGATGCGCTCGGTTCCCGTCACCCAGGCAAGCCAAAGCGTCTCTGCGGTCATCAACGGCGACGCACAGGCGGTGATCGATGGGGTACCGCTGCTGGATGCAATGGTTAAAAGCGGACGACTGAAGGCGATCGGAATTTTTTCTGACGCACGCGTGCCTGGCCGCGCTGACTTACCGGCGGTTGTCGAAACGTATCCGAGCATGGTCGTCAACGGCTGGTTCGGCATTGTTGCGCCAATTGGAACAGATCCTGTGGCAATCGATCGCATCAATCGCGACATGGCCTCGGTCGTGAAGCAACCTGAGGTCATCGAACGCTTCGATACCATGGGCGTTTACGCCCGCAACATGACCCCTGACGAATTCAACACCTTCTGGCGGCAGGAAATCACCCGCTGGGAGGGCGTGCTCAAGGACGTCGGCGCGAAGCCGGTTCAATGACCGCATAGAAGCGGCACGCGCTCAGGAAGTCTTACCGGCATCCTCGTCCATCTGGCGCAGCCGCTCAAGTTTTTCTGAAATTCGAATCTCAAGTCCACGCGGTGCCGGCCTGTACCAGCGTGGCTCGGTCATGCCCTCAGGCAGATAGGTTTCGCCCGCCGCATAAGCCTCTGGCTCATCGTGCGCATAGCGATAGCGCCAGCCGTAGCCCAACTGCTTCATGAGTTTGGTGGGCGCGTTTCGAAGATGTTCAGGCACGGGTCGGGACTGCTCCTGCCGAACATGCGCCAGCGCCGCATTCCAGGCCACGTAAACCGCGTTGGACTTGGGCGCCGCAGCCAGAAACACCAGCGCCTGCGCCAGCGCCAATTCGCCCTCCGGCGAGCCGAGTCGCTCGTACGTGTCGGCCGCATCAAGCGCGAGACCCAGTGCCCGAGGATCGGCATTGCCAATATCTTCAGAGGCCATGCGAATGATGCGCCGGGCGAGATAGCGGGGGTCGGCACCGCCATCGATCATGCGAGCAAACCAGTAGAGCGCTGCATCGGGATGCGAGCCGCGAACTGATTTGTGCAATGCGCTGATCTGGTCGTAAAACGCATCACCACCTTTGTCAAAGCGCCTGAGATTTTGCGAGAGCGCTGACTCAAGCACATCGCCGTCCACTCGCGACAGTCCCTGCGTATGCGCAGCGTCCGCCACGATTTCGATCGCATTGAGCAGACGTCGCGCATCGCCGTCAGCCCAGCCAATCAGGCGTTCGCGCGCAACCTCATCGAACTCAGGCGCACCAGCAGCCAGACCCGCGAGCGCGCGATCAAACAATTGCTGCATCTCTTCGGGTGTGAGCGCCTTGAGCACATACACCCGCGCACGCGACAACAGCGCACCGTTAACCTCAAATGACGGATTCTCGGTCGTGGCACCGATGAAGGTGAAAAGGCCGCTTTCAACGTACGGCAGAAACGCATCCTGCTGCGATTTGTTGAAGCGATGAACCTCATCGACGAACACGATGGTTCGGAGCCCGCGCTGCTGGGCCTTGCGCGCCTCTTCAACCGCTTCGCGAATGTCCTTGACCCCGGCGAGCACGGCCGACAGGGCAATGAAGTGACACTCAAATGCATGGGCCATGAGTCGGGCCAGCGTGGTTTTACCAACGCCGGGCGGCCCCCAGAAAATCATGGAGTGCGGCTTGCCCGATTCAAAGGCCACACGTAGCGGCTTACCCCGCCCAAGCAGATGAGACTGACCAATGACCTCATCGAGACTGGCGGGCCGCAGGCGTTCTGCAAGCGGCGAGGCAACATCAGCCATGCGTGCCTGCCCGTCAGGCGCGCCCCGCCGCCGGGCGATTCACGGAATGCTTGGCCAGCATGTTGGCGCAGACGATCATGAGCACATAAGCCAGCGCGACACCGATCCAGATCCCTGCAGGCCAGCGAGCATCCATCATGAAACCGAACAGTGCCGGCGCGAGCGCAACGCCCACATCGAGGCCTGAGTACACAACGCCGTAGATGCGTCCGGTGGCACCAGGCGGGGCGGCGCGTTTGACCAGCAGGTCGCGCGCAGGCGTACCGACCCCCGCAGCAAACCCCATCACGCCAAACAGAACCGAGGACATCCAGATGGGTGTCGTTAGGTAACCAATGGTAAGTGAGACCGACAGCGCAACGACCAGCGAAATGCTCACAATACGCTCGGCATAGCGCACATCACCCATGGTGTAACCGCCCACAAGCGCACCCACCGCGCTACCCACCATGTAAACGCTGACCAGCAGCGCCAATTGTGCTGCGGGCAGGTCGTGCAGTTGCGCCGCCGACTCGGGCCCAAAGGTTTGAACCCCGCCGATGGCAAACGCAGTGCCGAAAAAGTAGACGAAGCTGATCCAGAGACCTGGCAGCTTCATAAAACCCAACGTGGACTGACTGACGTCGGAAGCCGCCTCACCCGGCTTGGCGTCTTGGCTGCGCGCCACCCGGATCAGTGATACGCGTAGTTCATCCCGTGCCCACCACACCAGGCCCAGGATCAGGATACAAATGAGGCCAGCGGTCAGCATGCCAACGCGCCAGCCCGCCACGCTGGACACGCCCACCAGCACCAGGGGGGCCACCGCCCATCCCAGACTACCTGCGACGCCATGCACCGCATACGACCTTGGCAGGCGGTTGCCTTCAATGCGCGCATTCAGGATGCAGTAGTCAACCGGATGAAACGGTGCGTTGGCCGCGCCTGCGATCGCGCACCCGACCATCAGCATCCAGTAGCTTGGGGCCGATGCGATGACCAGGGTGCTGCACGCAAACAACGTAATCGATGTGAGCAGAACCGGCAGCGGCCCGAAGCGATCAACCGCAAAGCCTGACGCCGCCTGCACGATTCCGGACACGACAAAAAATACCGACATGAGCAGGCCGAGTTCGGAGTAACTGAGCGAAAACTCGCTCATGAGAAGCGGAAACACGGGCGGGATGATCAGTTGCATGAAGTGCGACAGCGCATGCGCGATCGACACCACGGCGACAACCCGCGTTTGCTGCGGCGCGCTAAGCGGCGGATCAACGTAGTCGGCTACCGCAGCGGAAGACTGAGCGGCCATGGGGCCCCCTGGAAACGAAGCGAGGTCAGCGAGGAGCCGGTTTGGTTGTAGAACTGCCCACCAACCGGTTTTGAATTTACTGGCGGATCACGTCGGCGCCGGCCGGAACGCGAAAGCTAAATAGTGTCGCATCGATTGAAGAATTGCGCTCAAGCATGCCAAAAGTGAACCTGGAGGTTCGGCCAAACGCATCCACCACATCCATCGCCTCGGGAAGCCCTGCCCGTAAACCGATCACCATACGCTCGACCCCCGCATCACGCGAGCGCGGTGTCGCCTCAAGCCAGAGAAGGCCCTGGTGCTGCCCTGCTTCGGCAAACACGAAATCGCGGTCAATGGATTCATTACCAAACAGGATCGCAGCGGGCGTTGAGGCGATCGCGTCGCCGAGCTTGCGGATCGTGACCTGATTCAGATCGCGATCAAAGAAGAACAGCTGTTCGCCGTCGGCCACCAGTAATTGCTCATAGGGCTTTTTGACTTCCCACCGAAATCGGCCCGGACGTGAAAACGCGAAACTGCCTTCGGTGGTCTCCATGACCCGCCCGCTGGAATGAAGAACCTGCTGACGGAAGTTGCCGCGCGCGCTACGGGTATTTTTTAGAAAGGCCTGAAACTCAGCGAACGCGACACCCGCCCCCGCCTGCGAAGCGTCCGCTGCGAGCGACATGCCGCTGCAGAGCGACGTGACCGCTGCAAACCCCGCTTTTAAAATCGTGCGCCGGGCAACGACACCCTGCCACCGATCAGTCATCGGCACGCGAGGGCACCAGAATGTCGCGATTGCCGTTACTGGCCATCGCAGACACCAGACCCGACTTCTCCATCTGCTCAAGCAGGCGCGCCGAGCGGTTGTAGCCGATTCGCAGATGACGCTGCACCAGCGAGATGGACGCGCGACGGTGCTTAAGTACCACCGCCACCGCCTGGTCATACATGGGATCGAGTTCGCTGTCGACGCCCGCCTCTGACAGCGTTTGAGACAAACCGCCGAAGCCAACCGCGCTGCCCGAGTCGACTTCCTCGGGCACGCCGCCCTCGAGCAGACCGTCAATGTAGTCGGGCTCGGCCACGCTGCGCCAGTGTTCAACAACCTTATGCACTTCCTCGTCGGCAACATACGCGCCGTGCACGCGGACGGGCACACCGCTTCCCGGGGGCATATAAAGCATATCGCCCTGACCCAACAGGGACTCTGCGCCCATCTGATCGAGGATGGTGCGCGAATCAATTTTGGAGGACACCTGGAACGCGATACGAGTGGGAATATTGGCCTTGATCAGCCCGGTAATGACATCAACCGACGGCCGTTGCGTCGCGAGGATCAGGTGAATACCCGCCGCGCGCGCTTTTTGCGCAAGCCTGGCAATCAGCTCTTCAATTTTCTTGCCAACCACCATCATCAGATCGGCAAGTTCATCAATGACCACGACGATCTGCGGCAGACGCCCGAGCAGTTCGGGCGCATCGGGCGTGAGCGAAAATGGATTCGGAATCAGCTCTTCGCGTTTTTCAGCTTCAGCGATTCTTGCGTTGTAACCCGACAAATTGCGGACGCCGAGTTTACTCATTAACCGATAGCGGCACTCCATTTCGGCCACACACCAGTTGAGCGCGTTACCCGCCTGCCGCATATCGGTAACCACCGGCGCAAGCAGGTGGGGAATGCCCTCATAGACGCTCATTTCGAGCATCTTTGGGTCAATCATGATCAGACGAACCTGCGATGGGTCGGCCTTGTAAAGCAAGGACAGAATCATTGCGTTGATGCCCACCGATTTACCCGAACCGGTCGTGCCCGCCACCAGAAGATGCGGCATTTTCGCGAGATCGGCCACAACCGGATGACCCGCAATATCTTTACCAAGCGCAAGCGTTAACGCCGAGTTGTTTGACGCATAAACCTGCGAGCCCAGGATTTCGGATAACCGTACACCCTGACGGCGCGAATTGGGCAATTCAAGCCCCATCAGATTTTTGCCAGGAATGGTTTCCACGACCCGCAGCGAGGTAATGGATAAGGCCCGCGCGAGATCTTTGGACAGATTGACGATCTGGCTGCCTTTGACGCCAGTGGCAGGTTCGATTTCGTAGCGGGTAATGACCGGCCCCGGATATGCCGCCACGACATTGGCGGCCACGTTGAAATCGGCAAGTTTCTTTTCGATCAGGCGAGAGGTGTATTCAAGCGTCTCAGGTGAAACCCCCTCTTGTACCGGAGGAGCCTCATCAAGCAGCCCGAGCGCAGGCATCTTGGACCCCGCGGGCAAATCGGCAAACAAAAGCGGCTGGCGTTCGGCCTCGGCACGCTTGGAACGCTCGATTTGAACGACCGGCGGCTCGATATAAATAGGCTCGTCATCGTCGTCATCAATGACCTTGCGCAATTCCTGAACCTGCTCTTCGCGAACCGTGGCGGCCGCCTCACCCAGCTGGCGATCCCGGCGCGCAGAAACGGCAAGCCGTAAACGCTCGATGGAAACTTCGATAAGCTCGCCGACCCGCTCACACATTTGAAACCATGAGCAGCTTGCCCACAGGCTAAAGCCGATTCCAATTGCGACCAGCAGGAGCATTGTTGCGCCAACCGCGCCCAGCGAATCAAATACAAAGGGCGCAAATGACTGTCCGACGATTCCGCCCGGACCAAGCGGCAATGTTGCGCCAAGCCCGTGCATTCGAGCGGCCTCAAGCACCACGCACGCGCCAAACATCAGCCAGAAGCCCAGCCAGCGCTCCCAGGCAAAGCGGGTGAGTTCAGGGTCATCGGCCCTGAGTCGGCCGCGGCTGCGGAAAATGCCGCGCACCAGGGCACCGACCAGCAGCGGCACGAATAACCAGGCGCTGATTCCGAACAGATACAGAAGCAGGTCGGACAGCCAGGCGCCGAAACGCCCGCCTGCATTCCTGACAATGGCGCCATGAACCGCATGCGACCAGCCTGGATCAGCGCGGTGATACGTGGCAAGGACCAGCCACAGATAGGCCCCGAGCGCACCGCAGGCAATCCAGCGGACCTCGTTGATCAGCCGCAGCACGCGCTCAGGTAAATCGGCGCGCAAACCCCGCAGCAACGATGCGCGGGGTGCGGTACCTGCTATAGCGGCGGAAAGTCGGGCCACGGCGCGTTCAGTTCAAAAAGGACGAGGTTGATTTACAGATAATGAGAGAGCTTTTCACGCAACAGAATCCGGCCTTCGTCCATGGGCACGATGTAGCCCTCGGACTCCAGCCCTTTCATGACCCGAGACACCATTTCGCGCGACGCGCCAACCATTTTCGCAATTTGCTGCCTGGGTAACCGGGTTCGCACCATTCGATTGCCGTCGACCAGTTCGGATGAATCGAGCAAAACGCGAGCAACCCGTCCGTACACATCAAGCAAGGCCAGGGTTTCGATTTTGCGGTCGGCCGAGCGCAGTCGTTTAACAAGGCCGCGCATGACCCCCAGACAAATTTCGGTGCTTTGGCTGAGCACCGCCAGAAAATTCTCTTTGGGAATTGCCAGAAAGTCGCAGGCCTCGAGCGTGATGACGCTTGCCGACCGCGGCTCTTCATCAATGAGGCTCATTTCGCCGAAAAACTCGCCGGCTCCGATCATCGCAATAATGACTTCCTTACCTTCTGAGTCGGAGCGCTGAACTTTGGCCCGTCCTGAAAGCAGAATATAGAGCGACTGCGACGACTCGCCTTCCGCCACGATTGTCCGACCTTTGGAAAAACTGCGGCGAACGCTGCCTACCGCGAGTAGGTCGATTTGCGACTCTGACAGGCTGTAGAACAGCGGCACACGCCTTAAAAAAAGGCGAATATCGTAGGTTGACATCGTCTCCTCGCCACCCTTTTTCGGCCGATTTGGACCCGTAAATCCCTAAAGGCCAAAGCGGCTCATTGATTCGTTACCAATATAATTGTGCCTTAGCTTGCACCAATTCGCAAAATTTCTTGAAGTCTGCCTTGTAAGCCGATGATTCCCTGAGGTTTTCGGGCAACACTCCCAACAGGTTGAACCATGTCTGATCGCAAACACGCCCGTGTCCTGATCCTGGGCTCAGGCCCTGCCGGCTACACAGCAGCGGTTTACGCCGCCCGCGCGAACCTGAATCCGGTCCTGATTACCGGTATGGCACAGGGTGGTCAGCTGATGACCACGACCGACGTCGATAACTGGCCAGCCGATGCCGATGGGGTGCTGGGGCCCGATCTCATGACGCGGTTTGAAAAGCACGCGGCGCGCTTTGGCACCGAAATGATCTTCGATCAGATTCACACCGCAAAACTCGACGAGCGCCCGCTACGACTTATCGGCGATTCCGGTGAATACACCTGTGATTCTCTGATCATCGCAACCGGGGCATCAGCCCGTTATCTCGGTTTACCGTCCGAACAGGCATTTATGGGCAAAGGCGTTTCAGCCTGCGCCACCTGCGACGGGTTTTTTTATAAAAACCAGCAGGTCGCGGTAATTGGCGGCGGAAATACGGCCGTTGAAGAGGCGCTGTATCTGACCAATATCGCCAGTAAAGTCGTCCTGATTCACCGGCGGGACAAGCTACGGGCCGAGCCCATCATGATCGACAAACTGATGGATAAGGCGAGTTCAGGAAAAGTTGAATTGCGCTGGTTCAATGAACTCGACGAAGTGCTTGGCGACGCCAGCGGTGTCACCGGAATCCGCTTAAAAGACAACCGCAGCGGCACAAAATCCGACATCGCCCTGCAGGGCGTTTTCGTGGCCATCGGGCACACCCCCAACACCGGCATTTTTGAGGGGCAGCTTGATATGGCAGGCGGATATATCCGCACCCGGGGTGGCCTGGACGGTTTTGCAACCGCCACCAGCGTACCCGGCGTATTCGCAGCAGGTGACGTGCAGGACCACGTGTACCGTCAGGCCATCACCAGTGCGGGCACGGGTTGCATGGCGGCACTTGACGCACAGCGCTACCTCGAATCGCTGGAGGCCGCCTGATCGCCATGCAGCCTGCCAGCCGCGGGGCGGAACGATCTGCCTCGCGTGCGGCTGCCACGACAGCCTACGCGCGACATGGGCAAGCAACGAGACTCCTCACGAGAGCGTGTGCGAAGCGCTGGCACGCGGCCGCTGGCGCTCGGCGAGCTCGCTGCGGCCTTCGCCGAGGTTCGCGAAAACGAACGCGTCGCGCGTGAGCGCGCCCGGCGCGCGGCCGAGCAGGCGGCCCGAGAGGCGCGCGAGTCGGCGTTGTTCCAAACCGAAGTGGCCGATGCCACCCCGCTCACACCCACCGGGCGAATCGTGGTTGAGCGCGAACGCCCGGCGCCAAGACCCCGGCAGCGCGAACAGGACGATCGCGAAGTGCTCGAGCAGTCGCTGTCAGATGAGATCGACATCGAGCGGTTTCTGGATACCGATGACACGCTGTCGTGGCGGCGCGAGGGCATCGGGCCCGATGTTGTTCGCCGCCTGCGCCGGGGCGAATGGACGGTGCGCAGCCAGATCGATCTGCACGGCTTTCGGGTCGATGAGGCGCGCGCGGCGCTGGTTGAGTTTCTGTCTGACGCCGTACGCAGTGAATGGCGCTGCCTGCGCATCATTCACGGCAAGGGGCTTGGATCACCAAGCCGCGAGCCCGTGCTGAAAAACAAGGTGAAGAAGTGGCTGAGTCAGCGCGCCGAAGTGCTGGCGTTCTGCCAGGCACGACCCAATGACGGTGGCAGCGGCGCGCTGATCGTATTGCTACAGGCGCCCCGCGGTCAGCGGCAGTCGTGAAGCAGCTGCACAACCTGATCAGGCGCCGTCACCATCATGTCGTGACAGGTGGCGATTTCCAGGAAGGACCAACTTGTGTCGTTGCGAAGACGCTGTTGTACAGAGCGCATGGTCTCGTAGACCGGCGCTGTGGCCGCAACATAGGTTCGGCGTAATCCGCGCGAACCGCCGTTTCGTAGTTCGATCAGGCTGTCATAGAGGCCAGCGGGCATCGGCGTAAGCCGGGCTTCGAGCCACTTCGCCTGGTCTGGATCCGTTACGCCGAAGGCCTGCGCGGGAGGCTGAGGCAGAAAGACGCCTTTTCCCTCTGCGGCGATCTGCCCACGCCGGGATGCCTTCGTGGCATCGGAGTGCGGCTGGGACCACGACCAGATCGTTGCATCGTCCGGAGGAACACCCGCATCCAGAAACACATAGTGGCCTACCCGCTCACGCAATCGGTCCGCCACACCGCTGATCACGTTGCCGCCATAGCTGTGCCCCACCAGCACACAACCATCGAGCGACTCGAACTCAATTAAACGTACGACATCGTCGACATGGGTGCCGAGTGTGACGAGTGGGGACAACAGATGCCCCCGGTCTGCGCATCCGGTAAGAGACGGTGCGAACACCCGGTGGCCGCGCTGCAACAGCCCGCGCGCCACATCGGCCCAGCACCAGCCGCCGTGCCAGGCGCCGTGGATCAGAACATAGTCGGTCATGAGATCAGCGCCTTATCAGATGGCAGCGTCGCCCACTTCGCCTGTGCGGATGCGCACCACCTCTTCCACGTTTGAAACGAAGATCTTGCCGTCACCGATGCGGCCGGTGCGCGCAGCGCGAACAATGCCGTCGATCGCGCGCTCAACCGTGTCGTCGCTGACGATGACCTCGACCTGTACCTTGGGCAGAAAATCAACCACGTATTCAGCCCCACGATAAAGCTCGGTGTGGCCCTTTTGCCTGCCAAAGCCCTTGACCTCTGTGACGGTGAGCCCCGATACGCCGACCTCGGAGAGCGCCTCGCGAACTTCGTCGAGCTTGAAGGGTTTGATGATCGCGGTAACTCGCTTCATAAAGAGGTCTCCTGTTAGTCGCGAAAACGAGAAGTGATCGGCATCCGCCAGTCACGTCCAAATGCGCGGTGAGTGACTCGAATACCCACCGGCGCCTGCCGTCGCTTGTATTCGCTGATGCGGATGAGACGAACCACACGCTCGACCGCATCGCGAGGATGCCCTGCCGCAACGATTGCATCAATGCCATGGTTCTGCTCCATGTACATCTGCATGATCGCGTCGAGCGTGTCATAGGGAGGCAGTGAATCCTGGTCGGTTTGACCCGGCCGAAGCTCAGCGCTTGGCGCCCGGGTGATGATGCGCTCAGGAATGACCGGTTTGACCGTGTTGCGCCATCTTGAAAGCCGGTACACCAGGGTTTTGGCGAGGTCTTTGATCACCGCGAACCCACCCGCCATGTCGCCGTAGAGCGTGCAATACCCAACCGCCATCTCGGACTTGTTGCCCGTGGTGAGAACGATTGAGCCGTGTTTGTTGGACAGGGCCATGAGCAGCGTGCCACGGATACGCGCCTGCAGGTTTTCCTCGGTGGTGTCTTCGGCCCGCCCCCTGAATTCGTCGGCTAACGTGCTGCGGAACGCATCAAAGCAGGTGTTGATCGGAAACTCGTCGTAGCGAACACCGACACGCGCCACCATGTCGCGCGAATCAATCCACGAGATATCGGCGGTGTAAGGCGACGGCATCATGACCGCGCGCACGCGATCAGCGCCCAGCGCATCAACCGCGATGGCCAGTGTGAGGGCAGAATCAATGCCGCCCGACAAACCGATGACTGCCGAGGGAAAGCCGTTTTTTCCCAGATAGTCACGCACACCGAGCACCAGCACGCGATACACCTGCTCTTCAATGGATATGGCAGGCGCAACCTTTCCCGGACGAAGATCGACCACCGCCCCCGAGTCGGACTGCGCGCCCACGGCCACATCAACAACCAGCAGATCGGGTTCGCAGAAAGCCCCCTGGGCGGCGAGTTGCCCACGCGCATCGAGCGCAAACGACAACCCGTCAAACACCAGTTCGTCCTGGCCTCCAACAAGATTGGCCGCGACCATAGGCAGCCCAAGGATGCTCACGGTGTCGCGGGCCACATCCACGCGCTGCGACTGCTTGTCCATATGAAACGGCGAGCCGTTGAGCGCAAGCAGCACCTGGGCGCCCGCCTCGCGCGCCTGCCGTGGTGCGCGCTCAAACCAGAAGTCTTCACAGATGACCACACCGAAACGCACGCCGTCTGCCTCGAAGACCAGGGGTGCGCCGTCGGGCAGAAAATACCGTTGCTCGTCAAATACGTCGTAGTTGGGCAGTTCGAGCTTGCGGTATTCGTCAACCACACGACCCCGATGCAACACCAGGGCAGCGTTGTAGCGCTTTCGCCCGTGGCGAACCGGTACGCCCACCACCAAGTGCAAGTTCAGCTCGGCAGTGTCCGCCAACAACGCTGCGAGCGTGGCATTGGCCTTCTCGTAGAATGCCGGCCGAAGCAGGAGGTCTTCGGGGGGATAACCACTGAGCGAAAGCTCAGGTGTGACCAGCACCGATACCGATTGCGATACCGATGCACGCGCCGCTTCAAGAATGCGGCGAGCGTTGCCGTCGAAGTCGCCGACGATCTGATTGAGTTGCGCAGCCGCGATTCGCATGACGATTCAGTTGCCCAGAATGGTGAGTCAAATGGAGTCTAGGGATTATGTCACGCGGGTACACCGCTCGATCGCTGAAATCGACCCGCTGCAATGGGATGCGCTGCGTGGAGACGACACTCAGCCCTTTCTGAGCCACGCCTGGCTGTATCTGCTCGAAGAAACCGGCTGCGTCGCGGCCGAGACGGGCTGGCAACCCATGCACATCACCATGGAACGCGACGGCAGGCTGGTCGCTGCCGCGCCGCTCTATCTCAAAGAGCACTCTTACGGCGAGTATGTGTTTGACTGGGCCTGGGCCGATGCGTATCGCAGGCATGGCCTACGCTATTTTCCCAAGCTCTTGTCTGCGATTCCGTTTACGCCAGTGCCCGGCGCACGCCTGCTGGCCGCGGCGGAAACCGATGGGCAGGCGCTCGCGGGCGCGCTGGTCGATCTGGCGCGTGAGAGCGGTGTGTCCTCGCTTCATGTGCTGTTTCCAAAGCCGGACGAAGCTTCATGGCTGGAGTCAGCGGGGGCGATGATCCGACGCGGCGTTCAGTTTCACTGGCACAACGAAGGCTGGCCTGATTTCGAAGCGTTTCTCGCCTCGCTGACGCAGTCCAAGCGTAAGAAAATCCGCGCTGAACGCCGCAAAGTGGCTGAACACGGCGTGCGCTTCCAGCGCCTGGCGGGTACCGAGATCACCGAGGCCGACTGGGCTTTTTTTTGCCGATGCTACGAGACCACCTACCTCGAGCATCATTCAACGCCTTATCTGAGCCGCCCATTCTTTGAAGGCCTGGGGCAGCGTCTTCCTGAGTCGGTTCTGATGATCATTGCCGAGCACCATGGAAAGCGTATCGCGGCGAGCCTGCTGATGCGCGATCGCAAACGACTGTACGGCCGTTATTGGGGAGCCATCGAAACCGTTCCCTGCCTGCACTTTGAAACCTGCTACTACCAGGCGATTGAAGCCGCCATTGAAGCTGGGATCGAGGTGATCGAGGGCGGTGCTCAGGGCGAGCACAAGATGGCGCGCGGCTTTTCGCCGCAACCCACAGCGTCTGCTCACTGGCTGGCCGAGCCCGCGTTCTCGGACGCTGTCCAACGCTTTCTCGAGCGGGAGGGCCAGGCCGTTGGCGGTTATCTTGACGAACTGAACGACCGCACGCCCTTCAAGCAAGCACAGGCAATCAAAACTTCGGTTTGACCGCGGCCGACCGGTATCGCTCGATGCCCTCGGTGATTTCGCGGGCCGCCTCGTCGGGTCCACCCCACCCGTCAACCTTCACCCACTTGCCCGCTTCCAGATCTTTATAGTGCTCAAAAAAGTGCTGGATGGTGGCCAGTCGCTCGGGCGCAATGTCGGTCGCCGCACGCCAGTGCTTGTAGATCGGCAGAACCTTGTCAATCGGCACCGCCAGAAGCTTGGCATCAGCGCCCGCCTCATCGCGCATCTTCAGGAGCCCAAGCGGACGGCAGCGAACCACTGCGCCCACCGCCACCGGGAACGGCGTGATCACGAGCACATCCACCGGATCGCCATCGCCCGCGATGGTGTGCGGAATGTATCCGTAGTTACAGGGATAGTGCATCGAGGTCATCATGAATCGATCGACGAAAAGCGCGCCCGTTTCCTTGTCGACCTCATACTTGATCGGGTCAGCAGCCATCGGGATTTCGATGATCACGTTGAAATCATCGGGGATGTCGCGGCCGCAGTCGACTCTATCGAGATTCATTGGGGGAGGTCTCCAGGAGGGAACGTTAAACAGCGGTCGCGTCGCGGACGCGTATCGTAGTAATCAGGCCGAGTCAGGCGTATCGGGCGGCACGGGCGGTGACGCATCGCCCACGGCAACCAACGGCGCCTGCGGCCATTCGACCAGCGGATCGCCAATGCCGTCAGTAGCCGCCAGGCGCCAGTAGCGAAACGCCTCGGGCTGACGACCCAGTTGCTCATAGAGCCGCGCCAGCAGCGCGCGCGTTTCACCATTGGGCGACTGGGCCTCGGCAAGCCGCAGGAACTCTTCAGCCTTGCCCCAGAGGCCTTCAGCGGCGCACAACCTTCCGGCGGCGATCGTAAAGACCGCCCGGTCACCGTGGCGCTGACGCCAGTTCTCGATGCTGCGCAGTCGTGTTCGCGTATCGAGCGCCGCAATCGAGGCATAGGTGGGTACCAGACGCTCGGCCAGGCGTCGATCAAGAATGGCCGACAGCAGCGTGGCCGCCTGTTCGCCCCGGCCTGAGTGATCAAGCGCCCTGGCGACCGCGTCGACCACTTCGTCGATATCGCGTTCAGCGGCGCTCATGGACGACAACAGTTCCTGAAGCGCATGCGCGTCGTCAACGCGTTGAGCGACCAGTTCGCGCAAGGCCCGAATTTTCAGACCGCGGATAACGCTGGGATGAAGCGCTTCACGCTTTTCGAGCTGACGCACTGTGTGCAGAACCGCCTGCCAGTTGCCCGCCTGCTCATGGGCGCGCAGCGCCAGCCGCATGGCCTGCAGATGGCGCGCGCCTCGCGAATGCAGACGCTCCACCGCATCGAGCGCGTCGGCGGGCCGCTGATCATCGACGGCCATTTCAGCGCGGCACATCAGCGCCGCATTGGTGGTGGGCTTTTCATGACCCGCTGAGGAGAGCCAGCGCTCGACCCGCTCAGGCTCACGCTGGCGGTGCGCCGCGCGCGCGCCCATCAGCGATGCAGCCCCAGCCAAATCAGGTTGCTTGAGTGCGGCTTGCAACAGGCGCTCCGCCCGGCCGTAGCGCCCCTCGTTGTAGGCAACCAGCCCGTCTCGCAGCCCGGCAACCGCCGCCTCACGGGAGCGGCGCTCGCGATACTGGCGCACGCGCTGCGGCAGATCGACCGCATTCGACAAAGCGAGCAGCAGCAGGTGCAGCAGCGCAAATAGGGCGAACAGCGCAAGCAGCACCAGGTTCATGGACAGATCGACGCGATACGGCGGCCAAAGCAGCGCCACATTGCCGTCGTTAAAGCGCATAAGAAGCGCCAGTCCGACCGCGACCGCCAGGACCAGCAGAATGCCAATCACGCGTCCCACGGATCAGCCCCGACTTTCGCGACTGCTGCGGATCGCGCGCACTGCGCGCAGGCTCTCGCCCGGCAGAGGGGGATCGAGCCCGAGCCGGGCCGAGCGTAGCTGCTTTAACTGCGAGAGCGCACCGACCACCAGACGGTGATCGGTTTCGTAGTAGCGCGTCAGCCAGTAGCTTGCCCGACCCAGGTCAGTGTGAAACTGAAGTTCGTTGCGCGCCAGCATGCCCAACCTTGCGTTGAGCAGAATCAGCCGCATGTTTTCTCGAAGGAAGTACGCCTGATCGGGCGCAAGCAACACTGAATCGGGCTCATCAACACGGCGAACCCGGATCAGCTTCTGAAGTTCTTCGCGCAGGAAGGCGATTCCGGTGGAGGCGAGCCCTTCTTCAAAACCGCCAGGCCGCCCCGGCACGCCCGACTCGGCAGCGCGCGCGCGCGGTTGCACGGTTGAGGTAAGCGGCAGCTGTTCAACCAGCGTGATCAAGCCATCGATTCGGGTGGCCATGCCAGTGATGTCGGCCACCGGATGCGCCTTCAAGCGTTCGATGTCGCCAAGCAGCGCCTTACGCAGTGGCGCAAGCGTTGGGTCTTTCTGGCGGAGCAGGCGCAAATCAAGCTCCTGCAGCGCCGTGACCGCCGCGCGCGGGTCGGTGCCCAGCGACAGTTGCTGTGTGGCAAGCGAGATCACGGCCTCGGCCTCAGCGAGCACCGCGTCAGCCGATTCCTGGATGAGACCGCGATACAGCTTCTCGACCTGGGAATAGAGGCTTTGCGCTTCGGCCATGCGCGAGTCGATCAGCACCTGACGCTGCTGGAGATCGCGCAGCAGGTCTTGCGATACCTTGAGCGCCGCTTCAAGTTCGGCCACCCGCTTGTCGCCGGCATCCAACCGGCGCAAAGCGCCGCTTTCAAGCCGATCGACGCGTTGCGCAAGCGTGAACGCAACCAGGAGTGCAGTGACGCCCAGCACCGGGCCGGACCAGCGCCATACTAGGGCTGCGCGCGAGCGACGCTGGCGCGAAACGGGTGCGGACGGAGACGCCGCGCTCATTCGATCCTCGGAATGTCCATCGGAGTTTCCGGACGGAATCTGCTGGGACAAAAAAGTGCTCCGCGAAGGGCTCAGGGGCGTGGCGCGCCTAAAATGACACGCTGAAACCAGCCGCTATTCTAACGCGGCAAGGATCGCTTCTTCCCCAG